>Ga0116227_10002281_pt1 | contig 43644 bp, 37 predicted proteins | sample S1TSphgellanicum_FD_89693 | JGI IMG/M metagenome (GOLD analysis project Ga0116227, IMG submission 89693) | Host-associated microbial communities from peat moss isolated from Minnesota, USA - S1T2_Fb - Sphagnum magellanicum MG | ecosystem: Host-associated > Plants > Peat moss > Unclassified... | reverse complement strand
GTGGTGAGTCTTGTGTGTCCAAGTGCCCGTGGCAAGTCCCAACACCAAAAGGTGTCCCGAATGCTAAACTAACCCGATTTGGTTGGTTTTTGGATGCAGATTCACACGAGCTAATCTAGTCCCTCTTCCTAATCTAATCCCGGGGCTCCCAATTCGACCCTCTACCCCTTTCTAGAGTTGGAAGCCGGGAGCATGCTACCAAGTTCAACTTTCCGCAACTTAACTTTGTGAAACCCTCAAGTGGGTTTCACCCCGTGACTTGGGAGCGCGTCAACAATGGTGTGCAGAAGCAATTTATTTTATTTTTTTCTTTTTACTTGATGTTGAACTTGGCTCCGACAGCCTTCAAAGATCTTCAAGGCTTCTTTCGCCTCCTCCTGTGTTTTTGCACAAAAAAGAAAGAATTGTCTTCTCCTCTTGTGCTATAGCACGCACGCTCAAGTGAGGGTTCTGGGTGATGATACCCAGGAACTTGCTACAGTATAGTTGTGACAGACAAGTTGCAAAAGGAGTTTGGCATCACAGCCGCTTCCTTCGCCCCTCTAGAGCCATGGCAGGAAAAGGAATAGCCAGGGTTACTATTAGAGCTGCTCCTGTTGTGGAAGAGAAAACAGCATTTACGCTGCTATTGGTTCTCCTTTTTTTTTTACACTTATACTACAGCCACAACAAGAACACATGAAAGGAAAAGTAGCAACAACAACACTAACAACAAAAGAAACCCAAGAAACCTCCAAAAAAAAACAAAAAAAAATTTACCGCTTTCAACATTAAGTGACAAAAATTAGTTTTTCTAAAATTGGATTGCAGAGAAGGAAAGAAAACATAGTGTATATAAACAGTGGTCGTGTAATAGTCGTCGTGAACATCTAAAAATTCAATCTGACTATGGAAGAAACCTTCTTTGATAAAGAAATTCTATAAAAACTAATTAAAGAAAGGAAGAGCTTGACCTTTTATACAGTCGCCAACAAGCTGAAACCCTAAAAAAACCATAACCCTAAAACACCTAATAGCATACAATAACCTAAGAACGTACATTAACCCTAAAAGGCATGATTGGCATGCCCATAATCGACCGTCATATATGAGACCATGCATACGAACACGACAATCATGGAACAATTTCATTCAATTCTTAGAAATTCATCTTTATATTTTTTCTTAGACTATTGGTTTAAATCAAAGAGCTTTATGTTTAAATCAGTCAATTATTTGAAAATGACTCTTTTATGGGAAATTTTCCTTTTACACATTACATAGTAATACAATGCAACATTTTTTTGGTGTGAATAAAAAATTAATATAGAGTGAAATTTATTTTATTTATTTTTTGGAAGGGTGAATTTTCACATTTTTAAAAAATGAAAAATATGATTTTGAACATATGCAAAGGACTTTTGTGAAAACAATTTCCCAAATTGACTAGATTTCCCTGTTAGGTTAAGTTAGGATACTGTCAGGTTAAGCTAGGAAACTGTTCGGTTAGGATAATTAGTATACTGTGAGGTTAAGCTAGGATACTTTTCAGTTAAGTTAGGATACTGTTAGGTTAAGCTACTGCCTCCTGCAGCGGTTGCAGCAAAAGCTGTAAATGACGCAAACCCCTTTGTTTGTCCGCAGGAGCAGGAGGGTGTGAGGAGGACAACAAAATTAGGAGTTTGCAGTGGGAGAGAGCACGACGAGTGGGTATCACAGTTTAAGATCTCTCCTTAGCACCCACAATCCTCCTACCTTTCGTAATACGTCTCATCACCAACAGGAAGGCAACGGACGAACACATACATACATATTCCCAGCTCTGCTTCCCACGCCACTGATTCTTCCAGTACGCGATCCTCTCCATTTCAATATTGGCTTTTCTCATTTTTCTCTTTCTTCTTTGGGTACACCTCCCTTTTTCCTTTTCCGCCTCCTATGATTTTTTTGTACTTGCGGAAGCTCTCTACAATGACTGATGTATCAACACTGATTGTACGGTTGCTGTTAAAGCATAGACTGAATGGGAACCACATTGGAGGAAATTAAGGTTGGAATTTGTGGAAGAACATCGTTCTGAGAGTTGTGAGAAGTCTGATGAGAATATTGCCTCGCAAATTGTTTACCAAACGTTTTCGAATCTGCATACTGACGCTTGCTTGAATGGATGCAACAATCTCATGGGTTTCACATGGACCTGTGCTTGTAAAAGTTTGGATCCATGCATACGGCATAGGAACTTGGAAATTTTCTTTAGGGTTAGGGTTTGGAGGCAATTTCAGCTTCTTCTTTAATGTGATTCCTTGACATAGACCTAAGCTTGGAAAAGAATTATTTCAAACTATGTGTAGGGAATAGGAACTTGGAAATTTTCTTTAGGGTTAGGGTTTGAAGGCAATTTCAGCTTCTTCTGTAATGTCATTACTTGGCATGGACCCATGCTTGTAAAAGAATTGTTTAAACCTATGTATTGGGAATAGGAGCTTGGAAATTTTCTTTAGGGTTAGGGTTTGAAGGCATTTTCAGCTTCTTCTTTAGTGTGATTCCTTGACATGGACCTGTGCTTGTAAAAGAATTGTTTCAATCTATGTACAGGGAATAGGAACTTGGAAAATTTCTCTAGGGTTAGGGTTTAAAGGCAATTTCAGCTTCTTTAATGTGATGTATTGTCTTGCCATCTTATACAGGTATTTTCTTGGGTGGTTGTCTGATTCAAGTGTGGGATCTGGAAGGCAAGGAAAATGAGTTTCAAGCCGACAGTAGTGATGCGGGCAGCAGCTGCAGCTGCTGTGGCAGCAATTGCAAAGGTGGCAACAGTTGCAAAAGCAGCAGGGGGGTTGAAGGTGGGAGCTGCAGCAGCTGCAGTGGCAGCTGCAGCCTCAGCAGCAACAGGCACACGAAAGAAGGTTGACAATCAATAATGCAGTTCATAAAACTGTGATCAGTATTGCAAAGTTAACATGGGTTTTAGTTTTATCTGTTTCTGCAGTCCCTTTATTCCAGGATGATTGGCAATTTAATTTACAGGTGGTGATCCATAACATGTGAGATACACTATTGACTAAGGTTGATACATCTTGATCAACAGTTTGAGATGTATCAACCATGTGGGAGATGACACTGCAACTGGAGTGTTTGGTTAACAGAGATTAGTCTTCTTTAGAGGTTGAGAAAGAAGGGTCATTCTGCACAATGGTATCTCTCAGCAACCCTGTGAATTTAGCAAGGGCTGATTTTATAATTTGTGTTGGAATACTTTGCTTTCATTATGTAATTTGGACTCTTGTGTGGTTCCTGGATTCTGACCAGAAGATGGGTTCATGCAATCTTCAAATGAACACATATTTCAACATGCTAATAAATTCCTTTAGCTGATGCATTTTTTCAGTGATGAGCCACCATATAGACAAGCAACATTGTTCAGGTTAGGAACATATTTTATAACATCTGCTCTGCATTTCTAGCAATTCTTGCAATTCTGTGAGGCATTCCACTCTGCTTTAGAACTCAATTTGCTGCCTGTCAAAAGTTGCACTTTGGGCAATGGGGATTTACCCAATTTCATACCAAATACCACAGAAATAATTGAGCAGTACACAGTAAATCTGTACATAAGGAATTGAGTGAAGGAGTGACATTTTGTTACTCTCCTATCTCCAAATCAAATGCAGTAATATTATCACCCAAGGTTGAATTGTTTAAACTTGGAGTGAGAGGGACCCCCTCTCTCAACTGCTCTAATTGGTGCACTACAAAAGACATTCTTGGCCGCATTGCTGGGACATGCTGGGTACATGAGTAAACCATCTCCATTAATACCTGGATTTGGCAAACATCTGGAACTGTCGCTATGACCGGATCCAAAAGCTCAACAAAGCGCTGTGATTGTACAAGGGGAGTTGCCCATTCAAACATGCTTTGCCAGTCTGGACTCTCTGATTCCAGTGTTGGATTCCGGCCCGTAATCAGCTCCAGCAATAGCACCCCAAAGCTATACACATCACTTTTCGTTGTAAGCTCATTACGGTAAACCAGTTCTGGGGCTACCGTGATGTAGCCAAACATACCGGTTGCAGCCAAGTGTCTCCGAGCTGTTTCAAACAAAAATGTCCTCCCCAAGCCAACACCTAAAATCTTGGCATTGAAAGTCTCATCCAATAACACATTACTGGCCCGAATGTCCCTGTGCACAACATGTGGTTTCAAAGTGTGGTGCAAATATCTGCACCAGTTAAATCAGAACCAGTGTGAGTGCCTCAAAAAACCGATGATTGGTTTATATTGCAATCTCAGTACCAAGACTCTTATCTCAGCCAAACATCCTTTCAAAGCATGCCCATGTGACCATCACCTGGGATTTCTAAGTGAAACAGGACAAATGTGAACCATCTGTGTCTACAGAATGTTTTTGTACAGAGAAGTGGGGCAAGGACAGGAGCTTACGCAATCCCACGAGCAACTGTGGTGGCAATACGAACTCGTTCAACCCAACTGAGTGGGTGGGCTTCTGAAGTCAAGTTGTGTAGCCACTTATCAAGAGATCCATTTGAAACAAACTCATATACTGCAAATCCCCGGCCACCATCATAGCAGCAACCTTTCAACACAACCACATTTGGGTGCCGGATCCGTGCTATCCGGGCCATATCATGAACAAATTCTTTCTGGCTTTGAATACCTGACAGCACCAAGATTTTTACAGCAATTTCAGTTCCATCCAATAGTATCCCCTTGTAGGTCCCACCATCTGGCTGATTCTGTCCAAGCAAATTTGCCTCAGAAAAATGATCTGTTGCACTCTCTAATTCACTGATTGTGTATAACCTAAAGGCAGGCGTTACTAGCCCACTGGCACTTGAGAGGCTTGCAAGTTTACGGCGCCGTGATCTTCGTTGTCTCTTACTGCATCGATATGTGAGCAAAAAAGTTACAACTCCCCCCGTTGTGATAAAAATGACAGTGCTTACAACTGCCAATATGATTGTATACTCCTTGCCAGCTGCCTCTTTCTTACATTCTTGATCTGCAACCAAAGCCACTTTCACTTTTGAACGTCCTAGACACACGTGCTCCATTTGAAATTAAGCAAGGTCAGGGATGACCTTTAAAATCAAGGTTAAAGCTTGGAGGTACAGAGCAAAGTTTGCAAAGCATAGGGAGTATAGTGGAGCACATGTGAATCAAGTCCAAGAGCTCAACCTACCTACAATCCAGAAATTCTGGTTGTCTTGTGTGTCGTGAACTCTACGGCAAAACACTTGTCACGAATAGATATCTGAATAAATGCAATTGATAGGGATAGTAAGACTAACCTTGACCAATAGAACAAAGATATGAGTGCCTTGCATTGCAGAACTCCCACAAAACAAGGGAATTGGTTACTACCAGACACAGCCTTAGATCAAGGCAGTGTTTAGGGTCTGAGCAATTAGCGGGTATCAGCTTTGGCACCCATGACAAATCAATGTCATGTAATGCTTGGCAATTGCTCCATGACCACCCTGTTCCAGATTCTGCCTGCTGCCACATAAAGCCAGTATGAGAAGGCATGCAACTCCATGCTGATGTTACCCTAGTGTTACACCAGAAGTTTTTGATCAGGTGCAGTGATTTACCAGAATGTTGGATGTGCATACTGAACTAGACAACAGACAACAATAGTATGGGGGTCTAAAATTGCAGATAGCAAGCAACTCTAATCCTGAATCTGTCGATACAATCAGCTGCATTTTTCTTCTAGACCAGCAAATACAAAGTGCTCACAGGACCCAACTAAATAGTTGAAGCTGCTTGCCTTGGAAAATTGGTAGGGTCCTGTACTGAACCTGATACCCCTTGGCAAAGCCCTAATATCAGAAGTTCAGCTACAGGGAGGACTGACTGCTTGTCAAAGACAATATGTTGGCATGACCACAAAAAGGTAGTGCATCAGAGCATTCTTTTGTGTCCACAGGTAAATTGAGTTTCAAGGATTAATGTGCCCTATGTCATATTTCCTATGTGGCCATCCTCACAAGTCTCATAAAAGTTTCAATAACATACCTCCTTGCCTCCAACCCAGCAACCGCCAGTAGTTCCACTACTGCAAATGGATTGCACATATTTGTACTCAGCTACAGAATTGAGAGATGCAAGATGGCCACCATTTTCTTTACATGCATTCTCCGAATCGTTCCAGGTGTTTGCATTCATCATAAGAGAAAGGCACACATTCTCCTTATAGCCTTCTTGCCATCCCGGTGGGCAACCTGCTGCACTTATAATGGTTTCTGTCAACATTCACTCTGTGTTTAGCCAACACAATGAACTCTGTGGTAAGAACAAACTGAGAAATTGATAACAGAAGAAACAGGAAGCCTACCACAGTGAGAGAAGCAGACAGAGAATGAAAGGCAGCACGCCAGCAATGCCTGCAGGTAGTAGTTTACTCTTACTGTATCTACCAGGCATGCCTTCATGCCCTGCCTGCATCCCAGATCCCCCAGCCCACAGAAAAACAGCCTCTTTAGAACCTCTAACTAAGCTATGAGCCTGCATAGAAAACTCCATAACAACACTCTGAAAGGTATCATGGCAATGGGTGTAGTCATAACCTTATGAGAGTCACTCACAAAGTGTCCGACCATGATCACCTTCAACATAAATAGCAGTGATGAGCTGCCATGACTCCCCGCTGATGAACTTCATCAGCTTCCAACAGTGGGTATAGACAAGGAATGAATAATCTGGCCAAATTTCAGGTCAAACATTATACAAACATCTGTGTCCTGAGTTTTGTGTCACATTTCCAGAAGATACAGGGAAGCCTCAATCATGCTGTTGGCTGGCACTACAGAGACATAGCTAAATTTTAAAAAGTCATAGCCTTCTTGGTCAAGCTGCAACAAGCTTGTGAGGGTAAAGCTGCATTCTATTCTATAGCTTGTCCCTGTAAAAGCAAGCATTCAAGCCTTAGGCACAGAGAAGCCTACATAGAGAGTGTAGTGGTTGGGAGCTCCTGCACGATGAACAAAATTTCTTTAAGCACACCAATGGTGACATTACATGGATGCAGAACATCTGCCAAATCAACTGGAAAACAGATCTATGAGATTGCAGAGAAGAATCATCCACAACAACAAAGAGTGCAGTCATAACAATTGAGAGTTGCTCACAAAAGTGTCATAAGAGATGCACATTTGTATAGAGATATTCCCATAAAGCTCTTCTACAAAACATAGAACTGCAACTGTCATATATATAGAGACATTGAACATCTGGATCAAGCTGCTGTCTTTCTATGAGAACCTGATCAAACACACCAATCATATTGTCATCTTTTCCAAGTACTTTTAGAAGAGCAGCATAAAGATATGTAAACCCTAATATTTTGCTTCTACATTCATGTAGAGATATTCACATAAACTTCTTCTATAAAACACAGAACTGCATCTATCATATATATGGAGACATAAAACATCTGGATCAAGGTGCTGTTTTTCTATGAGAATCTGCTCAAATACACAAATCATAATGTAATCTTTCAAGTACTTTTAGAAGAGCAGCATAAAAACACGTGAACCCTAATCTTTTGCTTTCTACTAGTATCTCCCACTCAATGATGTTTAGTAAAAATGCTGCACATGGGGGGTTCGAGATTCTTAAACCAGGAGCAAAATACAAAAGAGTGCTTCTTTCTGTCTGCACATCCAACAATGATGGACAGTTTGATTCTGAGTTTGACCAAACTCTGCAATTCTTCTTTACCATGAAATTTCTACATGTGCCAGTATCTTTCTAATGTTCATTGTTGTTTTCCATATGGATAATGATCTCAGCTTCGGGCTTTGAGATTTAGAGAGAGTAGTCCTCTTCTAGAAAGATATTGTACCGTTGCACAAGCTTGGATGCAATTAGTGATTGTCAATAGTATACAGCCTCCACAAAGAGATCGAGGCCAGGAAAAAAAAGTTGTACCTACAAGCAATGGGTATGGAATGGAGCACAGCAAGATAAAAAAGAGAGTACGTCAAAATGACGGCAGCAAAATCCCAAAGACTAAAAGAACCACAAAGCCCACCACCCACCAACTCACACTACTGCCCTTCCCCCAGAAAAAAAAGAAAAAAAAATCGAAGAAAAAAATTGCACCAGTTTCACGTGATCTGCAACAAGGTGGCAACCACTGCTGAAAATGAGAGGAGTCAGACTTACAAGTGGAGGGAGAGAAGCAGGGCACAGCTAAGGTACTCAGAGGATTTCCTCTGAGCTGCTGCTGAACCCGATCACCAAGAACAGGTTCCACACCTCCAAGGTAGCTGTTTGCATTGAACCCACTGTTGATGCTGCTGACGCCTTCTTCTACATGATTAGAGACAAAAATGTATGCTCCCTTCTACAATGTTCTTCATAAGAGACCACGACAGGCACTCACAGGCACATATATTCTCCTCAAGCCATGCACAAAATTTTACCCAATGGGGCCGAGCACCACCATAGCCAGAGTTGAAACCTCATCCATCTGCTGTTGCTGGATCCACCACTCAGGCAAGACCACCACCAGTTCCAGCAGCAGCGGAAACAGACGGGGCGGCGTGGTGATCCAGGAGCTGAATGAACGCTGTTGTGTCAGTAAGCAAAGTGTGGTGTCACTGCTACTACTACTTCTACTACTCCTGCTGAGCGATTGTGGTGCCGTCTTGGCCGCCATCGCCCACACCCCCAACCACTCTCTGCAAAAGTGCGCACTCACACACACTCACAACACAAGCGGACGCGCTTGGGCTTCGGTGCGAGCGCTCTGGAACGCCATACGGCCAGCGGCGATTGGCGCTTCAGGCGGTGACAGGCGAGCGGGCGGGCGGGCGCAGGCGGGCGTTGGCGTAGACCCTAGACGAGTTTGAAAAACAAAATCTCAAACTGTGGGAGCCAATCAAGCAATCAGGTGACATTTTTATTTTATTGGTGCAGAATTAGGTCTATCTCACCTCACCAAGTTTATTATATTTTTTTATTTATTTTATTTCATATATTTAACCTGCAATGCTTTTCTTCTTTGGCCATTGTGTACCAACAGATAGGCCCGTTCCCACCCAGGAATACTACAAGTCTGGTAGGGCAAACCATGGTTCCATTACACGGAAACAGGTTTTTCCGAGGCCTGTTCCAAAGAGTAACCAGTTTTACTTATCATCAATCCCGATCTCAATCATCTTGATTATTCGTCGATTTCCATTAAAACTAACATTGGCATCATCCAAAGTCGACTTCCCTTACAACTAACATATTGGCATCATCCGAATTAGAGTCGATAAATGGTTGTAAGTGCCATGGAGGATAATGCCTGTGGAAGTGCCTAAGTAGAACACAAAAAACAGTTACATATAGAGTGAGGCTCCCATCGAAAGCCTTATTATTATGGGTGTAAGCTCTCTATATACACCCAATGGGTGATAGTCCAGAGGTGTGGGGAGGGGGGGGGGGGATTACTACCATAATATCTGAAATGAGGAGCCTTACCCTTCCCTAAACACATGCGGAAACTAGTGAAAATAAGTAAGACCGAGTTGTCAAAGGACCAAGGAGTGTAATATCCGTCAAGGCGGGCGGATATCATAATTCTATACCTAATCTCAAGTTTCAACACAAGCCAAAACATCATCTTTCAAAAATACTCTTATAAAAATAGACCTACTACCTAGGGGCCAAACTCCCTGAAGCTACTACACTCTATAATGAATCTAAACACAATATCCTTGTCTTGGTAGGCAAGGCCAACGAAGGCAAAGAACATGATGATATTTTGTGTATAGGTAAAGGCTCCCTATTGAGTGAGCCTGGCATTATGGATGTAAAGCTCCCTATGTGGGAGGGGCAGTAGAACACCTGAAATCAGGAACCTAACACCTAACTCTTCATTAAAACTTGTTGAAATTAGCAAAAGACTCATCAAAATCAGCTGCCATGGGGTCTACTGCCTTAGCGGTTCAATACATCAAACACCGGTCTTACAAGTGTAATGTGCCCCCATCAGGCAGTGCTAAAAATTGAGCAAAATCCAGGCCCATGATTGCCCCTAAAGAACAAGGGCGAAACAGCAACAGGTTTTTTACCAGAGTGGGGCAGGTATTAAAAATTGCACTAAAACCCCTTTTGGGTTTTAAGCCAAATATCAAAGTTTGTAACCTTGGTTATCAACAAAAAAACCTGATTTTGATAGATAGTCATGGTTTTCAAGAATTCAAATACCCAGTTATTACATATAATAATAACCACACATCTCCCACAAAAAATAAATAAAATTAAATCAAACATTTGCCTAAAACTGCCGGGTCTTTTCCGGTTATTTCATGAAACCCAACAAATTTTTCAAAGGTTTTCAAAATACCCAAAACCAGCAATTATTTCAATCAGGTTTTTTTTTTCAAATACCTGGAACTGGCGGTTCTTTGGTTCTGAGATTTTTCAAATACCCAGAACCAGCAGGTGTTACAAAAATTCAAATACCCGCCCCACACTGGTTTTTTGGTTCAGATACTTGTAATGCAGTTAATAGTCTTTGGCTCTCCCACCAGACCCATTCAAAATGTACTCCTCTATCTGCTTGTTCCATTTGCACATGGATGGAGTTGCTGGCCAGTGTGACCCAGCACCCCACAAACAAACCACCTCTGTTTTTCCGTTTTGAGACCATCCATTTGGATAAATCCAAATTTTTGAAACCTTGGCACACTTCTAGAACTCTCAGCTATGGGGAGGTTAGCTGGGGAAAAAGAACCCAATGAAAAAAAAATGTCCTGTCCACACACCATCCATCCATGGTCGTGCTTTTGTGCATGCTGGTTCACTCTGACTGGAGTCGCTTTGCTTCAGTTTATGATTGTTCATCCACTAACATCTGTGGTGAATGATTATGCCACTTTTGTGTTCATTTTTAAAAGGCGCGGTACGTTGGTTGACGCACTTCAACATGTCACTTGGATGACAATTCATAAGCTTCGAGATAAGAAGATTATGTTGCATAGTCATCTAGGCTAGAAGATTATGCTATATAATCTTCCAAACCAGAAGATTGCAAACTATGGAACAGGCTTGCAGCCACCTATTATGATATGTGTGTCTGTCTGACCCTATGGGGCTTGTCCAGGGCAGCTTACCAGCATAATCCACAGGCACTTGCCGATTCCATAGGACATTCCAATCTGAAAGCTCTGGTCACTACAGAAAATGCGTTCCTCTGTTCTACCCTTCAATATGAGTCCTTGCCTATTTTCACACCAAAATTTTATAGTCAAGCAAAGAAAGAAGAAAACCCTTGTATATCAAAATCAAAGATGGGAACCTATCCATCAAAAGTACAATGCAAATGAGAACACAAGTAGACACAACCCAAAGAAAAAACAAAAGCAAACAATCAACAAAAATCAGGTAAAGACCCTATGCAAAGAGGACTCATGGCTATGAAATGATAATCAACAATAACAAAGAAGACCTAAAATGAAAGAGCTATCATCTCCAACAAATCGGCTGGTGATGGGTGCACTAACTATGATGTGTGGAAGAGATGAAGAACCTCGACGAAGTGTAATAGCATGTTAAAAAAATCATTATGGCTTGCACACATTGCAAGCGTATGGATACATGCTATTTATAGTAAGAAACATCAAAGGGATTAAAGAAGACTACTAATGACGCACGATAATGAGATGTACACAAATGATTAAAAATGAATTAAAACGAGAATGAAAACACCCATACGTTTCAATAACAAGAGGAATGAAGTCATCATTTGATGCTCCTTCAATGTATGATCATGTTTTTTCTTAAATAACTATCATCACTAAAGTATAAATCTTGAATAAATCTTAGGCTACATTCCTATTAAAAACTCAACTAGGGTAGAAAGAACCTTTATGAAGCCAGAATTAGCCACTTCCAATACTATAATTAGCACATTTTCAAACATTTTATTTTTGCCAATGCAAAAACTCAGCCACATCCAACTTTCATAGGAAGCAAATGTTGTTAATTCAACAATGTTCAAGCTAAGCTAATCATTGTATTTGTGAAACCATGGGACATCAACATGTAAAGCTTTATCCACAATCCTATGATCATCACATCCTCATCTCCTAGCAAAAACTTGCACCTAAAATTCCAAAATAATATGGGAAAGTTTTGGAAATCTTTGTTTATCTAGTGTAAATTCAACTAATTTCACTAATATTTTGGAAATTTTTTAATATCAAAAAATTGAAAATAAAAACCCTAATGCACCTAAGCACCCAAATAATTATCAGCCTTATCAAACCTCAGTCTTCAAATAGATGAATGACGAGTTGAAAGTAGGAATATACATGTGCACAATCACCAACGTTTACACATTCAAAAAATTATTACACATGAGAAAATGAGATTGACACAATTCATTCAAAGAAAGAACAGCACCACAAGATGGAGGAATGAAAAAAATTGGAGGATAGGAAATGAAGGAAAAGAGGATGGGGATGGGCCAAGGCTTGTGGTGTATTTAAAGGCCACAATCTTAAGACAAGAAAGTTATCATCATGGACACCCAAACAATGACCAAATATTGACCATTTCCTCACCTCACCATGTTAACATATCTTCAATGAGTAATTAAAACCCTACCCAAGCACATTCGCCATTATGTTTCTTTGGACTTCAAATGCCTCTTTATTTAGGATGTGTTAGAAGGAATTATTTTGTCGATAAAAATAGGTGAACAATAGAATTTTTTTTATTATATTTTTTAAAAGTTCAATTTTTTTTGCACTCATCCAAGGAAAGTTGGCTTTTGAATTACAAGTGCAAAACTATCATAAGAAAATAAAAGAGTCAAAATCATGTTTCATGTGCTAAAACTTCCATGTTTAACCTTTAATGATTGTTATAACTTAATCCATACATAGGTTTTTGGCATTTCTAATTCCATTTATCTAGGCCAAATTTTATTTTATGTAAGTGAAAATTACATTTCATAATGTGTTGTAACAAATGCAAATGAAATTTTATACTCAAACAAAACCCTTAAAAAGCCATGAATATTCAAATGGCCTATTAAAAAAAAGTGGGAAGAGGAATATTAGAGCTCTTGGAGATTTATATATCATGAAAAGATGCATTAACAATTTCAAAAAAAAAAAATTATCATTTTCATGAATTAAAATCCATGGTAAAAAAGAGTCCAAGTTTTTTTTATTTTTAATTTGAAGATTTTGAATCATCAAATACATCTTGTTCAAGCAAAGGTTACAATATGAATGAACATATATGGGAAATAATTCAATATATTTTAGATGCTCTTGAAAAGGTCCATGAATTGCACTTTGATATCCAAGTTGCTCAAGGCTATAAGACTTGGGAAAATAAAGTCTATAACAATGGAAAGTTTACATTGCTAAAGGTATGGCCGCATTTGTTGTTTAAAACTTGCAACTAACATCACCTTAACATCAATAAAGTGCAATGAATCACAATACCACAATTTTTAACATTGCAAGTTATCATCATAATATTGAAAATTATTTAAATGCCATGAATCACAATACCACAATTTCTAGAATTGCAAGTTACCATCAACCTCTTCAACATTATTTCAACATGACCACAAGTGATGTTAATTAATAACTAACATTGAACTATATTTTTGAATGCAATCTAATCCACACATACAAAGATAATATTTCCTTGTTTTTCAAAAGAAAAGAAAACAAATATAAACAAGAATGTGTGCTACACATTGAATTACTTTGTCATTTTTTGAAACTTTAATTAAGATCAATATTTGGCTTTTTAATTTAATGTTAGGTTTTTTTTTTTCAAATATTTTATGTTAATTAACATTTTAGGTGTGATGTAATGGTTAATTTTAACATCCTTAACATTAGAGTTAACACCATGTTATTAACAAATAGGAGATCCAATCAAGTGCAAACATTAAATTTTTTTTTAAAGGAAACTAAAATTGATGCCTACAACATGGAACATAACATTAAGAACTCCTCAAGGTTCTTGTCACATCAAAAACACAAACTTGTGCAATGAAAAAAAGAAAAAACCAAACCGTCAACTCCAAGGTATTTAACTAAATGACGAAATCAAAAAATAATCAAACTAATTTAAGCAAAGAAAGTAATTCAACTTTGTGAAAGTGACTTAGTTACTTTCCTACTCTAGTAACCAATGAAAACTTAATTAGTTGAGCTTGATTCTCAACACATGTGTGGCCATGCTTTAAACAAAATATTACATTATATACTTAAAAACCCATCAACAAACTATTGAAAACCATATATTTCACTAGAAATTGATCCCTTTGCATCTTTATCCAATAAATCCAAATTATATATAATATTGAAACAACTAAAATCAAAGATGAAAAACTAGCATTTCCTTGAACTAATGATGATGAAGTGATCTTGCAATAAACAAATGTGTAATTGGAAAAAATAGTTTTTTGATGTATTTCACAAGAAAGTTGAAAAGTTCAACATTTTTTTTCTAAAATCTAAAGGGACCTTCATGCAAAATTAAAGCACCTTCAATTACTATATTGAATGAAATGGTGAATAAAAAGTATAGAATGTTTTAATCATTATACAACTTCCAACATAAATTGGTTAGTTATTATGAATGTTATTAGCATTTTAACACTCTTCTTTTTTTCAAATAAGATTTTGTTTTTAGAATTCACACCTAGGTAAAATATTGTGGATAACTATTGCTTTGCAATCTCAATTTCATGACATTTTAACTAACTATTTATGGTGGTAATTATGAGTTGTGTGATTTACAAATCATGGTTATGTTTCAAGTAGCCTATGATTAGCTTCTTCAATATTGAATGTGTCATCCAATAACCTATTAATAAGGGCACAATCTTTTGACATTTTCAAAAGCTAAATGTTAAAATTTCATTGCTACTATTTCTCATTGTTCCCAAGGATATGCACTACTTGTGATTGGTTATGATTTAAAGAAATTGGTGTATTTCCTTACATTGAAGGCCACAATTTCAAGGGGTGTTATAAGAACACCTATGAACAAACCTAAATAAATTTGTAGGAATATCAATATATTACCTACCATAATATTTTTTCTAGTTCAACATTCAAATGTTGAATAGTTGTTTCATTTTTCAAAATCAAGTTTGGTAGTAAATACGCTAATTTATGGACTTTTCAACCTAATATGATGCAAAATAACTATATTCAACAATGATGACTAATCATTTCATTTCATACCCATGCAAGGATTTAATTAAATAAAATTATTGCACAATTATTTTTCTTCGTCACAATGTAGCCCAATTTTTTTGATGCCATGGAGGCGTTGAATGCATGTCCCAACATAGATGCACTTTTAGATCAATGTAATTATGCTTGTGAATAATTCTCTAAACCATTGAAAGTGAATGGGATTCATATTTCTTTGTTAAATGTAATTTTTTTGACCTATTTGCAAAATGTGGCACCACAAAAACATGGTAGAATGATTAGCCTTTTTCTTGTTTTAAAAATGTATTAAAATGAGCAATCACAACATTGTTGTCATTGTTTTCAAGCCTAAATTTGAAGGTCAAATGAGCTCTTTAATTCCATTATGTGTACATTAAAAAGAATTTCCTAAAAAATAAAATGAAATGAATCAAAACTTGCAAATTTTTCAACCTTTTTTTAAAGTGACAAATGACTAAACATTGTTGTTGCTCCTCATTTTTTGAGGTGACAAGTTTTGATCCCTTGAATTCTAATGCAATTTTCAAGTTTGATTTTCAATTTTGGGTTGTGGAAATATGACAATGGTGGTGATGAAAGGCCAAAGGGTGGTGTTTAAACACAAGTGAAAAAAGGTAAAAAAAAACCCATCCCAATCAATGACACATCTTGGAGGTCCTAATGTCTTTTCAAATATGTCATTCCTTGTATATTTTAAGAAGCACTTGAAGCAAAAGGATATTTTCAAATATGTTATGAAGTAATTTCATATTCTTAGCATATTTTAAATATATTTAAAGTATGTTCTCAAAATATTTTCAAAATGCATTATCGACACCTTATTTACATTTAAATAAATTATTATTTTATTTTATTGTTAATAAGTTGCACTTTATATATTTTTACACATTGTTTGTAATAAAATAGAAATTACCTCCTTGAAAATGTCCTTAATGCAACAACAAACACATATGATGTTCCAAAGGCCAATGTGCCCAACTTTAGTGAATTGGAAGATGTGGATGCAACAACCAAAAAAAAGGCCTTCCAAATAGCATGGAAGCAAGACAATTGAAAATAACAAGGCATTTTCCAAAAGCAAGTGAAGGAATGTGTGGTCACTAATCATATTTTTAATGTCAAAATTCTTACAAATGACAAAGGAAAAATTGTTGGCTTAAAATCAATCTAGTAGGGAACAGTGAAAGATGTTACATAACCACATTTGGAATTAACAATTTAGCAATTTGGATCACACACCCAAAAGTAATGAGATGCAATTTATGAAGACCTAGCCAAACAATTTTGGTATGACCCTCCTTTAACACCCAATGTTGTGAAAACTTACATGAAAGAATATTTCACCTCTTATTAAAGAACATTGAAAACTTGGAAACAAAGGGGACGATGCAGGTCCTAAAAATTGTCTTGTACAAATGTGGAGTGTAAATGTCCACTATTGGAGGACTCCAAATGCTAATAAAGAAAGTAAGCATATGCAAGTTGTTCATGTTTAATTATAGGAGCCAATAACTTTGGGACTAACACCATTGGTATATTTCATGGAACTACATGTATCATGCAACTTAGATGTTGTATGTTGCAAATAGTTATTTTATTGTTGCACTTCCATAAATAATACAAAGTTGTTAGGACAAGAGGTGGATCTTCATCCCAAGTAATCATGTATGACCTATCTTATTGTGAACAATCGTGAAACGTCATTATATTGTGATTGATAAGGACGTGAAGGAGTTGCACGTGACGTGGATGAAGAGGAGAAGGATGTGTAAAAGCTAATAACAAGCATACCATCTTTCAAACCTCCATGTGAATGTTTTGATTGAATGGTTTTAGCATAATTCAATGGTTACAACAAACTAAAAGTAAAATTTTAAAAGTTTAGTTTCTTACAATTTCCCTAAAAAATTGCATAATCAATGGTGAAAACACATCCACTCACATTCCATTTAGGTATTCAAGAAAGGGGCATCACCATGGTTGCTTTCCACTTGCATCAATGTATGTTGGAATTAGATTCAATGGCATGAGTCCAATTCCACCTAGGCAATAGCCAAGAAGGTGGCATTATCATAGTTGCCTTCAATTATAGTCAATGTATGGTGGATTGGCACAAATCTTATTTTACCGGGGTAGTAAAAATGGTGGCATTGTCACCCATTGTATAGTGGAATGGTATGAATCCCATTCAATTTAGGTAGCAAAATAATGGCATTTTCATGCTCCCTTTCATTACAATTGATGTTTGGTGGAATGGCACAAGTCCCATTCCATCGAAATCGGATTTGAGTGGAAATGTGTAGTGGGACATGACCAAGTTTTCTAGTATTGTTTAAGTTGTAATAAAACTTTAAATGTCTAATTTTGAAAAATAGGATTTTAGGAAGATTGGCAAATGTTGTTGGGATGTAATCTTCATGGAAAATTACAAAATATATTATTAGGAAAATACCACATCCCCTATGATTCTAGGCCATGTTGAACCGAAGTGAAAATTTGATGAATCCATGACGCACTTTTGGTTCCAAATTGCACTAAACCTCTTCTTTATTTGTTTTGTGCAATTGAAACAAATGTGAAATGCATATGAAACATGTTTTGTCTTAATCATCCCACTACTCTCACACCCTAGTCCCAATTGTAAAGAAATAGAAATGTGTTGAATTCCACTATTACAAATCAAAAGTTACCACCAATCTCACTTGACAAACCTAAAGGTGTGTTATTTTGCATTACTTAAAAAGTCATTTGTCCTAATCATCTTGAAGTTGTCACACCCCAACCTTTGTTATGAATTCGAATCATGACAAATGCTTAAAAAATGGTTAAGAAACTTTGTAAATTATTAGTTGTTACAAAAGAGGTGGGGAATTTACATAGGACTTCCAATTCACATCTAATCCATGTAAACCCAAAAATGCCATAGTTGACATGTTCATATGTTTTGTAGTTGTTTGGATGCTTCACTCGACCATAACAATTATTATGAGGTTAATGCAATAATAGAACCACAATGCTATAAAAAAGAATCATGTCATGTTAATTTCAACCAAACCTTAAAGGTCCAATCTACCTTAGTTGAGTTGAGAATACTTTCATGTAGGTCCTAGGGCAACTAGAAAGTCCAATAATGTTCATCAAACTCAAGATAGGGTTTGCTAGTATCATATGGAACTTTAGGTCAAAATTGGGATTTTCAACCCTATTTGTGTGACTCAACCATGGATGTACTTGGGTCAACACTCAATTTCTTCCAACTGAACCCAATGGCGTTCAATCTTTGCTGGTGACTTGTCAATCTCTTGCAATTCTCAATCCCTTGCAATGGAACCCAATTACATTCAATCTTTTGTGTGAGGTTTGCATTTGTTGTGTGCTACAAGATCGTATGGTTGGATTCCATGCAATGATTCATTAAGAGGACCCCTACAGCTTGGAACAAATCCAGCCATTCAAGCCTCATTTTGCACCTTGTGAGAAGCTGTAACTTTTTTGGCTCAAAAAGTGTTAGCATAAGTCAGAACCTCTTTCCGTTGTAAGTTGTAACATGCTTTTGCTTTTTTAATATCCACTGCCTCTTCAGGCCATAGGATGCCAGCTTCCAACAGATGTTCAAAAGGAACTGCACCTACCATAGGGAACAAAGTGAACGAGACAATAAACACTTTATAAGTTATGGAGAAGTAGAGTGCCCAACATTGTGTTCATAACCTTAATTCCATGTCCAGCTTTCATCCTTAGGAAATCATGCAAAGTGAAGTCCCAGAATCTTTACATGCTTGAAGCTCCATGTTAAAATTTCATTTTACAAGAAGACAGATAAATACACCTATTTGCTTTGACAAATCTTGCCCTCTTTTTTTCCTTCCAGCTTTCACCCATTGCACTTTACAATGTTCTGATTTTCAATTCAATCTGCAGAAAAAGAATATTTCATATCCCTTTGGGCAGATCCAATTCCATGGAACCAGAGACTATCTTTTGGCATGATCTAAGACTAATATCAAGTGGCCAATTTTGAGATATGTTACAGCAGTGGTGTAGGGACAAGTAGTTGCAATAGTGACTCCCTGCCCTTGTCAGAATCATCAAGCTGCAAGTTGCTTGGGAATAGTCGTCTTTGATCAGCACTAGGGTTAGCGAGCCACCACCAGTAGACACAGGCAGCTCCTGCTACTGAGGCCATCGATAGGGCCGCCAGACCACCAAAATGTGAGACATCATTTGCAACTATGGCTACTCCCAGCATCACCAATTCAGCTAAACTTGCTAATGAGACCTCAGTGGTTCCCACAAGATTTGCTTGTGCTGCTGGAATTGCTGTTTGAAATATTTGTGCATCAACCATGTCGTATGCCCAATAACCCAGGCGTGATATCACCTACAAATCCCAACAGACAAAAGTTGGAATGGATTCATTTGAGGAATTACTTTGCATAGAAAATTCAGGAACTCTATCTTGTACATAACTTCTCCAGAGCTATCAAAGGATTTTTATATGACCGGCTTCCAGGCATTGTCTCAAATGCAATCTTGTCTTTCAAATTCATGAGCTTGTGATAGTGAAAGGACATATCAAGAGTTGTGGATGGGAATTTGACTCACAATTAGAAAAAGGAATACTACTAGTGAACCTTGATGTCCCAATGGATTACTCAAATATACCAGAACTGCCATGGCAAGCACAGATGCTTGAAACACTAGTGCTGATGCTCCTGCCTGTTCATACCCACCACCAATTTTAGAATCTATGTTGAGTAATAATACTGTGTGCATATTGCTTAAAAGTGGAAAAATGACTTGATACTGGACACCTCCCATATATATCTACATTAATCAGCATTCTGTTATTTTCCAAACCGCAGGGTGTAATACCAACCTTCAACACCCCAAGCTTGCTGATAATAGATGCTGACAGAAAAGTTGCAATGAATCCCATGACCGCACACATCCCTCTAAATAATCCAATCATTGAGGGATCTATGCCTGTCAATAAGAAGAGCAAAAGCTTAGAGTGATGGTGTTGAAGTGACAAGAATCCCATATGTCTCTATACCATGTGTTGACAGTCACCCAATCAGAATCCAGAGGAGAGGGATGAGAATCCTAGCATGTGAGATACAGACCCTGTTGACTAAGATATGTTGTCATGAGGCCCCCAGGTGCTAATACAGCATTGAAGTACAGCAGAACGTATGCCAAACTGGCTGGTAATACAGGTTGTGACAAATATTGTTTCCATCCCCTCATTACTGCATGTAGTCCTCCTTCCCCTGCAGCCCCTACCCTAATCAGTGAACAACTGTGCATCACAGCAATCTTCCACATTAGTATGCAAAAAGGGACATTATCTTGTTCAGTTACTAAGATTACATCTTTTGGCACATCAACGCAGTCATGAATTAGGTATACATGTCAAAATGATACGAACCTATAGCTTCCGGAAGCTGGATGTGAGAGCTACTATGAATAGCCTTTCCATCCCATGTACTAACATGTTTTGGTCGTTGCAAGGCTCCTTTTGATGATTTATCTGTAAGATGGACCAAAAATAACTGCAACACACAATGAAACCTATCAATTACCTGTTGGGTTGATCCAGATTCCATCAAGTTGTTGGTTGACTGAAACCTCAACATTCTTTGAAAGGCAGAGACATACCAAAACAGGAAGGGTGACAACCATTGCACCAGCTGCCAGTTTGACACACAGCTTCGGGTCATATTTTGACAATAGTAAACCAAATGCAAAAGGGCCAGCTATCTGCACACCATTAGTGACAATCTATCAGTTAGAGAAAAAAATTTAGTACATGTTACTGCAAAAGAAGATTTCTCTTCACAGAAAGAGAACAGTAAGTTGCCATTGGACACATTACAGATATGGACATACTAAGTTACTCTGCAGTGTACAAACACGACTGAAGGTCACTTGACTACAAAAACAAGAAACAATTTTGCAACAGAACAAAATGACTGACCTCGCAAACAAGTTCAACTCTTCGTAAAATGGCATTTGCATTTGCCAGTGCAATAGGCCGATTGGCACCCGCCAGCTGCAGGAATGGCCACCACTTAGTTCCTGATATTGTGAAACTTAGAAAATCACACAATTTTGAGAAATTACGACTATGACTTAAAGCACTTCTTTGCTGACATTCTCATGCATGTGTCACTATCAAGTGCAGATAGAGCAGTCCTCTGGCAGAGGCTATAACCATAATCTCATGTCAGTATGAAGTCACTACATACGGCTTCAATTACTTATCCTTCTTAGGCATCCCACTACTCCAGAAAGGTCAAAAGATTTAAGACATTACCAAGACGACCCAATCCCTCTCGAAGGCAACACCTGATGCAAGCCCTGTTAAGCGCTCAATAGCTGCTGCCACTATCAACACCAAAAACCATGGCTTAAGCAGCAACATAGTTGCTGTAGAAGCAGTTGATGCAGCCCCACTCAATGCATAGATTGTCACCCCTGCTGAAGTAAGCATTGCACCCGTCTGGCCCATTGACAACCCATACAGCACATATCCTCATAAGCATCAATTCACACCACATTTATGCTATAGACCCTCAACTCCAAACATACACAAGGAAGCACAACTCATTAAGAGTCCCCTCTGAAATCAGTGACAAAACCCAATCAACAGAAGCTAACCAAATAGTCCTCACCTGCAGAATGCAAAGTGTATTGAAAGCAACAACTCTGGGCATGGAGTCCATCAACGCTCCCACCCATGGTCCTGCAGCAAATATCACAAACTGCAAAGCACACACCTCCCTCATTAATAGTATTCACAGTCTCACTACAGTAGTGCCATTTTAATCCAGAAATCATGAAAGTGCTAGAATGAACCCCCCTTAAGTCATCAGGACTCTTACAATATTGTGCTGCTACCACTGTATTGACTCTCATGTGTGTCAGAAGCTAATAGAGACATGTTTTGCTACAATGTTCAGATTTGGTCACCATGTGCTCTAAACTGTGGGCCAAAACAGAGAGGGTTCCAACCATAGAAATTCCAGGTTGATGGCCATTACTCAATGGGGTAACAAGGAGACCAACCTGACTTGCGAAGCTGACGATGGCGACAGGAAGGAGGGTATGATGAAGAACGGCAATGACAGCAGGCCAGGCAAAATGCCAGGTGTGCTCCACAAAACACGATGCAAAGTAGCTCCCATAGAGGGCTGAACTACGCAAACAAAAGAAAACCCGCATCCAACCCGAAGCACTCCCATGTAAGAGAGAGGAAGTAGGGCTTGACAGGAAGAAGATAAAGTACCTGGCCTACAAAGCTGACAATGGCCACAGGGAGAAGAGATTTGTGCAGTTGGGCTAGCAGCAATGGCAAGCCAAAGCGCCATACTCGCTCCATCATGCAATTCGATACAAATGTAGGATACATAGCTGGCATACAATCCCCTTCTCCTCATAAGCCCCCTCTGCCCTCTTTTTTCCTTTGCCCTCTATTCACAATTTTAGTTTTGCTATTATTCAATTTCAGCTCCCTTTGCAACTTTATCTTCACTTCACACTCTGGGATTCTATTACTGTGTTGGGTGTACAAGGTATCAGGTATCAGCACTTCAATGACGGTATTGCTGTTTGATGGTTCTGGGTGCATTATGTCAGAATTATCAAATCTTAGTGCAGAAGTCAGGATTCATGTCTGGTTTTAGGTTTATGTGACTACATATAAACTTGCTCCCCAAGGGCTAACATATGGCAAACAGGACAGGAACATGATGTAAAAACAAAAGAAGAGCAAAAGATCATTAGACATGCCCAATATACGCTACGAACATACTGGGAGCTGAAATGATCAATAGCTGCCACTCTTACTTAAACTCTGTTCTAAGGCAGACACTACGAGACGTACCGTAAAGCCCATCAGGATGTGCAGGAGTTGCAGCTAACTTTTCTTGCTCTTGCAATGACTGAACCTGTGGAAACACAATATTTGTGACTTTGTCAACCAACCATGTCGCCATTGACCAACAATGACTTTGCATGGCTGAGAAAATTCATGACCCACAATTCCCATAGGAAAACAAAAAAAGAGCAACAAACCCATATTTTATTAACTGAGCACATTCACCATGCTTCTACTAGCAACATAGGTACCCTGGTCACCTATTCCATCCCCACTTTCTTGCATGGGAAGCTGACCTCCTCAGGCATGTGTGTATCACACTTCTCCTTCCTCATTCTTATGTTTTAGACCCCTGGCTTCCACATCCTCTGATGCTCTGATCCTATTTAAACTCCCATGTCATTAACTTCACATGCCTAACAAACCAAAGTACAGTACAATAGTTCTTAATAAACAGAAGATGGGCAGCTTAGCTCATCACTCTGCAGTGTCACTTGAACATGTACATACACAGAGTCAGAATTTTTCGAAGACTAGCTCAAACCTGCCGAAAGAGCAAGGGTATATGAAGCACAGGAGCCATGTATGTACCTTGGTTAAAATTCTCACCTGTAGGAGTGGAAACAATGGCTCAATATCTGGAATTGGGACACTGGACTCATCATTGACTGTTCCTGTTCCATGTTCCTGGTTTACCCCAGTCTCAGCTGTGAGGACTATGCTGGAAGAAGAACTGGAGCTATCTCCAGTCACACCTTCAATTACATCAACCCCTGGATCCTGCCAAAAGCTCCTGAATACAATCTTTCCCCTCCTGCACCAACCCAAATAGAGACCCTTAAGTGCTATCACCAGAATAACCCCAAGCAAACATCATCCGAGAATGTGGGAAACATGCAGCAAAACACAATGGAAAACACATGGGTACAACATACCTCTGTTTGGGAATTCCAGATCTCCGTAGGAATACATCTCTGCTCCTTTGAAAACTTGTAGAGGTATCATTAGACTGAAGTCTCAGGAGCACCACAGTGGTTCCTCTACTACTACTACTACTACTACTACTACTACTGTGATGCTGCTTTGGTGTGATAATATACTTGAGTTTGCTACTACTACGACTACTACTACTACCCATCCTTTCTGGAGCCCCAAATTGCTGCATCAAACTTTTACTAGCAGCCTGAATTAAAACAAGGGATCCCATTACCCTTCTCCTTCGGGGCCCCTAGAGGCCAACCCTTTTCTTTCTCCACTGATCATTCAAAACAGAGAGTGAGGAGAGCTTCCTCTCCCCCTCTTGCCCTAATTTGATTTTTCCCTTCCTCACAAGTCACACAAGGGGAAATTCAAACTACAAGTCCTACTACTACTCCCTTCCGACCAAGGATTCCCAAAGACAATACACAAGCGATGATTGCTTTCGACCCAAGTATCGATTCCGTCACACATCGCGCTGCTCCCAAATTTGACGATGAAACTAGCTCGTCCCCAAACAAAAAGGCTCTCCAAAACAATCATAGGAAAAAAGGATAAGAATCTGACAAGTAAATCTCGATAACTATCAGACTCCAGCTGATCAAACGCAACAGAGCTTCCCGCCGTTCTATCTGCACAAAAACCACAATCTGATGAAGCCGACAAGGAGAGGTGGTTTTTGGTGGTTGCTATGGAACAAGGGGGGAGATCTGAGAACCGGATGCGACGCTGTTGCAGCGTGGCTGCCGCAGGGCTTCGCGTTTCCCGAGTGCACATAGCGGCAGCAGCAGCTCTGCGGTGATGCGCCGCTTCTTCAGAGAACAATCAGAATTTTTGTGTCATGGGCCACAGGGAACGTGACGCGTGCCCCTCCCCAATTTCTTATTCCCGTTGGGCCTGATTTTCATAGCCCTCCAAATTCTTACACACTAGGTACTAACCGTTCCCACTTTTGTCATGATCAAATACAAGTAACTTTGTCTGGGGGAAGGGGGGAGGGACCCTTGGGGAACACATTGGGACCCTAGGGAACATGATGGGAACAAAGGAAAAAAGAAAAAAATTCCTCCACCTCCCTTCCCCCAAAACTGAAAAGAAAAAAAATCAAGGCACTTTGAGTGTGTGCTGAGCCTTCCCATTGTCTGCATGAAATTTTGCATGTTCGAAAACTGTTCATCACCAATTTTGGCCTGGGCCAATACCCCCATTATAAAAACGGGGGTACTTATTTTATATAGTTCATTGGTGCTCTCACAACTTTTTTTTCGTTTGGGGGGGGGGAGAAGTCATATTGATTGGCCCGTCATCAATTTATTTAGGAACATTGGGCACTCTCCAGTAGAAGCACCTCTTGGAACCCTGGTTGCAAAATAGAAACAAATGTACTTCCCCCCCTACGCCCACACCTTTTCAGTTTATATACATGAGAGTGGACAAATCATATGGGATAAATCTGAGGTAGTGCTATTGGGATACTCTTGAGGAACAACTTGGGAACACTTTGAGAACTTGATAAGAACCCTATGGGAACACATTTGGAAAGAGGCCAAAAACAAAAACAAAAAAATCCCTCACCCCGCCCCCAAAAGGAAAAAAACTGGACCCCTAATGATTGCATGCTGAGCCTTCTCATTGGCTGCATGAAAGTTTATTCCCAAAATTTTTTGTCCCCATTTTTGACCTGGGCTAATGGTAAGGGCATAAACTGTGTGGGACATAGCATAGTGTGTGCCTCATATTAATTAGTTGTGGGGACCCCCCAAAGTTCTTGTTTTTTTCTCTTTTCTGATGAGCATCATTGATTGGCCATCACAAAAAAAAAATGTAATCAAGTTTTAGATAGTTTCAAAATAGATGTAGGGTAGTCTCCTCCGTTCGGCCTCATTATATAGGTTACAAGAGTAGAACGTAAGGCCAAGGATATGGGACAAAGTGAGATGCTATTGGGAACATGTCAGGGAACACATTGAGAATTTGAGTAACTTGTTGATGAACACATGAAAACTTTAGAACATGTTGAAGCACACATAGGGAACTTGGAAACATGTTAAGCTCCCAATGGGAACAACAAAAAATCCAACATCCTACAAACTCCGGGACATAGTTTTGTAACACCACATGCATGGCATATGCCATAATTCGGAGTAGGTATAAAATCCATATTATTTTGTTAGGTTGTAATAGTTGCGGTTAATGGTTGTTGTTTTGCCATGTATGCACTCATAAAGCACACGCATAAAATCTTTGAGTGTTTCTAAGGCCACATTGACAAGTGGAATTTTTCCTCCCACTAAAGGGGTGAACATTTTTTCTTTTTTTTGAAATGTCTTGCCTCTTTTCTCCTCTAGTGATAACCATTTGGGTATCATAAAATTAATTAATTAATTACCAATGCTTTAAGTCGAATAACACCCTTGGATCAAGGCATTCCTGAAATAAAGAACCCCTTGGCTCCACCTTAAGTGAGAACTTGTCCAAAATGATCATCTACTCCTGGAATGTTACCCTACTCTTAGTTCCTTACTTTTTAGGGCCACTTTAGACAAGGGTTCAGGGACCAAAAGCTTAGGGACCAATTTGAACCTTGAGTTGGACCCTTCTTCACATTTTTAAAAAAAACATTTTTTGTTATGATACAATGAGTGTGTCTAAATGCTTAGGGTCCAATTTGAAGGTCCAATATTAAAATGTGTGATTAACATGTGAGAGGATGAAGTTAATGTTTGGTCTTTTCTTTTTTTTTGTGTTTGCTACACACAATGGGTCTCCTTTTCAACTTTTTTACTTTTTTCACCTTTGCCTTTTATCATGATCACTTTTTCTTTCTACGTTTTCTTGTTTGGAATGAGAATCGATTTAAGGATCTCTTGTAAGTCCAAATCTTGTTCCACTTGTGAAAATTGTATTTCAACTTTTCACTTTTTGTCCCACCTTTGGATTCAACTTCATTTTGTGCACTTGGAAAGGCTAGAAATGCACTCTTAACAACCACCTTGTGAGGATCCACAAAACTAGCCATGCCAACTCTAGAATTGGTCAAAAATGGAAGAGTTGGTGTGCTTTCAACAATGTCTCAATCCATAACATGACTTTCACTTTCACAAAATTTGAACAACAAAAATAAGTAATAATAATGGAAAATAACAAATAAAGGAACAACCTTGAACCCTAACATACATTTTGGTTCTCTAAACCATGGGCTCTCCTTTATGCTTTTTTTGGGTTTAAACCAATTCATTTTCCCTCCAAAATGATGCCATGTAGGCAAAATCACAATTGATTTGTTTTAGTCCTAAACCTTTGTCTAAAGGCCTTGGGACCAATTTAAAGCTCTTGACCAATAGGAATCTTTGATTTCATTGGACCCTATTCCTTGGACCATTTTTTTTGAAGTGGTCGTTAATTCCATGGATTAAAGTCATGACAGCCTTTACATTACAAATAATGAGCATTCATAAATTGGATGCATCCATCAATTGGACATTGCTAAATGCAAGCCTTACCTTACATTTAAATTGGGCTAGAAGACTCAACACCCACCAATGCACCATGCATAATGGATGATGTGTGAACAAAAAACATTTTTTTCATTATATTATTGTGCCATAACTAACCATGGTGATTAGTTATGTTCGAAGTAACCATGCACATGCATCTACTTACATAATATTGCCTACAAAGTAACCATTTACATTCTTTTCTCATTGATGCCAAACTTTTATTGATAAAAAACTCCCCAAAGAAGAAGTGAAATGCCATAATAGAGGATCCAAGTCCCAATTGAATTCTAAAAAATGAAAAATTTAAAACCAAGGAGTGATAAAGGAGATCCTAATTAAGCTACCAACTACTTGAAACAATTACACACTTATGATACAAATTATCCCACTCAAGGATTTTAGGATTTGTTACACCTAATGTTACATATGTGATAAGTCTATTTTAATAATGTTAAATTTTACAATGCATTCAATTTTATGGTGTGATATTTGTGGTATCCTTGATGACAAGTTATCATAAATTTCATTGCTTGATACAAAAATGGCATTATTAACTTAAGACAAAATCAAGCTAGTAAAGGTATCTTTCTATTACCTTGCTATCATCGCAATCATTCATGAAAAATTATGATGAAAGAGGTAATGAAAAGTGATTCAAATTTATATTGTGAGATATCAATTCTCATTGGAATGTGCAATTAGTTTGGAAATGTGTATGTCGTTAATGTTGAGAATGTTTGAACATTTAAAATGAAAAATCATATGTTTTAGATAGCTTCAAAAATGCAAATGTTAACTTCTAATTAATCATAGTTTGATTCAGGTCAATGCCTAACATGCAAAACTATAATTTGATCATGATCACAATTAAAGGGAAACTTTCAATGGAAAGTTGTTCTTATGGTACATTTAGTGGAAAGATGTGCTAGGGTTTTCATATATGATGTGACATGCCCATTTTGTGTGCATTGTCACATTGACGACCACCTAAACGAATCAATTTCATATGTCAAATCAAATTTAGACTTTTTAAAAAACTTGGTCTACCCTTTGAACATTTGGCAACTAAAAATGAATTTGATCGTTATATTTTCAATCAATTTATTTTTGAGATTCAAAACTTTTTTATCATCACAATTTCAGCAATTGAAATTTTGTGATCATAAAATGTTTGACTACTAATATCCATTTAGTTTGTGACAACCAAAATAAATTTCAGTCATCTAATCAACAATGAATGATTTTCTATCATTGACCTAGTGATTGAATTTGGGCTTTTTTTTGTTGTCAACCAAACTTTTGTTTTTAACAATTGATGATCAATTTTGGGCTTTCATTGGTGACTGAAATTAAATTGAATCATAATTGGAAAAATGGTCAACTTTCAAAAACAAATTAACCAACCATTTTGTTTGTGCTAGGTGATAAAAAATAGAGCATGCATTTTAAACTCATTACTTTCTTTGAGGTGTGTGGGCTTTGTGTTGTCATATGCCTTAGGAAAGACAAGTGAAACCTTTATGGGTGTATGAAGTTTTAGGTCGTCATATTGCATTTACAATTGGTTTTGAATTTCATCATGTAATTCTTATGTGGTGCCATTAGACCTCATTGTTATATATTCATTTCCTTAATCAATTTTTTTTTCATTTTTTATGTTTTTTTATGAAAGGTAAGTAGAACGTATGGGAATTATGGTACTTGATGACTCTAAACAAGTTGGCTAAAGTGGAATACGAGTTTTGCAACAATGTCATTTCATATTGCAAGGATAGAATTTGGGCTATCAACATGATGGTGATGGAAGAGTTGGTGTTGCAATGTGTTCAAAGGCATGGACACAAGTCAAGGAATTATTTGTAACTTGTGAAAAAAATGTTTTTCAACCATTAGGAGGCATGGTTGCATTAGCTCCTAATGGACCAATAAAAAACATGGCCATTGAAATGTCAAACTTTTCAATGGAAGGAGAACATGCCCCAACATTTCAAGTCGAAAGGATTTGAATTTGCAACATACCCCACCTATGAAGAACACAAAGGCTTTTAATAAATCTACGAATAATGACCCCCAAACCTTTTGATAGGTTTCATTACAAGAGGAACTAGACTGGAAAAAATAAATTTAAAAAATGACTTTCTTTTACGAAACAAGCATCCCTTTCACTATTGCATGACACCCAACATTCATGGACTTGTTGTGAAAGTAACTTTAGACTCTTGAACCTACCATAAACCCCCATTGTACCATGGATTGCGCATATATTTGTTAAAGTAATCAAATATCAATGTGTTCAAACATGTTATTAAGAAAATGTGAAATTTCATTGACAAGTATGGAGCCACCATATGTTCCAATGGTTGGGACAACATTGCAAGGTATCCATTGTTAAATTTGATGTTGTTTTGTCCTAATGGGGATATATTTTTAGGTGCCATTGACACAATAGAGGAGTGTAAGGATGCCCACTACATATGTAATGCCTTGGTATGATATATTGAAATTGTTGGATGGGTTTTGGGATACATGTTAATTTTGCGCACATTGTGAAACCAATTCTAATGGCATCAAGGCCATACGATGGCGAACAACCTTGCATGGGGAGGGTATGACTTGTCATGAAAAATTAGAATGGTCCATGTTTTATCATTATGAAATCAACCATTTTCATTACCATCAAACCTTGCAAATGTAATTGAACATTGATTTTACCATTGGTGGAACATGTTAATTATCAACATACATCATACACGCACCATTATCAATCCATGTTTATTAGGTGAAGCCCGCTTCCATGATGATGCAAATGCCAAATAAGCATTCAACTATGTGTTACAAAAAAACATTAATAGCCCAATGATATATGCTCAAGCTTTAAAGGATCATTAATTTTGTTAAAAGTTGAGGGTCGTTTTTCAACATGCCCCTTGTTGATAACCTCAACTTGCTTTCACATGAATGATTGGATTTGATTGTTGGTAGATGCACATTTACATCCATTGCATGTCGTATTTTGATGCAAGTGTGTTATGCGTCATCTTGTGAGGGAAATAAAAGTTCATATTTATTTGTCCATAACAAAAAGAAAAACCAATTCACATTAAAATGAAGTGTGAAGACTTAGTGTACATTTACATTAATAACAAGCTCATGTGAAAAGGACTTAGTGATAACCCCATTGCTTGGTATGAAAAGAATATGTTGTATGAAGACTTTATGTTTGATGTTGAAGGAAGTTCAAACAAAGGCAACACATTAAAAAAAGACCTTTTAATGTCAAATGAAGACAATGACCAACATGACCCTTTTGAATTCCCAAATGATGACCCCTTGACAGACCTTTTATTTTAAAAATTGTTGTCAAATGTTAACATTTGGGAATGATTACAATTTGACAATTGAATATAGAAACATTAATGGGTCACAATGCCACCCAATGTCATGTCATAGCAAGCGGAACTCCCACCTCAATTACTTGTATCAAACATCAAATACTAGTTGAAGTCCCCCCATGCATCCACCATGGTTATAAATGACCCACTGGTTGATGATCAAATCACACGCTTGCAATCAATAGGTTCCATTAATCTTATACTCCCCACATAACATGAATACATGTCATTAATGACAAGGGACCTAACGATGGGCCCAAGGATCACCATTACGCATTTGATAACCCAATACATGTTAATTGAAACACTAAATTTGTAGGTCAACATTTTGATCAATCTTGCAAATCTTGTAATCAAAGCCATGATAGTATGACATTGGACCTACAAATGGGCCTACATACCATCACTAACACAATTGAACCCTAAGCTAATCATTTATGCATGCCCATTCGTGAAATTGAAATTTAATCAACACAACATGACTCAAATTTTAACCGTGTACACCAATTTCCAAATACCTATAATGTCAAACAAATCTTCAATCTTGGGTGGGTTCTAAATTGGCTGCATTTCCTTGAACAATTTTCCTTCGCATATTCATAATTTGTTTGCACAATCGATCATTTATCCAAGAAATGGTCAATTGATAAAACAATGATGTATTTCATAAATGAACATGATCATGATTGACCACATATGGATGGCATCATGGATATTGATGGATGGAGTCCCATCGAACGAATTGTGATAAAACAAATGGTGTAAAATATCATCACGACCTTGCATTGGACATACATTTCAAAGGCAAAAAAATGATGCAATGATGATGACAATAACACTAACATTAGTGATGATGAAGAATATGCACCAAATGACAATGACTATCATGAACCATAAACCCAAAATAACAATCTTGTGATTAGTTGGGCTTCCATGTCTATAATCATTAAGGTGTCACAGTCTTGCATTATTTAAAAGGGTTAACCATTAAGCAATACACATAAATTGGTTGATATTTCATCCACATGAGGATCCACATATCTTTGGGTTGTATGTTTTTGTGTAAATAAATTTGTTGCCATTTGGTTTTGGACCCCATTTGGAGTTTATCATATTTCACCAAATATTTTGACGCACTCCCAAGTCCCTTGTTGAACCCACTTAAGGGTCCAACTATGTAGAGTTGCAGAAAGTTGGGACTTGAGGGTCGCTCCCGACTTCCAGCACTAAAAGGGGGTAGAGGGGTGTGCTAGAAGTCCCGAGATTAGACTAGGAAGAGGGACTAGATTATCAGGCTCGAATTTACATCCAAAACCAACCACAAGAGGGTTAGTTAGCATTCGGGAACACCCTTGGGTGTTGGGACAAACCACGGGCACTTCGACACACGAGACTCACCACGGCCCGGACTCGGGGGAAGCCGGCACCTTCCCCCATATAATATACTCTGTAGCTCTCTGCCGAGGCTACATCCAAATGGCTCTTTTTCCCGGGACTCCCAAGTTGGAGTCCCGAAATTGTTCCGAGTTGGAATCCCGGGACTTTGGACGTTCGTAGCTCCTTGCCCCAAAATCAGATCGGGACGAAGTCTAAACCAAAGTTGTAGCTCTTGTTGAGAGGTTTCCAATGCCATGTTGCACTCCTTGAGGCGATGTCGGGAAGAGGTCGATTCCTGACTTTTAGTGGTCGGGAGTCAAACTGACAGTTTGACTTCCGGCCCTTCTTTTGCCCATAACTTGGCTGCAGATGTCCAAATGGCCCATGCGAGGCCATTTTGGGCATTTACACTTCAAGATGTTTCCATTGATATAAAGAACGCACCAATGCGAGGAGATTTGACCTCTCAAATCGTCTTTCGAGGCTTCGAGAGTCCCGGAGGACTCCATTTTCCCACTTTTGGGAATGTGAGTTGCATTCTCACACTTGGCCCCAAAGTGGGGTTGCGACATATTTGAATTATTCATTTTATATTTAGTTCAATAAAAGCAAAGTGTTGAACATATACAACCATGAACATATGCACACATGTACATCATAAGGAATATATTTTGCTTGCAATTATGACTTCCCCCATCATAATGTCATTTGAAAGCTTTAAGCATGTGAAAATAATAATTTAAAATTTTTATTGTGTACAAGTTATCACAACCATTAAATCAATTGGGAAAACATTTGGTTTGTCCATTGTACACCATTCATAAATATGACATGTACACAATTTTGCTAAAATGATTTTGGAAAAGTTATGTACATATGATGTGCTTAATACCTATGTTAATTCTTCCTCACTTTTGACCCAATGCAACAATCTCAAACAACTCTTCAAACATTATTTGGGGAAGGTAGTAGTAGAAAACCCATAGAAGGTCTTCTATTACTACCTTGTTGCCTAATGTTCACTCCATGCAAAATCGCATTCAACCTAAAAAGATTATTTATCTCATCAACCATGGTGATTGTGTGTGACTATACCTCATCGAGGAATGCAAATGCCATTTCATCCTTCAAATGTTAGGAATCATTAGTCTCCTCAATTAAAAGGTCATGTGTTACTTCTTCCAAAAATCATGTAGACTGTGCATTTACCCAACCTCAACACCCATGGGATTGTACCAAATTCAAACTTGTTGCTCTTTAGGTTAAACCACCCTTGGAATATTTGGTAACACCATCTGCAACACACAGAAGTGGATGTAAGTATAAGGCCTTACATGTTTTTTGAATATGGGATTTGTTTAACTGCCATTTGTTGCATTGACTTCTTATTCAATAATTGGCATGCCCACTTGCCAATTCATCACATGTTTACACACCATGCTTGAGGTCGATTGGGTGTGTCATATTGATTATATTCCCAATTTTTTGGCATGGTAACTTGAGGTTAAATTGTGCACATAAATGATAATCAAATGAAGCCTTGCATTATAAACATCTCCTCGTCACCATTAATGTTATTCAACAGCGTAGATGGTATAATATGTGTTGGCAAGTGCCCAATTGCCATGGTCCTTTTGGTCCATACAAGTTATAACAAATAACAATTTGATCCCCATTTTTAATGAAAGGTTGAGGTGAAGGCTAAAAGATTTCCCTTGTTTTAAAAAAAATGATGGTGACATATTTCTAGTCCAACTCAAGGTGTGTCAGCTAATTTATGCTTTTGAAATTTTACATTTTCAAAAGTTATCAAAAAACATTATAAATATCATTGGCCATGATGTTAAATTGTGTGATCAAGATATCTTGTCATTGTAATGTTCTATTTGAATATGGACTAATTTCACCTCCGTTTGCATAATTCAAAATGCACCCAAAATGCATGTTAATTGCATTTTTTTTATGTTAGTTGAGTTACTTTAGTAAACATTTTAACATTTCTGCACTATTGTTATTTATATGTCAATCAAAGTTTGATGGTAATGTTCAATGTCCTCCATGGAATTCAAGTGTTCCTTTTTCACCTCAATTATTCTTGCTTTTGTTTATTTCTTATTTTTTAGGCAAGATTGCTTTCTAAAACCTTAATATTACACTTGTAAACTAATTTTTATATCTAAATTGAAAGGATAGACATTTGAATATCTTTTGCATTGCAATGTTATGTGTATGTTATTGATTTCATTTCACATGTGACATTGAAAATAATAATAGGGCAGATTTCAAGTAGACATAGAATGAAAAAATTATGGATCAAGCTCCATTTTGACAAAAAAAATAATTTAATAGTATTTCATTGAAACATAATGTTTTAAATGATAACATTTTATTTTTGTGATTAATCATCTTTGTGATGGCCTTTTATTTAGGTAGAAGAAAACTTTTGTTACAAATAATTTAGGCAATATATTTAGACTTATAATGAATTTGAATTTCTATAAAAAAATATTTTAAAAAAAATCTTTAATTTTTTCTCTAACCTTGAATGTTAATGCATACAATTTCAAATCCATTTCATGTTTATAAATAGTGATGGTGTGTAATTATGCAATATCTATCATAATTCAAGGACAATGATAATGTGTATGCAAAGTTTGCACATTTGCATTATAAATTGGAATTTAATAATCTAGTACTATTAAAATCAACTACCATACAATTACATTAGAACTCATAAATTAAACACGTGGTTGCAAAGGACATCAACGGATCTTGTTTGTCAATGGGTGAATGAAAAATCATGCAACATTAGGTTTATGGATAGATGAATAATAAATTATACAAACATTAAGTTTGTCAATGGATGAACTTGTCTAATAGTTATTCCACCTAGTTGCCATTTGCAAATTGCATGCATTGTAATTACACACGATTATTAACTATGTTGACATGAGTTATCACATAATTACAAATCAATTCCAATTATTAATTGTGTGTTTCTACTACACTTGTAATTGTAAAAGAAATTGTAAAATAATTGTAATGGAAATCAAGAAAATTCTTCATTGCTGGATGGATGAATGGAAAATAATGTCAACATGATGTCATGACAATAATTATAAACTAATTGCATTGGAATTACATAGTAGTTGTTTTTACACAAATGCAATTGAATTGCATGAGTTTCATACATATACAATTCCACATATAGTGAGTTATATTTGTTACATTTTGTGCAACTTGTTTGATAACATTCATGCCATAAAAATACATCGTTAAGTTGCAAGGTGGTGATTGCAACTTTAAAACCCAGTTGCAAGGGCCAATTACAAATCATTTTATTTTTCATAATGAACATTGAAACCATTATAGTTTATTTTATGTTGCCATAGTTTGGTCATCAATCTTTGTGAGGTGACCAAAATCTACAATGATCAAAATAGGTTTGGTCTTCGACAAACTATGGTGATTGAACGTCATTTTGATTACTTGCCACAAAGTGTAAGGTGATTAATGACATGAGTTTTGGTCCCTACACCTTACCTCAAACAACCCAATATGGGCTATGACCTAGGTTGACCTATACTGACATGATGTTGGGAAATGTCATTAGCATCCAAATGGATGCATTGTGTCTTGATGGACATCCAAACAATGTGACAACCTTGAGAGGTCTTAATTCAATGGTAAAAAAGATTAATTAATGCAAGATTTTCTTCCCATATCATTCTTACACATGTTGAAATTTTTAGTTTTTTCATAATTGCTTCTACTACATTGTTTCCATTCACTTGTTTGATTTCACTATGTTTGAAAATGATGTATTCTAAAGCTACATTCAATGACAATGTTTAAAATGGAAAATTTGGAACATGTGGACAAAGAACAAGCAAATGATAGTAAAAACACCTTGCCAATGTTTTAAATTGTTTATTCCCATGGATGGGAAGTTAATATGTGTAAGATCATGCTAGCAAATAATTAGAATTCTTCCATTTCAACTATTGATTTAATCAATCTTAATTATCCAACTTAATTTATGGAAGATATGAAAAAAATCTCTTAGCTTTTAAAGTCCAAGAATGTGTGTTCCCTTGGGATTCACACAGTCATTAACCTTCCATCATTGGTTCCACCCTTAGTTTAGGTCTCATGCCTTGTAAATCATTTTAGAAAATAAGTTTATATATGAAAACCATGTTCCAACCATGTTGGAACTTACTAGTGGAAATTAAAACCTACTTACCAAAAAATGTGGTTACTAAAGGATAAATCAAAATATTTGCAACCTTAGGTACTCACACTAATAATAACTAGGATATTTGTATAAGGTGAACAACAAATGAATATTTATACTGGATATCAATCTCTTGCAAATTAACATCCACATATTGTGATTTCTAAGTTTTTAGTTGTGTTGGTTTTGCTCATGTACCAAAGGAAGTGAGGATGAAGTTGGATTCAAGAGGAATCAAATGCATCTTGATTGGCCAATAACAAATATAATGAGGGTTATAAATTGTATGTAACCTTTAAAACTATGATGCAATCATCAATTGTGAAGCCATTTTTTATGAATCCAAATATTTTAATCAGTAAACAATTATTCTAAATTTACATTGTAGAGGGTAACACATGGTATGCAAATGGCTCTATTATAAGGCATAAGATTTGTTTTATGGTAATTTTAAAAAATTCACCAATTCAATGTATTGATTTTAAAGATAGATTTTGCCTTGTTGCATAAATGGAATTTATTTGAACAATTCTTGTAATTGTAATCAATCAATATCTAAATATGCGTAAATACTTTTAATTGAATATCCTTTAAAAGAAATATATATGTTTTGTGGTCAACAATAAAGAAAAGATGGTATATAAGTTCTTGAATCCATAAATGGTTTAAATCAGCCATCTTGTGCATGTATGACAAAATTGTTTTATATTTTTGATAAAAATCTTGTTGACCGTGTTTTAAAAAATAAAATGAAAGCAACATTTTGATTATAACTTTGTATACATTAATGATCTATTATTGGCCTTCAACAACTTGTTTTTGTTGAAATAATCAAAGGTCAATATTTTGAACACACCTTACTTATGATGGATTTATGTGTGATTCAATATTGTTGCAAGGATATACGTAATCCTTGACCTATTTTATTAAGTAATTGTAAAAAAAATAATATTTATAAGGATTTGATTTTCGTACATGGATTTTTCATTATAAAAATTTTCACATATAAAAACATATAATACTTGTCCCAACTTTAACATCGTGTTTGTGATTAAGTGTGGAATGCAAGGGCCCGTGAAGCCAAGAGAATGTGTTGAGTGTGAAACACACTTTCACAAATGGAAAAGAGTGTAAGAGATGGAATTCAATGACTCCCAAGCGCACTCCCATTTTGGGAGTTACATTCGTGTGGGAGTCCCAAATGTTCAAAGCCTTGGTTTTATAAAAAAACAAGCACCAAATTGGGCCTCTAGGATACCATTGGAAAGGTCTTGAAACGTAAATGCTTAAAATGTCCTCGCATTGTTCATTTAAACCTAAAATGCATCAATTATGATAAAAAAAAAAGGGCTAAGAATCAAATTGGAAAATTTGACTCACAACCACAAATCCCTTTATATCAGGGGTCAAAAAACTTTGATTGAGGCATGTAATACATTTTTGGAAAGATCTTTTTGAAGGTTATAAAATATTGCCCTTTCATGCTTCAAACATGTTTGATTTGAAGAACATATGAACATCCAAAGTTTCAGGACAACAAGAGTCACAATTTTGGGACTGCCACTTGGGAGTCATGGGGAAAAAAATTCATTTGGATGTAACCCTCACAAATAATCACATAATATACTATAGGAAGGGGAGCGGTGCCTCCTCTCAAAGGTTATAGGTTGTGTAAAGCCTTGTGCTTGAGGTTGTCCCTACTAAATTTGCCACACCACTTGCATTCAACTTGCACTAACCACCTTCTTTACTTGGTTGTACAAGTTGATTTCATCTTGAATTCTTACTTGTGAGTTCATTTGAGTCTCATCGTAGAGCTCCAACATGCCCTTCTACTCCCAAAGTGTTACGAATTAGGGAACGTGCTTTGACTCTTTTCTTTTTCCATTGTTTCACTCTAGGTCCCACATTTGGGTTTTTTAAGGAATTTGGCCCAATGCATCAATACTATTAGTAAGAAAGAAAGTTATGTTACTTCTTGTTTTTGTGTTGTAACTTCATCAAAAGTAAAAAAAATATCTATTGGCTCTTTATTATCCTTTGAACCATTATCAATTTTTATTTGGAATCCTAGGTTACCTACAACCTCATCAATTTTATTTGCAAAAATAATCACATGGTTCATCGCATTTTCACTTTGATGCCACTAATTATCCAATGCATTATAGAAGGAATTTTCACAATAATTGTGTCATTTTTATATTGTTTGCAAATGGCATAAATTGAACTTCTACTTGTAAAATATTAAAATCCTTGAAGAACTAAGGTTTAAAGCCAATGTTGGAATATGTAATTTGAACCATGTGTCCAACCTTGAAATATGAAGTAATTAAAGTAGAAAAAACATGATCTATGAATTAAATTTTTTTATTATTATAAAACAATGAAAATTGACTTGTATTCATAAAAGACATGTTATTCATGTCAAATTAATTTGAATGATGAAAGCTTTGTCCTCTTATTCTTCAAGGAAATGAGGCTCTAATCCACATGGTGGTTGAAATGTGTGATGTTTTCAATTGGTGAAAGAGGGTGAAGGGCAAGAAGCAAAGGCCTTTTAAAAAGGCCCAATTGGCCCAAACTAAATTTATTATTTTTCAAAATAATCTCTTACTTTGGCTTTGAAATTTTCTATCAATGCAAACATGAATGTGGTTCAAATTTTGAAATACTTCTCTTCCAAAAAAACAAGCCCAACACAACTAGGGTTATTATAAACACAAAGCTAGGGTCTCAAATTGAAACAAATTTCAAAAGAAACAATTTTACCTCAAGTTTTTTTGCATTTTTGGCAAATTTTTGCTTCATTTTCCTCTTATGCAATCAAATGAATTACTTCACTATCCACCCAATTTTTCCTAGCTTCATCCCAATTTTCTCATGTTCTTATTTGATCCCAACCACAACCACGTCCTTCCTCCTTTTTATTTCCTTTTGAGAAGGGGGGTTAGTTTTGGGATTTCAAGTCAAAATATGAATCTCTTTCAACTTGTGAAAATGCTTGTTTCAACCATCCATAACTTACACTTTTTGTCCCCATAATTTAAACATCCTAATTTCATGTATTTTCAAGGCCTAAAATGTATTCCCTTGAACAACAATCTTGTACAAATCTATAAATTTGACCATGTTTTAACACACAATTGTTAAAAAATGGAGTAACGGGCTCAACAACATCCTCAATCCATGACAAGTCTTCTTTTTCCCACAACTTTGGAAGTGAAAAGAAAGTATGGAAAATAATGGAAACAACAAAAGAACAATGAAAGGGATTGCCTTGGACCTTTAATTTTTATATTGGTTTTCCAAACCATGAGCTCCCCTTTGAGCTCCTTTTTGGGGTCCAAATTAGTTGGTTTTCCTTCCAAAATGATACCATGTAAATGCCACCTTAATTTGGCATTTCTTTGTCTTGGACCTTTATCTAAGGGCCTTGGGTCCAATTTATGGTTTTTAGCCAATGGAATTATTCAATTTCATTCGACCCTCCCCCTTGGACCTTCATGTGAAGTACCCTTCGAACATTTGTGTAAACTTTGTCCAATTTGTCTAGTGAATGTTTTGATTAAACATTTGAACTTATTGACCTTGGTTTGGACTTGCATTGAAAAGTGCACAACTTTTATTTTAGCTAATTTTTAAAACTTTTTTATAATGGATTGATAACTTTCCCAAACATTCAAATAAATAAATAATATGTAAATTAAATAGTTTATATACTATGATAAGTGAATCAAATCTAAGAAGACCAACCAATATATCCAAGCCAATGTAAATGCCTTGAAGGAATATTTAAAATAATGTCAAAATATGTCAACACAAACACTTTTTGTCACCAATTGCAAATTTTCAAAGGTTATGCATGTCACAATTGTATGTTGTAGATTTGAAAACAATGAGGGCTATCATGTTTTAGAATATTATTGAGAGTTTGTATATTTAATGGTTTATTCTATATTTTGTATATTATTCAATTTACAGGGGTCATAAACCAATTTGTGGCAATGGCAATCACACGAGATTGTAATGAAATACATTTAATTTTTAAAAAAAAGCACAATCAATATCAATTTGTGTTTTAGTAAAAGAGATACCAATTAAAGATGGTTTTATCAATTAAGGTGTTTATAAAAGGTGTTTACAATTTCATTTTAATTGGAATGTTATGGGTAAAGTGTGTTTTTCATGCACTTTAGAAATGTGTTTACCATCATCATCAATTGTTCCAAAAAAAAACATTATGGGCTAGGTGCATTCCAAAAAGGGGTGTTTGCTAAATTAATTGTTTCAATCATGATTATTAATGTTTTATCCTAGTAGATAAACCTACAAGACAATCATAGTTTTTTTATAAAAAATCTTAAATGTTCAATTGATTTTTTTTTTTCTTAGAAAAGAAGTATTAGAGATGGTTTTGTGGGCCAAGGTGTTCCAAAAAGCATGTTCACAAAAACCACCATTTCAATCAAAACGTAATGGGTAAGTTGCATTCCCAATGTGCTCCAAAAAAAGTATTAACCATAACCATCAATCATCCCAAGGGAACATAACAGGCCATGTGCATTTCCAAAAGGGTGTTATTAAAATAATTTTTAAAATAATGTTCATTAATGTTATGTCCTAGGATGTAGACTTATAAGATGTTCCAAATTGAGATATCCCAATCAAAATGTTTTTTTGATTTGGGAGATGTTTCAAGTTAGGTTGATTGATAACAAAAAAAAAAAGGGAATGATGGAGATGGTAGGAACACAACAGGGATAATATAGATGAAGATGATGACAATGATAAAAATACACAAGGATGACAAACAAGGTGATGGGACAATGGGGATGACGCATGGACAACATGATAAAATGTTAGAAATGAAAACAAATGTTGTCACATGTTCCCCAACATTTGTACATTGGCAAGAAATACAAAATTTTAAAAGGTTGCCCCAAATTCATTGTTTAACAACAAATGGCAATGGGACAATCATGGGTTGATCAAAATAATAGTTGTAAAAGAAAGAGGATAACTTCAAGATGATGGCCCAACAATGGGAGGGTGGTAGGCCAACCTCAACCAAAAAACAAATTGTGAAAAGTGGATGCATGATAAGCTCAGGGTGATGGAAAATAGCAAGACAATAAAAATGGCAATGGAAGATGATGGAGATGATTGTGATGGTGATGGACCAACCAAAAAAATGATTTTAAAAAAATGATGATGATGGAATGAATGGAAAGACAATGAAAGTGGCATGAATATAAACAATGGTAAATCCAAACTTAAACTAAGCTCAAAAAAGGTAAAAATGATCAAATTTATTTTTTCAAAATACATTATTAAATGTTAAAGAGTCGAAAGACATTTGAAAGACATCCTAGGATATCCTTTTCAACAACCTTGATTCCAACAAGAATAAAATAGGCCAAATGTGTTTTGAAAGTGTTTGTACTAAATCCATTTTTTCAATACATGTGAAATCTTTTTAATTTGGTGGCTAATTTTTGTCATGTCACAAATGTTTTTGAGAAAAACTTTGAAGAATACATTTTTAAACAAAAAAATGTCACTTTCGTGAAATAAAAAATTTGAAAGAGAAAACATTGACCTTGATGGGAGCTTTAATACTCATTATAACACACATAAATTAAAATTGTGTCTTAATTATATTGTAGATTGGATTGGTAATGTTTATAAAAGAGAGTAGTGTTTTGACACTTGATTTTGAAATTTTGAAAATTTTGGCAAGTAATGTTAATAAAAAATAATAAACATGAGCTTGTTAATGTTATGGAATAATCTAGTGTGTCTAGATTGCCCTAGTTTTAAGTCACTGTCATGGAAGGTCTACAATTCAAAACCTAACATTTAAACTTTTGATTTTATCAAAATTTTGACACAAATAATAAATATTTTTTCAAAATTTGGCAAAACAAAATATAATTTACCAAAATGGTAAAGGTATTATGGTATTAAAAACTATTGGTTACCAATTATTATGTTGTAAACCATTAAATATATTACACTATGGGAAAAAAAAAATAGTTTTGCAACTATCCTTGCAATTCAATTTTTGAGTTGTAAGGGAGATTTGCAAGTCATTGTATTTATATGTTGTGAACACTAACATACAAATTACATGAGTTGCAAAATTGCAACTCACCATATATACGATGCAACTCATTACAATTCAATTACAACTTTGTCAAAACAATTCATTTTCAATTACTATACAACTCCATTATGATTGCACCCATGATATCATGCTAACATCATTAGTTGTCAACCATCTATTAAAATCTAACATGTGGCAGTATGAAGAATTCTGGACATAAAAACAATTTTATTTTCGAAATATTGATCTCCATCATCCATTATGATTGTTAATGATGGTCCGAGATTATGACATGTGGCACAATAAAAAATTGCCACATGGCTTATTAATTGTATTTTGGAAAAAAATATGAATATTTATTTTAGTAGTTATGTAGGTCATACATAACCACAGGTAAGTAGGTTGATAGGTTTTAAGACCTACATACTTATGTATTTACTTAGGAACTACCTACTTACCTACCTACCTACATAAGTAAGTAAAAAAAAAGACCTATTTACTTACCTAAGTAGGTAAGTAGGTAAGAAAACATAAGACTAAGTGAACTAAAAAATAGCCATGAAATTCTATTTTTTTCTTTTATGTTTTGCTTTTGGGTTAAACTTTTTTGAGATCATCCCAAAATGGTACATGTATTTTAATATGAAAACATAAGAGAACAAGCCTTCTTCAAATAGATTGTAACATGGGATTCAAAGACAAAGCATATGGGTTAAATATTTTTGTTGTTTTTTATTACAATTTGAGTTACAATTGAGTTACAATTATAGGGTAAAATAGCAAATGACCCCACATTTTAAATGCTCCGGGCAAGCTCGATCCAAGGGGAGGGCTCCATTGTTTTTGGTCTTTAAACAAAACTTGAACCCCTTCTATTGGTGCATATGGCACATTAAAATTCATCAAAAATGGAATGAAAGTGAAAAAATTATGGCCCGCAATGTAAATGGGGTC
>Ga0116227_10002280_pt1 | contig 43652 bp, 32 predicted proteins | sample S1TSphgellanicum_FD_89693 | JGI IMG/M metagenome (GOLD analysis project Ga0116227, IMG submission 89693) | Host-associated microbial communities from peat moss isolated from Minnesota, USA - S1T2_Fb - Sphagnum magellanicum MG | ecosystem: Host-associated > Plants > Peat moss > Unclassified... | reverse complement strand
TTTTCTCAAGCAATCGATGGGCGTATTGGGCGCGTCGGCCGCGCTCAGCACCCTACCGCCGGTGATCCGCCGCGCGCTCGCCGTGGCACCGAATCAGGAAACGGGCAGCATTCAAGACGTCAAGCACGTCGTGATCCTGATGCAGGAGAACCGCTCCTTCGATCATTACTTCGGCACCCTGCGCGGTGTGCGCGGTTTCGGCGACCGGTTTCCGATCCCCCTGCAGAGCGGCCAGCCGGTCTGGTACCAATCGAATGGCTCGACCGAGATCACGCCGTTTCGGCTCGACAGCGAGACCAGCAGCGCACTGCTGGTCGGCGATACCCCCCACAATTTCCCCGACGCCCAGGCGGCCTGGAATCAGGGTAAATTCGGCTCGTGGCCGCTGTACAAGACCGACCGGTCGATGGGCCACTACACCCGTGAAGACATACCCTTCCAGTTCGCGCTGGCCGAAGCCTTCACGATCTGCGATGCTTACCACTGCTCGCTCACCGCGTGCACCGATCCGAATCGCATCGTGGCGTTCTCCGGGTCCAATGCCGACCCCCAGCTCCGCGCGCAGGGTATCAACTGCACGGACGCCGACTCCGAAATCGTGAACGTACGCTGCTACGTGACGGGCACCATGCCGGCGCCAGGATATACGTTCGACGGCCCATCGTTGCAATGGCAGACGCTACCGGACCTGCTCCAGGCCGCGGGCATCAGCTGGCGCATCTATCAAGACCCCAATGACAATTGGAGCGGCCTCATGCACGGCGGATTGGCCTTCCAAAGCTTTCGCACCGCCACCGCGGACTCGGGCTCGCCGCTATACCAGAACGGCATGCAGCACTGGTCGCTAGACGATCTGCGCAACGACGTCGTCAACGGCACGCTCCCCTCGGTGACTTGGATTCTGCCGACGCCCTCGCAATCCGAGCATCCGGCGGTGCATTCGAGTCCGCCGCGCGCCGGCGACTTCATCTCCCAGGTATTGGACGCCCTGACCGCCAGCACCGACTCCTGGAGCCAGACGGCGTTGTTCGTAACCTTCGACGAGAACGACGGCTTCTTCGATCATGTTGCGCCGCCGGCGGTGCCCTCCTACAACGCCGATGGCACACTGGCCGGCGGCGCCACCCTGGCGCTCGACGGCGAGTACTTTTCGGATCCCTCCGGCAAGTACTGCCTACCGAGCGATACGAACAGCAGCGCCCTGCGCCCTTGGGGATTGGGCGCGCGCGTGCCCATGTACGTGGTCTCGCCCTGGAGCCGCGGCGGTTGGGTGAATTCGCAGGTCCATGATCACACCTCGATAGGGATGTTTCTCGAGAAGCGCTTCGGCATCCAGGTCGACGCCATCAGCCCATGGCGGCGCGCGGTGTGCGGCGACCTCACCACGGCGTTCGACTTTACGAAGCCGAACGCCGCGGCGCCGATGAATCTCCCCGACGTCAGCGATTACGCCGCGATCGAGAGCGCACAGCTGTTGCTGCCGCCGCCCGCCCCGCCGTCCGCCTTCGTGCCCTTCTCGCAGGAAGCCGGCACCCGCGCCTCGCGTGCGCTGCCCTATGAGTTGCACACCAGTGCCCGCGTCGCGCCCGGACTCGTCACGCTCATCTTCAGCAACACCGGCACGCAAGGGGCCGTGTTCCATGTCTATGACAAGTTGCACCTCGATCGGATTCCGCGGCGCTACACCGTCGAGGCCGGCAAGACCTTCAGCGACTCCTGGGACACCGCTACCACCGACCAGGGCAACTACCAACTGTGGGTCTACGGGCCGAACGGCTTCGTGCGCACGTTTCAAGGCAATACCGCCGAGCAGCTCGGCGACGGCTTCAATCCCGAGGTCCAGATCTGCTACGGACCCACGGTGGATACCCTCTACTTGAAGGTCCATAACAATGGCGCCATGGCCGGAGCGGTGAGCGTGAGCGCCAGCGCCTATCGCCAGGACGGACCGTGGACCATGGCCGTTCCGGGAAGCGGTTCGAACACGCTGTCGTGGGATCTATCCGCGAGCGGCGGTTGGTACGACCTGACCTTCATCGCCGACTTCTCCGAGCGGCGTTTCGCGGGCCGGATGGAAACGGGCAAGGACAGCACCAGCGATCCGGCGATCTTTAATGTGACTTGACCAACAGTCTGCCGGCCTGGGTGACCTATGGGCGCCATCAGGGGGGCGTACCGTAAGTCTGACAGGCTGCTAGCCGACTCATGCTAAGTTGAGCGCATGAAAATCGCCGCGATTTCGGACATCCATGGCAACTTGGGCGCACTCGACGCCGTGCTGGCCGACATCGCCCGGCGCGGCGCGGACCGCATCGTCAATCTCGGCGATATCCTGTCCGGACCGCTACAACCGAACGAGACGGCGGCACGCCTGATGCCCCTGCGCTTACCGACCATCCGCGGCAATCACGAACGCCAGTTGCTGCATCCGGACCGCGAGCGCATGAGCCAATCGGATCGGTATGCCGCGCAGACGATCAGCGCGGCACAGCGGGAATGGCTGACGAGCCTGCCGGCCAGCCTGTGGGTCACCGACGACGTGTTTCTGTGTCATGCCACACCCGACAGCGACGTCGACTGTTTTCTGGAGGATATCCGCGACGGCGAGTTCGTCCCCGCCCCGCGCGCCACGATCAATCGGCGCGCTTCAAGCTGCGCGGCGTCGCTGATCTTTTGCGGGCATACGCACATCCCGCGCGTGGCTCACTCGAGCGACGCTCAGATCATCGTGAATCCTGGCAGTGTCGGTATTCAAGCCTACGAGGGCCACCACCCCATCCCTCATACGCTGGAAATGGGTTCACCGCACGCGCGCTATGCCATCGCCGAGCGCACGGCGCAGGGCTGGGCCGTGGACTTGATCGCGGTCCCCTACGACTGGGATACCGCGGCCCGGCTCGCCCGGGAGCACGACCGGCCCGATTGGGTACGGCCGTTGCGAACCGGATATCTATCGTGAACTACGTCGAAGGAATAGAATTACAAGCTATCCAAGTCCAGATTCTGTCGCATAGCATCTGCCTAAGTTACCGTTTCCGATACCCTGGAGTAGAGAATGTCACGCGGCCCCTATCCCATCATGCTGATGCTGGCCATGTCATTACCGGGTACGGTAAGGGCGCTAGGCCTGGGTGAGATTCGCGTCGACTCCGCGCTCAATGAGCCGCTGTCCGCGCAGATCGACATCGTCGGCGCCACCCGCGACGAACTCGCCGCTCTGACCGCGTCGGTCGCGAATCGCGAAATTTTCCAACGTTATGGCGCCGATCGCCCGTCGTTTTTGTCATCGGCCACGTTCAAGGTCGGGATGGATGCCGAGGGCCACCCCGTGCTCAACGTCCGCTCGGCCGATCCATTCACGGATCCGCTCGTGAGCTTCTTGGTCGATTTGCGCTGGGGTAAAAACGAGGTGGTGCGCGAATATGCGCTGCTGCTCGATCCGCCGGGCTACAAGTACCCGCGCTCCGCCTCCGACGTCGCGCTGGCGTCCGTGGTGCCCGCGGCTTCTGGGGGCGGGGCGCTCGCCTCCGCCACGCCCACGGCTCGGAATGCCGCCTCGGCACCGAGTTTCACTGCGCCGGGCCTGCCCTCGGATTCCGTCGCTCCGGCGCGGCGCGCTGCCTCGACGATGGCAGTCGAGCCCATGCTCGCGGCGCATAGTCGGATCACCATCGCGGCCGGCGACACGCTACGCGGTATTGCGCGCCGCGTCGGCGCGCGCACCGAAGCCCAGGCCGAGACGCTGATGATCGTGATGTTTCGCGCCAATCCCAATGCCTTCGACGGCAACATCAACCGCCTGCGTCGCGGCGCCGAACTCATCATCCCGAGCGCGACGGAGGTGGCCGGGTTGTCGAGCGCCGAAGCAAGGCATGAAGTCCATGCGCAAATGACCGCATGGCACGTGGACGGCCGGCCCGGCTCCACACAACGCGTCGCGGCACTGCCCGTCGCACCCGCTGCTGCCGGCACGGCCGCTACACCGACCGAGGCACCCCTGCCCGTCGCGAAAGAAGAGGAAACGCCCGACAGCGCGCTCAAGAATCGCGTGCAGTCGCTGGAGCAGCAACTGGATGACATGAACAAGCGGCTCGCGAGCGAGAATGCTCAAATCCAAACGCTGTCGCAGGCCACCGCACTGGCGTCCGCGCCGACCGTGGCACCGGTCACTGCGGCGCCGCCGGTCACTGCAGCGATAACTGCCGCTCCGGCGGTTACGGAACCGGTGGCGGCCGCTCCGGCGGTCATGGCACCGGTAACCGCCGCTGCACCGGAAAAACCCACCGCGGTGGCCATAGCCGCAACGACGACCGGCGCGTCCAAACCACCGACGAGCACCGCCGCAATCTTTGGGCCCGTGGTGGTGGCGCTGGGGCTGTTGCTGGCAGGCTTTGCGTACCTGAGAAAGCGTTTCGTGCGCCCGACGGTCGATCCCTTGGACCGGGCCGCCGCGGAGCCGGCGCCGGTCGCGCCGCCGTTCGAGGCTGCCGTGGCGGCATCCCAGCCCGAGATTGCGCACACGGCGCAACAGCGACCCGAACCCACCACCCCCACCGCTTCCTATCCCATCGAGCATCCCATGCCGCTGTCGAGCGCCGAGATCACGGCGAATCTCGAGATAGATATCGAGGCGCTGGAGCGCTCGTATCTGGAGGGATTGCCGAGCGAAGCCGCCGCGCACGAGGCGAAGACGGTGGACGCCACGGCCCCGAACGAGGTGATCACCGCCACCGACACGCAAAAGTTCGCGAACGCCTCCATCGACAGCGACCTCAACACCGTGCTGATGGATGCCAGAAATATGAGCGCCCCACCGGTCCACACCACGGCCCTCGACTTCGACCTGATGGATCTCGATTCCACCGCCCAGCACGTGCAAATGCCGAGCGCGCTGCACGATCATCCGGTGTTGTCGGAGCGCCGCATGAACATCGTGGATGTGCTCAAAATGGCGATCGAACGGGATCCGGGCCGCCGCGATCTGCGCATGAAGCTGTTGGAAACGTATTACAGCTCGGCGTCGACCAACCGGCGTGCCTTCATGGACGTGGTGCGCAAGCTGTCCCGCGAAAAAGATGCGCTGACGCCCACGGAGTGGAAGAGAGTCATGATGATGGGTCGGGAAATCGCGCCGGACGACATTCTCTTCGCCGATCTCGATTTGCCGAAAGAGGACAAGGATCTCGCCAGCTGCGCCTAGTCCGGGCGCCGTAGACATTGCATCCCTCCGTCTGCGCCATCGTTGTCACCTATCATCCTGACGACGGCTTCGGCGACCGCCTCGCGCGCGTCACGCCCCAGGTGGGCGCCACTGTCATCGTGGACAACGCATCGTCGGTCGCGAGCGCGGCTATGGTGCGTGCAGCGGCCGTAGCCGCGGCGGCGACCCTGATCGGCAACAGCGCGAACCTAGGGATTGCCCGCGCGCTCAATCAGGGCATCCAGCACGCCATCGCACGCGGGTACTCATGGGCCCTGTTATTGGACCAGGACACCGTCGTGGACGACACCCTGGTCGCAGGGCTCCTGGCAACCTATGCCGCATGTCCTGACGCTGAGCGAACCGCCGCCGTCGGCGCGCGCTTCCGCGACACCCGGGACCGCCCCGCCGAGTCCCGTGCTCTCGGAGCGCGGGGCGAGCTGTGGCAGGAGGTGGAAGCGGTAATCACCTCGGGCACCCTCCTGCCGCTGCGGGCATTCGCGGACATCGGGCCATTTCGGGAGGATTTCTTCATCGACTATGTCGATATCGAGTACTGCCTGCGCGCCCGGGCCCGCGGCTACCGCATCATCGAAAACCCCAGTCCCCTCATGTCGCACACGGTGGGAGCGCCGTCCCCTCACCAGGTATTGTGGAAGAAGACCTGGACCACCAACCACTCGGCGGAGCGCAGGTACTATATCGCCCGGAACAATACCGTGCTGTTGCGCGAGTACGGCACCGCCAAGCGCGGTTCCTGGCGTTGGAAAAGCATCGTCCGCAGCTTTAGATTATGCAAGCGGATCGCCTTCTTCGAAGAGGATAAGATGGCCAAGATCATCGCTGTCGGCCAGGGGTGGTGGGATGGCATGCGCGGCCATATGGGAGCGCGCGCCACGCGCCGCGGCGGTTGACTGCAACTGAAGATCGCTCGACGGCGGTCACCGGGGAATTCGATGGGCTCGAGGGCCGTTTTTACCGCGGAGGAGAGATCTCGGATCGACTCGCTGCTCGATGCATTGCTGGATCTCCCGGAAGACAGCCGACGCAGCCGGCTGCGCAATAGCGGCGAACAAAACGAGTTGGTCATCGCCGAAGTCGAGAGCCTGCTGCGCGCGGCGCGGGCGGCCGGCGACTTTCTCTGTGTACCTGCGCAAGCTGGCCCAACCCCAGAGGGCGCGCTCCACGCCGACGCACCGCTCATCGGCGGCACGCGCCTGGGTGGCTGGCGTATCGGACGCATGATCGGGCGCGGCGGCATGGGCGATGTCTACGAAGCCGATCGCGCCTTGGGTGATTACGACCAGCGCGTCGCGATCAAGGTGCTGCACCCCGGCGGCGATGCCCAGCTGCAACGCTTCCAGGTCGAGCGTCAGATTCTGGCCCGTCTCGAGCACCCGGGCATCGCTCGCCTGCACGATGGCGGTGTTACGGACGACGGACGACCCTTCATGGTCATGGAATTCGTCCGAGGCTCATCGATCACGGAGTTTTGCCAACAGACGCGGGCACCCCTCGCGGAGCGTCTCGCGCTGTTCATGCAGGTGTGCGACGCCGTGGCTTTCGCGCATCGCAATCTCATCGTGCACCGCGACCTCAAATCATCGAATATTCTCGTGACGCCGGATCGGGAAGTGAAGCTGTTGGATTTCGGCATCGCGAAGCTGCTCGATACGCGCCAGGCTGGGGTCGGTCAGGCCGAGGCCACCCAGGCGATGGCCACCTTCCTGACGCCCTCATGCGCAGCGCCGGAACAACTCACCGGTGGCACGGTGACCACCGCCACGGACGTCTATGCACTCGGAGTGCTGCTGTTCGAGTTGTTGACGGGCAGACACCCCTGGCTCGGCACTCAAGCCTTTGTGCTGCACGCGCTGCGTGGGGCGCTGGAGCGGCCGGCGCCGCAGGCAAGCACTACCGCCGCCAACAATCCGGACGCACCGCTGCCCGCCGCCGCCCTGCGCGGCGACCTCGACGCCATCGTGGCCAAGGCGCTGCGAACCGAACCTGCGCAGCGCTATGCCACCGTCGAGGGCATGAAGCGGGATGTGCAACGCAGCCTGCGCGGCGCGCCGGTCGAGGCCCGCGACGGTGCGCGCGTCTATCTCCTGGGACGCCTGCTGCGGCGGTATCGCTGGGCCTTCGCGGCGGTATTGGCGGTTTTCGTGTCGCTGGCCGGCGGCCTGGGTCTCGCCGCCTGGCAGGCGCAACGCGCCGCGGTCGAGCGCGACGCGGCGCGACGCGACGCGGCACGCGAGGAAGCGGTTCGCTACAGCCTCACCAGCATGTTTCGTGCCGCGCTCACCGAGCGCGGCGACCAAACCGCCACCGCGAAGAACATGATCGACGACAGTGCGGCACGTGTACTGCGTGAGTATCGGGACAAGCCACAGCTCGCCGGTCAGATAGTGCTCACCCTGGCGGATCTGTACGGTGCGCTCGAGGACATCACGGGTGCGGGCACGCTGCTCGACGGTTACGTGGCCGAAGCCGATCCGCGGGCGGATCCGCAGAGTCTGGCGGATGCGCGTCAGAAGCTGGCCAACATCGAACTCTCGCGCGGCCACATCGATCGTGCCGCCGAACTCCTGGACCAGGCGGATGCCTACTGGAAAACGGCACCGCATGCGAACGCCGACGTCCGCCTCGAAGGGCTGGGCATTCGGGCAAAGCTCCAGCGGGCGCGCGGCGATCTGAACGGCGCCATCGCCACCAGCCGCGATGCCATCGTGCAGCGCACCGCGCTATCGGGCCACGACCATCGCGAGACGGCGGTACTGTACAACACGCTGGCCATCACGCTGACCGCCGCTTACCGGCTCGATGAGGCGCTGGCGGCCTATCGGGAGACGACCGCGATTTATCGCGCCCTCGGCTTGAGTGATGGCCTCGATGCGCAGATCGTGCTCGCGAACACCGGTACCCTGGAAGTGCGGATCGGCGATCTTGCCGACGCCGAGCGGCTGCTGCGGCAAGCCATCGACAAGGAGCGCGCGCTCGCCGGCGACTCGGCCGCGGTCGCCGCGGCCATGGGGTACTACGGCAGCGTACTGACGGCGACGAATCGCAGCCAACGGGCGCTCGACGTCTTGCGCGACGCCGTCGCCATGGCCGACCGCTACGCCGGTCCGACCAGCCCCGTCGCGTTGCTGAACCGGCTGTTTCTCGGCGAAGCCCAGGCGGCCGCGGGCGATACGGTCGCCGCCACCGCGACCTTTACCGCGATCCATGAGGCCGCCCTGAAACAGTACGGCCGGGCATTCCCGCTGACCCTGCGCTCGCAGGTTGCGCTGGCGCGCATGAACATCGCGGCGGGTGCCTACGGCGCTGCGGATACCGAGCTCACTGACGCCATCGCGGTTCTGCGCACTCAGGGGCTGCCCGGCGAAAACAATCTCGCCCAGGCGCTCGACGCACTGGGCGACCTGCAACGCCACGAAGCACGCTACCCGCAGGCGATCGCGTCGTTGCGCGAGTCCGTGGCGTTGCGTGAAAAGACCCATTACCAAACACCGGAACTCGCCAAGGCGCGCGCCCGCCTGGCCGACGCGTTGGCGACCGCGACTGATAGTGCCCAAGCATCCCTCAGGCCAAGCCGCCCATCTCGCGAAACAGCCACGCCCGCGCCTTGAGCCAATCCCGCTGCACGGTGCGCAACGACACGCCGAGCGCAAGCGCCGTATCCTGTTCGGCGTAGCCGCCGAAGAACCGGCACTCGACCACGTCGGCGAGCCGCGGTACTTCGTGCGCCAGGCGCTGCATGGCTTCGTCCAGCGCCACCAAGCCCTCGTCGCTTTCGATCGCCAGATCGTCGATCTGCGACAGTGTCACATGCAGCGCGCCGCCGCCACGCTTCGCCGCTAACCGCGCCTCGGCGTGATTCAGCAGGGCATGGCGCATGGCGAGCGCCGCCGCGCGCAGGAAATGTGCTTCATCCGCAAAACTACGGGCAGCGCCCAAGCGCAGGTAGGCCTCGTGCACCAGTGCGGTGGTTTGCAAGGTATAGCCAGCACCGAATCGCGCGCGCGAACGCTGCGCGATACGCTTTAGCTGTCCGTAGAACGCCGGTAGCAGTTCCGCGGCGATACGGCGCAATTCCGGCGCCGCGCCGCTCGCTTCGATGCGGGCAAGCGCACCGTCGAGCGTGCCTGTGCTGTGGTCCATGCGGCGATTCTAGCGCGCCACCCGTCTTGGGAAAGACGTCGGGGTAACTTATCACCGATCATCGGACAGAAAGCTGCTCAGAAGACCGCCAACCACGGCGCCGCCCACCAGGGAGGCGACGTCGGACACGACACCAGCTCCCCCGGCCAAGGGACCCTCGTTGCCCGCCTCTTGCTCGATCCGCGAAACCACCCAGTCGAACCGGCCGCTGGTCACGGCGGCCTTGCAGTAGCGGCATTCCCCGATCTGCGTCAACGCCAGCGGCGCACCGCAATTAGGACAGGTATTCTCCAGCGTGCCCGCCTTGCCGGAAGTGGCGACGCCGACCGACCGCTGGAAGGTCCACTCCTCGACGAAGGGATGCACCGAGCGATCGCCGAACACGATCCGGCCGCCCGCATCGACCTCGTAGTCTGCCGCCGCGGCGTAGATCCGAACGGTCAAATCGTCGAAAACCCGCCCGTGGACCACGCGCAGCGGCTCGATGCGCTGCACGTTGAGGCCCTCCATGACGTCGCGCCGCCCCTCCGCGGCCATGGTCTCCAGCTGGGCGCTCCACGCGAAGTAGGCGCCGGGACTCAAGAACGCCCGCCCGGCCTCGAGATTCTGCCGGCACCAGGCGTCTTGAAGCGCCATGAAACCGGTGCTTATCCGAGTCAACAGCGCGTTCATGTCGAAGCTCGGATCGGACGCTCGCAGCGCGGCAATACCCTCTGCAATGGTGGGCGCCGCGACGCCCGCCAGCGAATCGCCCGCGTAGCCGAGAAACGGCGCCGGCTGCACGTCGGTCACCACCCAATCCACGCTGCCATTGGTCACGCTGGCGCGGCAATGCGTGCAGGCGCCGTCGAGACCGAGTCGCAGTTCGGCGCCGCACGCCGGACAGCGCGCCGCCGTGACCCCGCCATCCGCCGGGGTCTTCGCGTTGGCGGCACGCTCGAAGGTCCAGCGCTCGCCATGCCGACGATCCTCACCCTCATCCGCCAAGACCCGGTTCGCCTCGTCGAGCGTCTTGGCGCGGTACACCAGGTCGAAATGCACCACCAAGCTCTGGCCGCTCGCACCGCAGGCGGCATCGAGCAGGTGCACATCGCGCACATTGAGACTTTCCATGAGCGCACGCTGATGTTGCGCCGACATCTGGGCGATATTTCGCGCTACCACCGCGAACACCGCGTCGTTCAAATAGGGCCGGATGGCGACGGCGTCGTTTTTCTGAATGCCGCGCTTCACCAGGAAAAAAGTCATCTCGGCGCGCTGCAGGAAGGACTCGATCTCGAAACCGGGGTCTTGGGCGCGGATCGTGTCGATGGCCGCCGGCAACCTTAAGCGCGGCGGCGGGGTCGCGACGCTTTGATCATTGCCGACACTGCGGCCCAAGACGGCTCCCAGTACCAGGCTCGCCGCGTCTCCCGCCACGGGTGCCGCCGCGAAATTCTGCCCATTCGGCGTACCGCGGCGCATGCGGCGGAACACCAGCCAAAAGATGAATAAGATCACCATCACCACGATGATCCCACCCGGCGAACCGCCGGAGCCGCCAGCATAGTGGCCGCCGCCGACGTGGCCACCGCTGGCGCCGTGGCTCTCGCCGCCATGACCGCCGCCGCCGGCCCGACAGGTCCGCGCCCGCGTCACGTCAAGGCCGTACCGCAATTGCCGCAGAATCGCGCATTGGGCAGCGTGGCGGTCCCGCACTGGGTACAGTGCGCCGGCGCGGGAGGCGCCAGCGGCGTGCCGCAGGCGGAACAGAATTTGGCACCGGGGCTATTCGGCGCATGACATTTCGCGCAGTCGATCGTGCCGGCGCCCGGGGCCGGACCGGGCCCTGAGCCGGGTGCAGGCGCTGGACCGGCACCAATGCCACCATCGGGCATCGGACCACCACCCGCACCCGCTGCGCCGGGCGAGATGCCGCCCACGCCGGCCACGATCCCACCCAATCCCATGCCGAGGCCAAGCCCCGCCGCGCCGGTGCCGCCGCCCGCCGCGGCCCCCTCACCGATACCCTTCAACGCGGCGCCGACGCCGTATTCGCGAAAACCGCCCGCAAGTCGCGTATACGCCTTGTCCTTGCGCAGCTCTTTCAGCGTGTGCTCATCGTCGGGCTTCAAGCTGATGGTGACGTTCCCGAGACGAGTCACGGTCAAGCCGTACGGCACCAACGATGCCTGTACGTCGCCGAGCAGAGCGGTTTCGATCTCGGCGGTGCGTCCGGCAATGCCGAGCACCGGCCATTTCTCGGACGTCAGCTTGCGGACCACGCCGGTGCGTAACGTCTTCAAGATTTGTTCCCGCGCCCAATCCGTGATGAGGTCGTTGGATGCCTGACGGGTGCCGACCAAATTCAGGATCAAGGCGGACGGGTCGCTCACGATGATGGCGTACTCGCCGAAGACACGCAGCCCCACGGCAAGACCGGTCTCAGGATCTTCGATGTCGTCGATCGGGCCGCCAAAGGGCAGATTGACGAACTCGCGCGTACCGATGAAGTAGAGCTCGGCGCGGTACATATTGCCGCCGCTGGCTAGATCCACGAGGTCGCCGAGGAAAGGAATCAGGGCACCGTCCAGCGTCGAGCGGCCCGGCGGCAATTTACCGGCCACCTTGCCCTCCTTGACGAAGAGCGCGGTTTCGTCGGGCTGCACCGTGGCCTGGGTCAGCCGGCGAATCGTCATGTCGGGCCATTTGTAAAGGATGAGGCCCTTGGCCTCATCCGGTCGGGCGATGAATTGACGATTAAGATCGTTGCCGATGCCGAATAGACTCACGCTAGGCTCCCTCGTTGACTGGGCTGTCGTTGACTGCGCTGTCGTTGACTGCGCTTTCGTTTACTGGGCTTTCTCTTACTGAGACTGGGCTCCCACGTCTCGCATCGATTCTAGCCGCCCGAAATCGATGTTGCTCGCGTATTGCTCGAGCTTCGTCATGGCGACGCCGTCGCCGGTGACGTCGACGCCGAAACGCTTGGCGACGATGACGTTGATCTCGCCATGGCGCGATGGATTGTCATATTTTTCGTGGACCGACCGCCCGTCGAGCGTGGTGTTCTTCTCATAGCCGGTATCGCTCTCGGAGCTCTGACCCGCCGCCACGGAGGCGGCCATGTCGAGCAGGCCCGCGACGCCGGACAAATCCGCAATCTTGACCTGCACATGGGCGTTCGCCGGGCCTTGGTAGTCCGCCGTCGCGGACGATCCCTTGACCCCCATGGCCTGTTGACTGTTGCCCTGCGCGGCGATGCGCTGCATGTCGGGCAGCGACGCGGGCAGCAAATCTTTGAGTACGTGAAAATCGACCGGCTCGACATGTCGGCTTCCGGCCATCGCACCGCCGAGCGCGGTCAACAATCCCGCCGTCGCAGCCACCGCATTTTGCGGAACGGCGGTCCCGGTCCCACCGCCCGCGGCGGCGGTCGACGTATCCGCCGCCGTGGACGCGGCATTCTGTTCCTGCTCTAGTTTCTGCCCGGCGGCCGCGAGGTTGCCGATGGCCGCGGTCAAATTCGCCTTACCCTTATCGTCGGTGCCAAGCGCCGCCCCCAGCATGCCGCCCACCGCGGCGGCCGCACGTTCCTGGCGCTGCTCGGGAAGCATCGTGGTCCGCGGCAGTCCGCCGAAACCGCCACCCGCGCCCACGCCGCCGGTGACCGCGCTCAAGACACTGAACACCACACCCACCAGAATCGTGCAGACCACGACGGCCGCCGTATAGCCGGTCGCCTTCTCGCGCGGATTGCGCATCAAGCAGGGCAGACCCAGATACAGCAAGTAAATGCCGTACAGCCCCGCCGCCAGTTGCAGCAAAGTCGCGAACGCCGGCAGCATAGCCAACACGGAACTCAACGCCGCCGGTGTGAACGCGTACGCCGCGGTCTTCAACGCCTGCCGTTGATCGCGGATACCGCCAAAGGTGGGCGCGAGCCCGTTGATGATGAGACCGACGAGATAAAGCCCCACGAGGCCGAACACGAAACTCAAGACGGCATAGGCCAGGCCTGAGAAAAACGGCGTGCGCAGAGTCTCGCCGAACGGTAGGCTGATGCCGATCACGGACAGCCGGATGAAGGACATGAGCGCCGCGAGCGCGGCCAGCGGGATGAAATATCCTTTGTACAGTTGCGTAATCGACGTCGATTCGGCGGCGATCACCGGCCATTCGGTTTTCGGGGCCAGCAAAATGTTCTTCACCCGCTCCACCAGCCCGGCAAGCGGCTTGTCGGAAGCCGCCCCGGCGGCCGCTCCGCCCAACGCGGCGCCGCCCGGCGGTGGGGGTGGGGGCGGCGAGGTGCCGAGCGAATCCTGCGGCGCAGCCTGCGCCGCGACGACTTGGCCGCAGCCGCCGCAGAATCGAGTATTGTCTTGAACCGCCGAGCCGCATTTCGGACAAAACATAGCGTGAGTCTCCTGTCAGCGATAGTTCGTCACATTCATGTCCTGGTGGGAATAACCGGAAACGCGCCGCCACTCCGCCACGCCTCGGTAAAATCTCGCGCTAGTTCGACGTTGAAGCGGTACCCTCGTCACATCGCGCGTAAAGGGGCGCAGCAGCGCAATGCCAAGTAAAACTCCCCAGGGCGGGACTCGGGGTTGGTTGGTGCCGATCGGCGGCGCCGAGAACAAGGAAAACGATCGCGACATCCTGAAACGCTTCGTGCGGGTCTCGGGCGGCGACGACGCCAACATCGTGGTGATTCCCACGGCCAGCCGCATGCACGAGACCGGGCCGCGCTACGAGAAACTCTTCTCAGGTTTGGGCGCCGCGCGGGTAACCGTGATGGATTTCGACACGCGCCGCGATTGCCAAGAGCCGGGGCGGCTGCGTCAGATCGAAGACGCCACCGGCATCTTCTTCACGGGCGGCAACCAATTGCGGTTGTCCACCCTGCTCGGCGGCACGCCGGTCGCCAAACTCATCCGCATGCGCAACGCCCACGGTGTCACCGTCGGCGGCACCAGCGCCGGCGCCAGCATCCTGAGCGAGCACATGATCGCCTTCGGTGACGACGGCTCCTCGGTGATCTCCGGCAGCGTGCGGCTCGCACCGGGCTTAGGATTGACCAATCGCTTCATCATCGATCAGCATTTCCGCCAGCGCGACCGCCTCGGCCGGCTCATCACCGCGCTCGCATACAATCCATTCGCCATCGGTATCGGTCTTGATGAGGATACCGCCGCCTTCATCGGTCCAGAGGACGTCATCGAGGTCGAGGGTAGTGGCGGCGTGACCATCGTCGATGCGTCGGACACCAGCTATTCCTCCATTGCCGACGCCGGCGAAGGCCGGCCGGTCTGCGTACTAGGGCTCAAGTTGCACGTTCTGGTCGCCGGTGCGACATTCAACCTTCATACACGGATGGCCGCCGCCGGTGAACTGGTCGAGCCGAAGCAATGACTTGAGGGCCGCAGCCTCGCGGCGGAGTTCCAATCCATGCGCATAGTCGATCGTTCTGTCTACGTGGGTCCTTCCCTGTACGCACGCTTCCCGGTCATTCGGCTCGAACTGGATTTAGGCACCCTCGAGGCCTGGCCCACCGGCCGCTTAGGGCTGGGGTTCGTCGACGCCCTCTCGGCCGCCCTGCCCGGTCTGGCGGAACATGGCTGTTCCTACCGCGAACCCGGGGGCTTTTTTCGCCGCATGCGCGAGGACGACGGCACGTGGCTCGGGCATGTGTTGGAACACGTCGCCATCGAACTCCAGAACATGGCCGGTGAGGCCGTGACCTTCGGCAAAACCCGCGGCACCGGACGGCCCGGGGTATATACGGTGATCTACGAATATGCGCAGCGCGACGAGGGCATCGCCGCCGGGGAACTCGGCTTGCGGCTGCTCTGTTCGCTGCTGCCGCGGGACCTCCGGCCATCCCACTCCGTGCCCGAGGACTGGAACTGGAACGACGCGCGTGACGAATTCATCCGCTTTGCTCAACGCCGCGCCCTGGGACCGTCCACCTCCTCGCTGGTGCGTGCGGCGGAGCGCCAGGACATACCCTGGTTGCGGCTCAATGAACAATCGCTCGTGCAACTCGGGCACGGCAAGTACCAGCAGCGCATCCAGGCGACCGTCACCAGCCGCACCTCGCATATCGCGGTGGAACTCGCCAGCGACAAGGAGGAGACCAACAAGATTCTGGCGACACTCGGTTTGCCGGTGCCGCAACAGGAACTGGTGCAAAGCGAGCAGCAGGCCGTACGGGCCGCGCAGCGCATCGGATTTCCGGTGGTGACCAAGCCCTACAACGGCAATCATGGGCGCGGCATCTCCATCCGCCTGACCACCGATGAGGAAGTAGCGCACGGCTATACCGTGGCCGCCGCGCATTCACGGTCGGTGATCGTCGAAACTTTCCTCGAAGGTGACGATCATCGCCTGCTGGTAGTCAACGGTGAGCTGGTCGCCGCTACGCGGCGCACGCCCGGCCACGTCACGGGCGATGGGTCGCGCACGATCGAGGAATTGATCGAGAGCGTGAACAAGGACCCACGACGCGGAGTGGGACACGAGAAGGTTCTGACACGATTGGAACTCGACGCGCAGGCGCGGATGATGCTCGAGCGCGCGGGGTTGCGTCCGGAGTCGATTCCCGAAGCCGAGCGGATCGTCTATCTGCGCTCGACCGCGAACCTCTCTACCGGCGGTACGGCCACCGATGTCACCGACATCATTCACCCGGACAACCGCGAAATGGCCGAACGCGCGGTGCGCGCCATCGGACTCGACGTGGGTGGTGTGGACTTCCTCTCCAAGGACATCACCGAAAGCTACCGCACGATCGGCGGCGGCATCTGCGAGGTGAATGCGGCACCCGGCTTTCGCATGCATGTAGCCCCCAGCGAAGGCAAGGGGCGCGACGTCGCCGCCCCGGTGGTCAGCATGCTATTCCCGCCGGGGAGTGCCGCGCGGGTGCCGATCGCGGCGATCACCGGCACCAACGGCAAGACCACGACCGCGCGTATGCTGGCCCATATCACCAAAATGGGTGGCTACACGCCGGGCTTGACCACCACCGATGGCGTCTACATCGACGGGCAGCGCACCGTGCAGGGCGACATGACCGGCCCTCAGTCGGCTCGCATGGTGCTGGCCGACCCGCAAATCGACATGGCGATTCTGGAGACCGCGCGCGGCGGACTGCTGCGCGCAGGCATGGGCGTGCGCGAGGTCAATGTGGGCGGTGTGCTCAATGTACAGTCGGATCATCTGGGTCTGAAGGGCATCGACACTCTCGAACAGTTGAGCGAACTGAAACGCATCGTGGTGGAAGTCGCCACGGATTGCGCGGTGTTGAACGCCGACGATCCGCTGGTACTCAAGATGTCGGGATATACCCAGGCAAAAACGCTCTGCTACGTGACCATGAATCCGCAGCATGTGCTGGTGCGTGAACATATCCGCGCCGGCGGCCGGGCCTGTGCGCTGGAGGCCGGCGTGAACGGTCAAATGATCACGCTGTACGACCGTGGCGGCCACATTCCGCTGCTCTGGACGCATCTGATTCCGGCAACGCTGGAGGGACGCGCCACGCACAACGTACAGAACGCCATGTTCGCGGCGGCGATGGGTTTTTCTTTGGGGATAAAGCTCGACGCCATTCGGCAGGGCCTGCGCACCTTCGACTCGACCTTCTTCCAGGCGCCGGGCCGCATGAACGTGTTCAACGAACATCCCTTCAAAGTGCTGTTCGACTATGGGCACAATGCCCACGCCGTCGGCATGATGGCCGATCTGGCGCGCAGGCTCGAGGTCGCGGGCCGGCGCATCGTCGTGCTCGCCGGACCCGGCGACCGGCGCGATGCGGACCTGGTGGCCATCGCCCATGCCGTCGCGGGCCGCTTCGATCATTACATCTGCCGCCGCGACGATAATTTGCGTGATCGCGCACCGGACGAAGTACCGCGCATCCAGGCCGAGGCGCTGCGCGCCGCCGGGGTCGCCGCGAGTGCCATTTCGGTGATTCCGGACGAGCAGGCAGCCATCGATGCGGCGTTGCGCATGGGCGAAGCCGGCGACCTGATCTTGATCTTTGCCGACGCTCTGGCCCGTTCCTGGAAACAAATTACGAAATTCAAACCGAGCACCGCGGCGGCGGCGCACGACTCATCCTCACCCGTGGCGCCGGCGCTGTCGCCGGGCGGCGAGCAGGACACGGGCGTGCATCGCTATGTGAGCGCACCGTCCGCGGCCGACGTGGTTCCGGCATTCGAGCTCGACGGGCTGATTCGAGACGAACGCGGAATTCATATGGCCCCCGAGAGCGCGGACTGAACTCGCCGCACGCGCTACCGTTCGAGGATTCGCGGCGCCTCACGGGCGCCAATCTGTTCTTTGCGTCCACCGGCGCGGTACTGGACTGCGTCGCCGCGACCGATGCGCGACTGCTCGCCGGTTGGCGGTCGCGGGTCGAGCGCGCGGCGGCGCACGTGCGCTGGCCTCTGTGCCAGACTCGCGTGCGCGGGCATGTGCGCGCCACGTCGCTGGCGCTGACCGCACCCTGCGACCAGTTGCTGCTGGCAACGGAGATGAATGAATGGGCACTGTGCGCAACTCTCATCGAGCTCGATCCGCCGCGCTGGAGCTACCTCGAGCACGCCTTGATCGAGGAGGCCTTACGGGTCGCGGAGGGCACTACCAATCCGGCCGCGGAGCCACTGCCCTGCATAGCGGAAACGGCGGCATTCGCGCGCTTCGAGGTGCTCTCCAGCCGCGAGGCCAATCCGGGGTTGCTGAGCTTGCTCGATGCCGCGGCGACGCGGGGTCTGCCGCAGGTGCTCGATGAGTCGACGCTGACCCTGGGGGCCGGAACCGGCGCGCGCAGTTTCGACCGCACCGCGTTGCCGGCGGTTGCCGACGTGGCATGGGATTACCTGCACGGTATCCCCACCGCCATCGTCACCGGATCGAACGGCAAGACCACGACGGTGCGTCTGCTGGCCGCCTGCATCAGGGCTCATGGCTGGCATGTGGGGTATACCTGCACGGACGGCGTGTTTCTGGACGATGAACCCTTGGCGGGCGGCGACTACTCCGGTCCCTCGGGCTCACGCTGGGTCATGCGCGAACCGCGTGCCCAGGCTGCGGTTCTCGAAACCGCGCGCGGCGGCATCCTGCGTCGCGGTATCGCCGTGTCGCAGGCCCAGGTAGCCGTCATCACCAACGTCAGTCCCGACCATTTCGGCGAGTACGGGATCGACGACCTCGCGGGAGTGGCGGAAGTCAAATTCGTGGTTGCCGCGGCCCTTACGCCCACCGGCCTGCTCGTGCTCAACGCCGACGATCCCCATCTGCACGCCCAAGCTCGCGGTCTCGCGGCGCGTTTCGGCCACGTTCCACGCCTCGGATGGTTTTCCGTCAACCCGGACCCCGCCGTGCTGCAGGCCCATCGCGTAGCCGGCGCACCGGTCTGCGGGGTCCGCGCGGGACGACTGTACCTCCGCGACGATCAGGGTCACGGCGGCGTGAACATCAACGTGGACACAAGCGTGGGCGTCGAACACGATCTGGGACCGATCGCGGCCATGCCGCTGTCGATGGCGGCCAGCGCCCACTACAACGTGGCCAACATGGCGGGCGCCGCGCTCGCGGCCGCCGCCCTCGGTATCGCGCCCTCGACCATCGCCGCGGTGCTATCGCAATTTGGTTCCCGCCTCGATGACAATCCCGGCCGCATGATGCGTTTCGACCGGGGTGGCGTGACCGTGCTCGTCGATTACGCACATAACGCGGAGGGACTGCGCGGCTTTCTCGACGTCGCCACTCGCTTGCGCTTAGGTAGAGGCCGGCTGGGGTTGCTGCTCGGCCAGGCCGGCAATCGCAAGGACGAAGATCTGGTGCACTTGGCGACCGTGGTGGCCGAGTTCACGCCTGATCTGATCGTCATCAAGGAAAATGAATTGCAACTGCGCGGCCGCGCGCCCGGCGACGTTCCCCGCATCTTACGCACGGCGCTCCAGCGGCTGGGGTTTCCGGACAGCGCTCTGCCGCTCGCGGATAGCGAACTCGAAGCGGCGCGCCACGCCCTCGAGTGGGCGCGCCCCGGCGATGTGCTCGCGCTACCCGTGCACTCGTCGATTGCGCGCGCTGCCGTCGTCGCGCTGCTAAAAGAACACTGAACCGTAGCAGCCTGTCTGACTTATGATGCGCCTACCGCGGCCGCGCCACAGCGGCATCTTTTTGCGATCATTGAGTCAGACAAGCTGCCAGGGATCATTCATGCGCTCACCGTCCGTCTGGATTCTGATCGCCGTTACCGCATCGAACTGGGTCGTCGGCCACGCGGCAACAGCGGCGGACGCCGATGCACGCCTGAAGGCGATTTACGGCGCCGAATGGCAGTGGCGCGAAGCTCAATTCCCGGACGACGAGGACTCACAGAAGCCGATCCAGGATCATCTGCCGAGAGTGGATCCCGCCAGCCAGGCGATGCGGCTGCGAGTCCTGAAGGCGGTGCTGCGCAGCCTCGACTCGATCCCGCGGACCGAACTGTCCGCCGCCGAACGACTGAACTACGACATCTATCGACCGCAGATCGAAGCCTTGATTGCCGCTCAGCAATTCCGCGACTACGAGATGCCCGCGAATTCGGACACCACGTTCTGGACCGACTTAGGCTACACGGCGCGGCGCGACTTTCGAACGGCTCAGGACTATCGCAACTGGATCGGTCAGATGCGGGATATTCCCCGGTATTTCCGCGAACAAATGGCGCAGATGCGCGCCGGCCTCGAGCGCGGCTTCACGCCGCCCCGGGTCACGCTGCAGGGACGTGACGCCTCGATCACCACGGTCACCGACGGAACCGCGGAAGCCAGTTTGTTCTACACCCCCTTCAAGGAGATGCCCGGCATACCGGAAGCGGAAAAAGCCAGCCTGCGCGCACAGGCCATCGTCACCATCCGCGAGGCCGTGCAGCCGGCCTACGCCGAACTGCTGAAGTTCATGCGCGAGACCTATCTGCCCCGAACCCGCAACTCGCTCGCGGCGTACGACCTGCCGGACGGACGAGCCTACTATCGAGCGAAGATCCGCGAATTTACGACGTTGGACGAAGACCCCGCGGTCATTCACGCGCTCGGCGAGTCGGAGGTCGAGCGGCTCCACGCCGCAATGCTCGGGCTGATGCAGGAAGCCGGCTTCACCGGCGATTTCTCGTCTTTCTTGAAATTCCTGCGTACCGATCCGCGATTTCAGGCAAAGACGCCGGAAGAACTCTTGATGCGCGCGGCGTGGATCGCCAAACGCTTCGACGGCAAGGCATCGCAGTATTTCGGACTGCTGCCGCGAGCCCGTTTCGCCATCAAACCCGTGCCGCAGGATCTCGCGCCGTTTTACACGGCGGGGCGCGGCGGCCCCGGTCTGTACTTGGTCAACACCTATGACCTAGCCAATCGCCCGCTGTACAACCTCACCGCCTTGACGCTGCACGAGTCGGCTCCGGGGCACGCCTTCCAGATGGCGCTGGCGCTCGAGCACACGCAACAGCCCGCATTTCGGCAGCATACCTATGTCTCGGCCTACGGTGAGGGCTGGGCCCTCTACTGTGAGAAGCTCGGCCTCGAAATGGGGATGTACGAGACCGCTTACGATCGCTTCGGGATGTTGAACTACCAGATCTGGCGTGCCGCGCGGCTGGTGGTCGATACCGGCATTCATGCGCAAGGTTGGAGCCGCGAGCGCGCCGTCGACTACTTCCGTGAATATACGGCGCTGCCGGTTCACGAGATCGAAACGGAAGTCGACCGCTACATCACATGGCCCGCGCAGGCTCTCTCCTACACTCTCGGCGAGCAGGCCATCGTCACCGCGCGCAGCAAGGCGGAAGACGCGTTGGGCGCGAAATTCAATCTGCGTGCCTTCCATGACGCCATACTCGAATTGGGCTCGGTGCCGCTGCCGGTTCTGACCGCGCGCATCGATCGTTTCATCGCCGAGGGCGGACAGGGTCCCTACCCGGAATTGGAGCGATGACGCAGGAAATACCGCGGTGTCGATAATCTCGAGCACACGCGACAGCTAGTGGAGTGCCTCCCAAATAGCTAACAGCGGAAAAGCCTTATTTTTGGCTGGAATCGCCGAGAATTCCGTACTGTTATTTATGGGACGTACCACTAGCAGCGTGCCTGACTCACGGACACCGTATTTCAAACTCCCAGATCGACCGACCGAATGCGTCGCACTCCGCGGGCGGCCAGCGTTTTCCACGTCGCCGCCAATGATCCGTTCAGATCGATGGCGCGGCACGCGTCCTCGATCACCGTCGTCTCGAAACCGGCGCGCCGCGCGTCGAGGGCGGTCCATGCCACACAGAAGTCGGTGGCAAGACCGCAGATGAACACCCGCTCGATACGCCGTTGCCGCAGATAACCGCCGAGCCCCGTGGGGGTGCGGTGATCGGCCTCTTCGAACGCGGAATAGCTGTCGAGCTCGCGATGAAAGCCCTTGCGGATCACGAGTTGCGCCTTGGTCGAATCGAGTCCCTTCGCCAATTCGGCATCTTCCGTCCCCATGACGCAGTGATCGGGCCACAATACCTGCGGGCCGTACGACAACTCCATGGTCTCGTAAGGTTTCTTGCCCGGGTGGCTGCTGGCAAACGATACATGCCCCGGTGTGTGCCAATCCTGCGTCACGATCACGTTCGCGAATAGTCCCTCGAGACGGTTGATCACGGGCACCACGTCCTCACCATGCGGCACGGGCAGCGTACCCCCGTTGATGAAGCAGTTTTGGACATCGACCACGATCAAGGCGGCGTGGGCATCCGGGTGCACGCCGCCGGTGGTCGGCGCTACGGTGGCGGCGGCCAGAGGGTGCGTGAACCTGAGCGTGAGCGCAGCGGCCGCGCCCGACGCGGTCAATGATCGCAGCAGCGCGCGGCGCGAGATGCGCGGCGGGGATCTCATGCGGGCTCTCGTGCCAGTAGCGGCCTTACGCGGCTGGCGGAGATCGCCGTAAGGGCGGCCATGGCAATCAAGAACGTCACCGCGAAGGCTACATAGAGCTGTGGCGGTCTCCAGCCTCGATCCACCAGTGAGCCGGTGAGGATGGGCGCGAGGATGGCACCGAACCTGCCCATGCCAATGGCCCAGCCCATGCCGGTGCTGCGCAGGTCGGGCGGGTACAACACCGGCGTCAACGCGTACAGACCGGCCATCGCACTGTTGGCCATGCCGCCCATTACGATGCCGACGGTAAGAGCCAGCGCAAGATGCGTGGACGCGAATGCGAATACGACGAGCAAAGCACTACCGACCAACAACGACACTCGGGTCATGCGTTGCACGTTCCGTCCCCGCGCGAGAAAGGCGAACACCACGGTGCCGATGATGCCGCCCAAGCTGAGCGTGACCCCGCTGGTGATGCCCTGCTGCGCGCTCATGCCCGCCGCGGTGAGCAACCGCGGCGTCCAGCCAAAGACGAAATAATAGCCGGCCATCATGAAAAAGAAGGTCAGCCAAATGAGCCCCGTGGATCTCGCCAGGTCGCTCGTCCAGAGAAGCCGGACCGCGGCACCCGAGCGCGCCTCGGCCAGCGGCGGTGGCGCCGGCAATGCGCTCACGGTGCTGTGTTTCAGACGACGCAGCAGTCGATTCAGGGACGCGAGCGCCTGCGGCGGCTGCTTGGTGATCAGAAAATCCAACGACTCCGGCAGGCCCCAGTAAACGGCCGGCAGCATGAGCAGCGATACCACGCCGCCGAATTGAAACGCGGAACGCCAGCCGTAGCGTCCGATCAACACCGCCGCAATCGCACCGCCGGCGGTCGCGCCCAGCGGATAACCCGCCGTGTACAGACAGCTCGTGGTATTGCGCCAACGATGCGAGCTGAATTCCGCGACCATGACCGTGGCGCTCGCGAGTATGCCGCCGATCCCGATGCCGGTGACGACTCGCAGCAGCGCGAGTTCGGTGAAGCCGTTCGAGAATCCGGACAGCAGCATGCCGAGGCTCACGATCGCCACGCAGGACATGATGATGACCCGGCGGCCGACGCGGTCGGCATAGGGTGCGAGGAACAATGACCCCAACGCCATACCCACCAAGCCCGCGCTCAACAAAAGCCCGAGACGGCTGCCCGATAAGCTCCACTCCGCGCTCACGCCAGAGGCGGTGAAGGACATGACCAATACGTCGAAGCCATCCAGCATGTTGAGCCCCATGCAAACGATGACTGCGACGATCTGACAAGCCGTCATCGGCCTCTCGGCAATGAGGTCTCGCAAGTCGGTCGCATTGGCCGCGGTGCTGTTCATGAGTCGACCCTCAACCGATCACGAGTGGGATTTGCGTGGCGGGCGGCGTGTTACGGCTTCTCTGGCAGCGGATCACGCCATCGATCAACACCATGCCGACGCCGGGTAGGTCACCCAACTGTACGCTCTCGAGCAAATCGGCGCCGGCCGACTGCTGGGCGCGGTCGAGAAACACCAGGTCCGCGGCGCGACCGAGCGCGATCTCACCACTATCCAGGCCGCGCATCCGCGCGGTATTGCCGGTGGCGTAACAGAACGCCTCCTCGGCAGGAATATCCGCCATGCTCGACAGCAAGGCGATCATGCGCAGGATCCCGAGCGGTTGCACTCCCGACCCGGCCGGTCCGTCGGTGCCGAGAATCACCCGCTCCGCACATCCGAGTTCGCGCGCATGGCGCGCGGTGAGGATGCCGATGCGTTCATTGCCGTTGTGGACGATTTCGAGCGCCCGCGAGGAGCGTTCACATAGTTCGCACACCTGACCGTACGGCAACGACGTATGGCCGCCGTTGATGTGTCCAATGACGTCCGCGTCGGCCTCCAGAATGACGTCCTTATCGATCAAGGCCGAGCCCGGTATCGAGGGGCCGCCGGTGTGTATGGTGCTCTGGATCCCGTACTTGCGCGCCCACGCGACCATTTGCCCGGCCTCATCACCGCTCTTCACGCTACCGAGTCCGACCTCTCCCATCAGCGTCACTCCCGCCGCCGCGAGCTCCGCAAAATCCGCCTCCACCATCCCCTGCTCCGGCACCGGGGCACCGGCCAGGACCTTCACGCCGGCAGGCCGCAGATTCGCGAAGCTACGCTGCGCGGTGATGGCGAGCGCCTTCAGGCCGACGATGTCCTTGGGCCGGCCCGGGTAGTGAACCTCGCCGGCGGAGATCATGGTGGTAACCCCGCCGTTCAGCGTGGAGTCGATCCAGTTGAATTGATTCTGGCGCGGAGTCCAGTCGCCCGCCACCGGATGCACATGCGAGTCGATGAGCCCCGGCGCGAGCGCCGTGCCGCGGGCATCGATCGTCAGATCCGCGCCGTCGATATCGCAGTCCGCCCCACGCCCGACGGCCACGATACGGCCGGCGTCGATCACGACGGTGTCCGCCTCCAGGATGGGACGAGCCAAGTTTCCGGAGAGCATCAGACCGACGTTGCGGATGACGACCCTTACCGATTTGGCGGCTGCGTTGGCCGATTTGTCAGCTGCGCTGGGCGCTGTCATGAAGTTCTCCGTGATCCGATCTCGACCCTGCAGACAGGCAGTTAGGGTACGCCACTCAGCGCAGTCCGTCCTCGCCCTTGATCTCGTCCATGCGCAGTCCGCCCACACGCGCCAGCGGCCGTCCGCTGGCGGTGACAGCTACGGCGACCACGATCTCGGCGGCGCGCGGTGCGTCCGAGACTCGCGCCTCGATAGCGTCGAAATGACTGCGCACGAAGGCGGCATCCTTGTGACCCAACGGCACGTCGATCGCGGTACCGAGACCGCCGAGTTTCTTGGCCGACGGCACCAGCGCCGCTCCTTTGAGCACCGCGCGGCGCAGGCTCACACCCATCTTCGGATGCAGAATCGCGGCGGCGTGTTCGAGTTCGCCCGCTTCGCCGACGATGGCGGCTTTGCCATAGCTCTGCGCCTCGTGTGGCTGAATTCCGAGAGCCGCCACGCATTTAGCCGCCAGCAGCCCACCCAATTCCTCACCGATGGCCGTCAGCTCAGCGAGGTCTTCCGAGTAGCGTCCGGCGAAGGGATTGGCGATGACGGCCATTGCGACGGCACGGCGGGTAGGTGGCTCCACCGCTCGACCCATCTCCAGCCGGATCTCATCGAGCTGCACCACGAACTTACGAATAGCGGCAATCATGACGACTCCTCAGCGCTGACCATCCCAACGCTCGATTTGACTTGACCGAAGGCCGCCCAGCCGCGCGTGAACTCGCGGTCCGGCGCTCATGGCGAGGATGAACACGAGTTCCCCGGCGGCGGGTGCGCCGGGCACGCGGACCTCGATGGCATCGAAATGATCGCGCACGTAGCTGGCGTTGATATGGGTCAGCGGCACGTCGATTGCCGCTCCCGGCGGCCCGACCTTCTTGGTCGAGGGAACGATGGCCAAGGCGTTGCCCGGCACGGCGCTACTCGGCGAGCCGGCACCGGCGGCCACACGCCCATCCTCCTTCCAGCCCAAAGTCTCGCGCATCGCATAGCCACCGGGAACATGCCACAAGGCACCATGTTCGAGTTCGCCATCGGCGCCGACGATGGCAGCCTTCCCGTAGCCTTGGATACCGGCGGCACCGACACCGAGCGCGGCGACCAGGCGCTGCGCCAACTCCAAACCCAGCGGTTTGAGCATATCCATGAGCGGCGCGATGTTGGGCTCGAAGCGCCCAGCGAAGGGATTCTGGATCACGGCCGCGGCGGCGCCACGCCGCAGCGGCTTCGGACCCGGCGGTCCGAAGTCGTGAACGATATCCTCGACGTGAATGAAGAGGCGCCGGATCTGTATCACGCGCAGAGCCGCCGTAAGTTGAATGTCGGTTGCGCGATACTCGCGGATTCGGACGCGGCGAGCACCACCTCGCTGTCGCCTTGCAAAAACATCGCGGCGGCATGGATGAGGCCACGCCGCCGCCAGTACTCCGCCTCGATCCGCCCGCTTTGCAGCGCAGCGGCGCGCAACGCGGGCGGCAGCGCCGGCACTCGGAATGTCACCGGCCGGCTTCCCAAGTCGCTGTCGTCTTTCAACTGGTTGGCCGGGACCCGCACGATATCCGGATGCTCACAATTCACCGCATTGCCGATTAGAGTGGCGGCGGCGTCGGCCGCCGCCGCGCTCACCGCCAACACCGTCACGCTGTCGGCTATCCCTAAGCTCAAGCTACGGCCGCCACGGCCGCTGGTGGCGATCCCGCGCACCGGCATGGCCGCTGCCACGACGAACAGACCGTCGAGTTCGGGTCGCTCCACGCGCGACTTGTCGAGGGGATCGAGGGTGGCGCAAATCCCGACCCGCGCCTCCTCGCCCGCCGTCAGATGCAGCGCAATGTCGCCGCCGTTGTTGATGAAGGCGCGGGTAATGCCGACACGGTGACAGATCGCGATCAACTCGTCGGCCACCGCGCCGGCCACCGCCGCCATCGGCGTGATGAAACGTTCGTGGGCGAACGGCGCGCACGCCTCCACCATCCGCGTGGCCACCGCACCCTCGACGCGTGGCCGGTCGTGCGCGGGCCGTCGCAGTTCGCCGAGTTCGCTCACCAACTCCGGTAGAATCGTGGCGAAGCGCTGCCAACAAAGTGCTACCGCGCGTTCGCATGCCGCCTGCGCTCCCCGAACCTCGAGGATCAAATCGATGGGCCCATGCTGAAAATGCCAGCGGTCCTGCCCGAGGCGGGCGTACACCGGCGGGTGACTCGCGCCACTCAACCGAGCAGCGCCTTGCCGTCGAGCGGCCAGGGATTCGACGGAGCGTGCGGCACTATCCGCTTGGCCGACCGCGCCGCCACCTGCTCGAGCGCCACGATGCTGTCCACATGTCCGCCGAGGGCGGTGTAATCGCTGCGTCGCATGGTGAATTCGATGGGTGCCACGATGGCCGGCGTCGGCACCGTCCCGAAGGAGTTGTCGGGCATGCGCGCCACATCGACCATGACGGTGATGCCGCCGCCAGGCCAAACATAGGCGGGCGCGCCGCCGCAGGTCACGTTGACCAAGGCATCCTTGATCGAGCGCGTGAGGCGTACCGGGCTCAGCGTGACTCCGGCGCGCAGACTACCGCCGGCCCCGCCCACGAACAGCACGGTCGACAGGGCCGGCTCGCAGTTCTCGACGATGCGTTCCACCACCTCCTGCACTCGCGCCGGCAGGGGTGCCGGTTGCGGTCGCAGTGCCGCGTCCAGGATGAAGTAGGCGGCATGCTCGCCCGTGGTGGATACCATCAGCAGCGTGAGTCCGGGCCAGGCGAGATCAGGATCGAAGCCGTCGATGATGGACAGCGGGTCCACGATGTCCGTCCCGCCCCAACCGGCGCCGGGATTGGCCACCTTGAAATAACGCCCGGCCGTGGACCGGCGTCCCCGCAACGCGATGCCCGAGGGACGCATATCGAGACAGCGGCCGGCCTGGTGCTCCGACAGCACTCCCGTGATGTGATCGTCGACCACCACCACCTCGTCGACCAACCCCAGCCACTGTTGGGCAAAAATGCCGATGGTTGCCGAACCGCAGCCGACGCGCATGCGGCGTTCGGCGACGCCGTTCACGATGGGCGCGGTGCCCGCCTGAACCACCAGGTTCGAACCGCCGTCGATGGTAAGTTCGACCGGCTGTTTGTTGCCGAGATCCGCCATCACACTACAGGTGAGACGACCCTCCTTCTTGCTGCCGCCGGTCAGATGATGAACGCCACCGATGGACAGCATCTGCGAGCCGTATTCAGCGGTGGTCACATGGCCGACGATCTCGCCCTGGTGCCGCACGTTGCCTTGTTCGGGACCTAGGAAACGGTCCGTGTCGATCTTCACCTTGATGCTGCAATAGCTGAAGATTCCCTCGGTGACCACCGTCACCATATCGACCTCGTCATGCCGGCTCGCGACGATGAACGGCGCCGGCTTGTAATCGGGATAGGTCGTCCCCGAGCCGACACCCGTCACGAACAGCGTCGGCGCCTCGACCCCCGGCAGGTGCCGCGCCGTCAGCACCAGCGAATCGATGCGCGTCAACGCACCATCGACGTTGCCCCAACGATCGCACGCGCCGGTACGGCCTGGGGAGATGTGGCACAGCACGGGACACGCGTTACAGACGACTTTGCTCGAGCCCACGCGTTCAGGCACGGAGTTCGGCAACACGGTCGGGCCCGCGGTCAGAGGCACGCCCGGATCGACGTTGTCCGATCCGTGATCCACCCGGGTGTGTTCCGTGGAATGCTCGCTCACCGTTGACCCACCGTGACCCGAAATTAAGCATTTACTTCATTAAATCGCAGCGCTAGCCTAGCGGGGATGTCCGTGCATTACAAGATCTCAACATTGCGCCGCCCGCGCATGCGCGTGTGAGTCACGATGCGGACGCCGCCACCCATCGAACTGACCGTCAACGGCGACCGCCACACGCTCCGCGTCGCGCACGACACACCGTTGCTGTACGTGCTGCGCAACGACCTCGAGTTCAATGGTCCGAAGTTCGGCTGCGGTCTCGGACAATGCGGCGCCTGCGCCGTGCTGATCGGAGACCGCGCCGTGCGTTCCTGCATGATCCCGGTGGGTGCCGCCCTGCACCAGCCCGTGACGACGCTCGAAGGTCTGGGCAGCGCGGCACGACCCGGCTTCGTACAACAGGCCTTCATCGACGAGCAAGCGGCGCAATGCGGCTATTGTCTCTCCGGCATGATCATCGCGACCCACGCGTTGTTGATCCGCAACGCGACTCCCACGGAGCGCGAGATCCGCGAGGAACTGCGTTTCAATCTCTGTCGCTGCGGAACGCACGTTGAAATCCTGAACGCCGTGCGCCGTGCGGCGCGGGTGTTGCGTGCCGCCGGCGTCCCTGAGGGGACGCCATGAGTACCGCCTTTCCGCCGGCACCGCTGTACGGCTGCGTGATTCGGCCACCGGCGGGCGCTTGGCATGCGGCACGCATGGGCACCGCGCCACCGTCGATCCTGAACGCAGCGCAGGTACGCGAGCGCTGCGGCGTGACGGCCATCGTCCTGCGTGGCCATTTCGTGGGCGTCGTCGCCGAATCGCGGGAGGCGGCGCACGGCGCGGCGGCACTACTCGTGATCGATTGGACGGTCGGCGGCGCGGCAACGTCGGCCGCGCCGGAAAGCGCGCTCGTCTCACGCCGCACCGTCGCACGCCGTGGCGACGCCGCCGCGGCGCTTAGCGAAGCTACGCTGCGCATCGGGCGCACCTATGCATGGCCGGAGGATGCCGAATGCCGCGGTATCGTCGTCGCCGAGGTACGCGACATGGCGGCGAGCATTTGGCTCGCGACCGGAATGCCAGCGCGACTCCGTGGCGATCTGGCCGTGCTGCTCGGTATGCCGCTGGAATGTATCGAACTGTTGGCGCATGCGTTTGTGGGCGCGACGGATACGCTGGCGACCTACCATGCGGCCGCCGACGCCGCCCTGCTGTCGCAGAGCGCCGGCAGGCCGGTTCAAGTGGAGTTGAGCCGCGCCGCGACGCGACTTGCCGACGACCCACCGCCGCGCCTCGTGACTACCATCGACGGCGGCCTGGACGAGACCGGCGTCTTGAACGCCTACGCGATGGTCATCGAGGGCGTGTCGCGCGCGCCTGCGCCGCTGGCGCTGCTGCTGAGCGGCGCGCGGTCCTTGCCCATGGACGAGAACCCCTCCGCCCACGCCGACGAACTCCTCGACGCACCGCTGTTGCCCTACGACGTCGAGCATCTCGAGGTGACGCGCGTGTCGAATCCTAGTGGGTTCAGTGCCGCTGATCCGAGCGTCGCTGACTTTGCCCACGTGTTCGCGGTGGAGTCCCACTGCGACGAAGCGGCCGCCGCCATGGCTTGCGATCCCGTGACCTGGCGCCTGCAACAACCCATCGATGCGCGCGGCGCCGCGTTGATCCGACGCACCTCCAAGCATGCCGCCTGGATCGCGCGCCCGGCCTCGGTATCCGCGCCGACGACGCCGGGCGGCATCCGCAGCGGTCGCGGGTTCGCCTACGCCCGCAGCGTCGATGGCAGGCTCGGCTCGACCGAACGTAGTTGGGCGGCATGGGTGGCCGAGGTGGCGGTCGACACCCGCAATGGCGACGTCACCGTGACCCGAGTGGTCGTCGGCCACGATGCGGAACATCCAGCGCTCGCAAGTGACCGGGCAAGTAGCGCGCGCATCGCCGCACCGCAGCGGCATCCCCAGGCCGTCGAGGTGATTACACGTCTGACCACTGAGCAACGCTTCGACGCGCCGGCACGGATCCCCATCGCTTCTCCGCTGATCGAGGTCTTGGGCGAACTCGAGATTGCGCGCAGCGGGGTGCCAGAGCGCATGGCGGCTGCGACATTCGATGCGGCGCCGATGCCGCTGTTCGGCGGCGGGGCCGCCATGCTGCCGGCGGCGGCGGCCATCGCCAATGCGATTTTCGACGCCACCGGCATCCGTCTGCGGGAACCGCCGTTTTCGGCCGATCGGGTGCGCCGCGCGCTCGAGGAATCACGTGCGCCGCGCGCTGCCCGCGAGCGCAACTGGCTGGCCAAGGCATTGGCCGGCATCGCCGGCGTCCTTGCGCTCATCGTTCCCTGGCGCGCCCCCATCGCTCCGGTGGCCCCGCCCGATCCCGGTTATTTCTCGGCCGCCGCCATCGAGCGCGGTCGACTCGTGTCCGCGGCGGGGGACTGCGCCGTGTGCCACACGCTACCCAATGGCGCGAGATATGCAGGCGGCTTGGACATCGAAACTCCGTTCGGGACCATCGTCAGCACCAACATCACACCCGACGTGGCCACCGGCATCGGCGGCTGGTCCTATGCCGCGTTCGAGCGTGCGCTGCGCTCCGGGATTCACCGCGATGGCACACACCTTTACCCCGCCTTTCCGTATACCGCCTACGCCAAGGTCACGGATGGCGACCTCCTGGCTCTGTATGCCTACCTGATGTCACAACCCGCGGTGCGCGCCACGCCGCGGCGGACCCGACTGGCGTTCCCCTTCAATGTGCGTCCGCTGCTGGCCGCGTGGAATCTGATGTTCCATCGCAGCGGCGTATTCACTCCCGATCCGGCGCAATCCTCGGGCTGGAATCGCGGTGCCTACCTGGTTGATGGACTGGGTCATTGCGGCGGCTGTCACTCACCTCGCAACGCCTTCGGCGCCGAACGCGGCGGGCGCGACTATCTCGCCGGTGGCAGCGTGGACGGCTGGGACGCGCCCGCATTGAACGGCATAGCGACGTCCCCGGTGGCATGGACTCGCGAGGCTTTATACGATTACCTGCGCACCGGGTACTCGGCCACGCATGGCGCCGCCGCCGGCCCCATGGCGGCCGTCGTACACGAGCTGGGCGCGCTGCCCGACGACGACCTGCGCGCCATCGCAACCTATCTCACGGCGTCGAATCGCGTCGTTGCGGCCTCGGCCACCGTGAGTTCGGCCATGCGCGAACGCCAGAGCGTGACGTTGCCCACTCTGGACGCACTGGGCGCGCGGATCTACGGCGGCGCCTGTGCCGTATGCCACGAGCCTGACCAGGGACCGCCCACGTACGGGATCAAGGTGGCGCTCACGTCCATCAGCACACTGCACGCGCGGACTCCGACCAATCTCCTGCTCGTCTTGCTCCAGGGCGTCTCGAATCCACCCACCGCACAGTTGGGCTACATGCCCGGCTTCCACGACACGCTGGACGACGCGCAACTCGCCCACCTGGCCAACTACCTACGCGCCCGCTTTGCACCGGAAAAGCCACCCTGGCGCGACGTCGGCGCAAGCGCGGCGGCACTGCGGTCGCGGGTACCGGCACCGTGACCGCCGCGGCTCCGGATCCTGTCACGGTCGCGACCCCGCGCGCCTTCAAGCTCGAACTGCTGCAAGCCACCGGCATATTGCTCATCACCTCGGCGCCGGGCGCAACGCCAGCCCCGGCGCCCGGTCAACCGGGAGCGGGCTCGGAGTATGTTCCGAGCACGCCGGACATTTTCTTGAGCATCACCGTCGATGGAGCCATTGTTGCCTTCAGTGGCCACGTCGATCTGGGTACCGGGGTCCGCACGGCACTCGGGCAACTGGTTGCCGAGGAATTGGACGTGCCGCTCGGTCGTGTCGACGTAATGCTGGGCCATACCGAGCTGACCCCGAACCAAGGGCCGACCATCGCGAGCGCGACCATTCAGGTGAGCTCGATGCCGCTGCGCCGCGCGGCGGCGCAGGCGCGGGCCTATCTGCGGGCGCACGCTGACGGGAGCGAGGATCCATTGCCCTGCCACGTGCTGCGCGGCAAGCACATCGAGTTGCCGTTGGACCCGAACGCGGTGCTCAAAGCGGCGGCGCACCACCGGCTCGTGGGCCACTCGCTCCCCCGGGTGGATATTCCAGCCAAGGCCACCGGCGGCTTGAGCTTCGTGCACGATGTCCGTGTGCCGGGCATGTGGCATGGGCGGGTGGTACGTCCGCCGTATGCCGGCCGTGATGCGGGCGCATTCGTGGGACAGTGCCTGCGAAAGGTCGATGAGGCCTCGATCGCGTCGATTCCCGCGGCACGGACGGTGGTGGTCGGCGATTTCGTCGCTGTCGTGGCCGAGCGCGAGGAACACGCCATGTTGGCCGCGCGCCGCTTGAAAGTCGCATGGCGCGAGGCGCCGCCGTTGCCGGATCTTACCGATCTCGAACGCGCGCTGCGCGCCGGTGCGACCAACCGCCGCGTGTTGCTCGATGAGGGTGAAGTCGAGCGCAACAAGGCTTCGGCCGCACAGGTGCTCGAACGGACCTACGTGTGGCCATTCCAGATGCACGCCTCGATCGGACCATCCTGCGCCGTGGCCGATTTTCGAGCGGATCGACTGATCGTGTGGGCGGGAACGCAAAATCCGCACTTGCTGCGAATCGACCTTGGCCGACTGCTCGATCTGCACGAGAGCCGGATCGAGATCGTGCGCATGGAGGTTGCCGGCTGTTACGGGCGCAACTGCGCCGATGATGTCGCTGCCGACGCGGCACTCCTGTCGCGCGCCATGGGTCGACCGGTGCGGGTACAACTATCACGTCAGCAGGAACACCTGTGGGAGCCGAAAGGCGCGGCCCAACTCATGGATGTCACAGCGGCTCTCGGGGAAGAAGGCGAGCTGTTGGCCTATGAATTTGCGACCCGCTATCCCTCGAACGATGCACCCACCCTGGCGCTGCTGTTGACCGGCAGGGTGCCGGCCTTACCGCGGGTGTTACAGATGGGCGATCGCACCGCCGTCCCACCCTACGACTATGGCGCGCGGCGCATCGTCTGTGACGATATGGCGCCGCTGATCCGGGCTTCGTGGCTGCGCGGCGTCTCGGCGCTACCGAATTCGTTCGCTCACGATTCGATGATGGACGAATTGGCGGAAGCGGCACACGCGGATCCGGTCGAATTCCGCTTGCGGCATTTATCGGATTCGCGCGCTCGAGACTTGATTCGCCGCGTCGCCATGACCGCCGCTTGGCAACCGGGCGGCCGCGGCTCACGCGGCGTCCCGGGACTCGACGGCTTGTTGCACGGGAGCGGATTCGCCTATGCGCGCTACGTTCACAGCCGCTTCCCGGGAGTCGGCGCGGCATGGGCGGCCTGGGCCCTAGCCCTGACCATCGATACCGCGACGGGCGCCGTCAAAATCCAGCGCCTGACCGTAGGTCAGGATACCGGCATGGTCGTCAATCCGGACGGCGTACGGCATCAGATCCATGGCAACGTCATTCAAACCCTGAGCCGAGTGCTGCTGGAAGAAGTCTCGTGCGACCATAACGGCGTCACCAGTCGTGATTGGGGCCTCTATCCCATCTTGAACTTCTGCGACATCCCGCCCATCGAGGTGATTCTCATGGAACGTCAGTCCGAGGAACCCTTGGGCGCGGGCGAGTCGGCCTCGGTGCCGGGGCCGGCCGCGGTGGCGAATGCGCTGTTCGACGCCACCGGCCAGCGCTTCCGCCAACCGCCCTTCACGGCGGAAAAACTCGTCATGGCGCTCGCATCGTCGCCGCGCCGCCGGGCATTGCGAGCGCTCGATGCCTAATGCGCGCCGGCGGCCGAGAGCCGCGCGAGGCCGTCCCGCGGGCCGGGTGGCCACGCGGCAGAACATCCTGCGCACCGCCATCCAGATGTTTGCGCAGCATGGTTACGCCGGCGCGCGCATCGAAAAAATATCGCATGCCGCCGGATCCACCGATCGCATGATTTATTATTATTTCGGCAGCAAGGAAAACTTGTTCATCGCGGTGATCGAAACGATCTACGAAGAACTGGGGCATGCCGAAAGCGCGCTCGAGCTTGCCGGCCTCGACCCCGCGATGAGCCTGCGCGCGATCGTACGCTTCACGTGGGAGCATTACAGGGCTCATCCGGAGATGCTGGCTCTGCTCAACAATGAGAATCTCATGCAAGGGCGGCATGTGGCGCGTTCGAAACGCGTCAAGGAGCTGTCCTTTCCCTTGCTGTCCATTTTGTCCGGTGTGCTGGCGCGCGGCGTTCGGGAGAACGTGTTCAGGCGCGGCATCACCGCGCGGGACACTTATATCGCCATTTGCTCAATAGGCTACTTCTATCTGTCGAACAAGCACACGCTGTCGGCATTTCTCGGCACGAACCTCATGACACCGGCGGCTCTCGAGCGCTGGCCCGCCGTCATGGAGCAAGTGATTCTGCGCTTCGTGAGCCTGGACGGGCCCGCGGCGTGGGCGCGCTCATGAGCTCGACGAACATCGTGCTGAATTTACCCAAGTCGAGGTCCGTCTGTGCATGTACCAACTGCAAACCGACGGCCGGCTTGTATGCCTCGCTCCAGGTCAGTGTCTCGCCATAGGTGGGACCATGACTCACGTCGACATCCATGTACAGATCGCGGGTTTGCGTGATGATGCTGGGATCGAGCCATGCGCAAGCGGCGAGTTCATCCCACAAGTAGTAACGCTCCTGCGAGTAGCGGGCGATGTAGCGCGCCGCCGGATTGGATGACTTCGCAATGGCATCGAGCATGGTCTGGGTGAACATGGCCTTGATCGACACGTCGACCGTGGTGACGTCGATGCGCGGCCAGTGGGCCCGAAGCACCTTGCGAGCCGCCTCCGGATCGAACCAGAAGTTGAATTCGTGACGCGGACTCGCCGCAAACTCCGCATCGACGGTCTGCGGATCCAAACTGCCTCCCATCAGCACGATGCCCTGCGTGAGTTCTGCGAAATGCGGATCGATGACCAGCGCGGTGGCGATATTGGTCATCGGCCCCGCCGCATAAATCGTGACCCGGTGCGGATGGGCATGTACCTGCCGGATGAGGAAATGCGCCGCATCCTCGGTGATCGGGGCAGTGTGCGGACTACCCTCGACCAGCGGCGGAACTTCATAGGGTCCGAGCGGCGCCGGATGTCCCGCCTCGGTGGCATCGCTGGGCTTCATGCCCCACGCGCCGAGCCAGCCCACCTGCCCCACCAGCGCCGTCGCCAGTCGAGTCTCCTCCTGGGTGCGGACCCAGGGGAAGACGGCGCCCAGTGCGACCGGAACGTCGCTGCGTCCGATCAACTCCAGCATCCGCAGCGTGTGTTGCGCCTCCTCGTCGCGCCACGCATTGCCGGTCACCATCGTGATGCCGAGCACCTCGACCTGGGGTGATTGCAACAGGACCATCATGGACATCTGGTTGGAGCCACCGGGTCCCGAACCATCCTGATCGATGAGCACCATACGGTTCTGCGCCAAGGCGGGAACGCTCGCGGCAACGGACAGCGCCGTCAGCATGATGAGCAATGATGAAATCGGCCGCATCTCCATCCCTCCGTCGCGTGAGTCTCCCGAAATAGTAACAGCCCGGGTCGGTGATCTATACTCGATTCACATGCCGACGCCGCAAACCATCACCGATGAGTTCATTCGCGGTCTCCCGAAAGCGGAATTACATCTGCATATCGAGGGGACTTTGGAGCCCGAACTGGCGTTCGAGCTGGCTCGCAAGCATGGCGTCGTCCTGCCCTATGCGACGGTCGAGGACCTACGCCGCGCCTATCGGTTCCATGATCTTCAGGCCTTTCTCGACATCTACTATGCCGGTGCCGCCGTGCTACGCGACGAGGAGGATTTCCACGCCCTGACCGCGGCCTACCTGCGCAAAATGGCGCAACAAGGGGTGGTGCACGTCGAGATCTTCTTCGATCCCCAGACTCACACGGCGCGTGGCGTGCCCCTATCCGCCATGCTCGGCGGCATCCGCCGTGCGTTGCTCGCCGCCGAGCGCGACGCCGGCATCAGCTTTCGTTTGATCCTGTGTTTTCTCAGGCATTTGAGCGCGTCCGCCGCCATGGAAACCTTGGAACGGGCGCTGCCATTCAAGGACCTACTAGCCGGGGTGGGGCTCGACTCGTCGGAGGCGGGCCATCCGCCGTCGAAATTCACCGCGGTGTTCGATCGGGCGCGCGCAGCCGGCTTGCCTGCGGTGGCGCACGCCGGCGAGGAGGGACCGCCGGCTTATATCTATGAGGCGCTCGATTTGCTCCACGTACGGCGCATCGATCACGGAGTACGCTGCGAAGAAGATCCGGCCCTGGTGCAACGGCTCGCGCGCGAACGCGTGCCGCTGACGGTGTGTCCGCTATCCAACGTCAAGCTGAACGTCTACGACCGGATCGAATCCCATAATCTCAAACGCTTGCTGGCGCACGGTCTCTGCGTCACCGTGAATTCCGATGATCCCGCCTATTTTGGCGGCTACTTGCTGGAAAACTATGTGGCCGTACAACGCGGACTTGGGCTGTCGCACGCGGAACTAGCGCAACTGGCGCGCAATTCATTCGAGGCATCCTTTCTGTCGGCAGCAGACCGTGAACGCTGGATGCAAGCCGTCGATGAGTACGCGAGCAATGCCACCCTGGGCTCATGAGGGCGATGATCTATGCGCCTTTAGGTGCTGCTACCAGCCGGTCGGACTTATGATGCCTCTACTGCGCCCATGAGCCATCCAGGCTGCTAGGCGATTCCCCTATCGATGCCACCCGTCAACAGCTCTTCATAGAACCCGCCGATCTGTCGAGCCCGATCGACGAAATGAATTTCCAGAATCCAATGCCGCATGAGTCCGTGCTCGTCGCGTTCCCGCAGCATCAGGTCATTGCCATGACGGATCGACAAGCGCTTCGAATTACCCGGAGCATGCTCATGGGGAAAATGGCCGATCAAATGCCCGGCGGTGGCGGCACCAAACTCCCAACCTGCGGGCTGCGCAAGCCCCGCAACGAAATCGTACAACTCGCCACAAGTCAAACGCGGCGAGTTTTCATAGAGTTCCTTGCCCCGTGCGAAGGCCACCGCAAGGTCCGCGATCAGTCGATGTTTGTGCGGATCGGTCCCCAGCGCATAGGTGCGGCCAAAATCAGCCTCCCATGCATCGAACACGGGACCGAAATCGAGATACACGATGTCGTCTTCCTCGATGCGGCGATCCTCGGCCGGATCGCTATACGTCAATAGGGTATTGGGTCCGGCGCGAACCACGCGCTTGTGCCAATGACGGCGCAGCCCAAATTGCCGGTGCGCAAGGTCATGGATTTGCGTCGTGAGTTCGCTTTCCAGCATGCCGGCACGAATGAGCCCTGTGCCGACCACTTCGGCAAACAGCGCCTCGGCCTTGTTCTGAGCTGCGATCAGCGACTGCGTGACTGTATTCATAGGAACGGCTCGGTCGATCATGCGTTGACGAAAATTAGGAGGCGAAATCGGGTCATTGAAAATTGCGGGTATTTCTCTATATTTGAGCGTACCTAGCGACGAATGGCAATGATAAGAATGGCACGTGGTGCCAGCTTACTAAATTGGCTAGCCTGTCTTAACTCATGGGCGCCGTCGCGAGGGCGCATCATGAGTCAGACACGCTCCTCGTACCGCTGGATTTGCTGGTACCGCATGGCCGTTCTTCACTCGATCGACAATGATTATTCGCAATAACAAGGGGTTGAGATGCCAATTTCCATGCTCGACGCTCGCTCGCGACGCCATCTTGGACGCGCGACCTGCGCCTTTCTAGTCTTCTTGGCCGCCACGGGATCGACGCTACCGGCAACCCACACGCCGTTCGTACTATCGAGCCCCGACCCGAAACTCGCGACCGGCATGCCCGATCAGTACACGGCGAATGCCTTCGGATGTTCCGGCGGCAATCAATCACCCGCGCTCGAGTGGCACGGTGCACCCGCGGGCACCAAAAGCTTCGTCGTGACTCTTTTCGACCGAGACGAACACAGTACTCCCTCCGGTTGGTGGCACTGGGTGATGTACGATCTACCGCCGGATACGAACAAGCTGGAAATCGGCGCGGGTGCCGCGCACAGCCCGTTGCTCCCGAAACAGACGCTGCAAGGCCGCACGGATCTCGGCACCGACGAATACCACGGCCCGTGTCCCGCCAAGGGCGATGCGCCGCACCGCTACGTCTTCACGGTCTACGCAGTGAACGTAGCCCAATTGCCCGTCCCCGCGGAAGCCAGCGGCGCCATGGTAACCTCCACGGTGCAAGAGCATCTGTTGGGCAAGGCGGTACTTGTCGTTCACCACGGACGTTGAGCCGTCACGGACGGTGAGCCGCCCCTCTTCACTAATCCTACGCACGCAATTACCTGCATCGGAGTTGCTCAGTTGCTATTAGATTCCCACTCCGCCACGTCCAAGTCGGAAACCTATCGGCAACTCTTGGCACAACTCGCCGCCGTATTTGCCGGTGAACGCGATGGTCTCGCCAACCTGGCGAACATGTCGGCACTTCTCTACTCGAGCCTCCCCGACCTGAATTGGGCCGGATTCTATCTGGTGCGCGACGGCGGTCTCGTACTGGGACCCTTTCAAGGTAAAGTGGCCTGTGTGCGAATTGCGCTTGGACGAGGAGTATGCGGAACGGCGGCCGAACGTCGGGAGACGGTCATCGTGCCCGACGTGCATGCATTCCCAGGGCACATTGCCTGCGACTCCGCATCCCACTCGGAAATCGTCGTGCCGCTCATCAGCGGGGAGCGTCTGCTGGGCGTGTTGGATCTGGATAGCCCACAACTGGCGCGCTTCGACCAAGACGATGCGAAGAATTTAAACGTGGCGGCACAATTGCTACTGACGAGCTCGGAACTTGGATCCGTTATCGGTTGAACCGACGCAACGCATACCAGGTCGCGGCCCAGACCGAAGCGGCGCAATGACCTGAGAAACTTAGGGGCGATCTTGCATGGATAATCAAATCGGCGGGTGGTTTGCCGGCATCGTGGGGCTTGGCATCGGCGCCACGATTGCTTGGATAATCGCCCGCTCGCGGCGCCATAACGTCGAATTGGCGGCCGAACGCGAGGCCGTCGCGAGCCTACGGGTGGATATCGGTACCCTGACCGAGCGTTATGAGGCGAAGGTGCGCGAGGCAAGCTCACTCGCCTTAGACCTAGCCGACGTTCGTCATAAGCTCGCCACCGAAATCGCAGGCTCCCAAGAAAAGCTCATGCTCCTCACGGACGCTAAACAGGCGCTCTCCGATCAATTCAAGAATCTCGCGAATGAGATTCTTGAAGACAAATCCAAGCGCTTCACCGAGCAAAATCAAGCCAATCTGGGTGCCCTTCTCGATCCGCTCAAACTGCGGATTAACGAGTTTCAGTCGAAAATTGAAGACACCTACGTCAAGGAGGGGAAAGAGCGCACCGCTCTCGGCGAACAAGTGCGCCAACTCATGGAGTTGAACAATCAACTGAGCGAGGATGCGAAGAACCTGACGCGCGCACTCCGCGGCTCCAGTAAGGCTCAGGGAAATTGGGGCGAACTCGTTCTGGAGCGTGTACTCGAGGCATCCGGCTTACGCAAGGGCGAAGAGTATGTCGTCCAGACCAGTCACACCCGGGAGGACGGCACACGAGCCCTTCCCGATGTCGTCATCCACTTGCCCGAGAGCCGCAGTCTGGTGGTCGATGCCAAGGTCTCGCTGGTCGCCTACGAGGAATTCGCGGTATCGGAAGTCGAACTCGACCGAGTCGCTGCGAGCAAGCGCCACATCGAGTCAGTGAAGAACCACATTCGAGGTCTGTCCGAGAAGAACTACCACCTTCTCTACGGATTGAAATCGCTCGATTTCGTTCTTCTGTTCGTCCCGATCGAACCCGCCTTTATGCTGGCCATCACATCCGATCGGGACCTCTTCATGGACGCGTGGAAACGGAATGTCCTTCTCGTTAGCCCGTCGACACTGCTTTTCGTGGTGCGCACCGTCGCGCACCTGTGGCGGCAAGAGGCGCAGACTCGAAATGCCCAGGAGATTGCCAAACGCGGCGCGGAGCTATACGACAAATTCGTGGGCTTCGTGGAAGACATGAATTCGCTCGGCAGCCGCTTGCGTCAAGCGCAAACGGAATATGAAGGAGCGTATGGGAAACTGTTCAGCGGCCGGGGAAACTTGATCGGACAGGCCGAAAAACTGCGCGCCCTGGGCGTCAAGCCCTCTAAATCGCTCGAGCCGGCAGTGCGGGAGAATGCTCTCGACGACCTCACGACGGACACCGCGCTGACGGGCACCTTTCAAAAAAAATGAGCATCACCAATCGATGCGTTGTGGACGTTGGCGGACGTCCTTGAATGGTGGGCCGTGTAGCCACCGAACTCCGCGCCGAAACCCGATCGCGCTTAGCGCAACCCAAACCGTTTGTAATCGTTTGGTTCGTGGGTAAGCAGTTTCAAAAACCTTGAATTCAGGAACAATTTATTCAAGCAGATTTGCTTTTCCTGAAGGATTCCCGCCGCCTCCAGTGCGTGCAAATACGTGGATGCGGTCTGCCGCTTGGCAATTCCGGCGCCAACGACATTTTCGATTCGACAGTACGGCTGCACGAAAATCAGATCGACCAACTCCCGGCTATACCGCTTGGGCACCGCCATTCGCGCATACTCCGCGGTATGTTCGATGAGCTTTCTGACTGCATCGATCTTCGCGAGAGTCCACTCGGCAGTCTCCTGAATTGCGCGAAGCATGTACAGAATCCATGGTTCCCATTTATCGTGTGTTGTGACTGACAGAAGGCCGTCGTAATAGGCGGCTTTGTTGTTGATGATATAGCGCGATAGATATAATACTGGCTGATCGAGCAGACCTTGCTCCACGAGCATCAACAGATTTAAGATCCGGGCCATTCGTCCGTTGCCGTCCGTAAACGGATGAATCGCCTCGAATTGGTAGTGCGCGACTGCCATGCGCACGACGGGATCAATGTCATGCTGGTCATGTACGAACCGCTCCCAGTTTGCTAGCTTTTCGCGCAGCCTTGATTCAACTTCAGGCGGCGTATAGATGACCTCCCCCGTCGCATCATTGGCAAGTTTGGTTCCGGGTACCTTTCGCACCGACATGGTTGTGCCCTTGATCGTGCTACACACCTCTTCAGCCGTGCGCGTCGTAAGCGGTCGTTTTCGGAGCGAATCAAATCCAGCCTTTAGAGCAGTCCGGTAGCGCATCGCCTCCTTGGTTGCTGGATCTGGCGCAAGCGACGCCAATTGCGCATGGCGAAAAAGTGCATCGGTGGTGGTTACAATATTTTCTATTTCCGAACTCGCCTGCGCTTCGAGCAGAGGTATCGTATTGATCAAAACCGCCGGATTCGGGATCAGCGCCGTCGCTTGGCGAAGCGCTGCCAATGCTGCCCTGGCGCTCACACATGCCTTGAGAACCGTCTTGGTTTCGATATCGACGGACGGCGGAAGGTCCGGCAAATCGTTATATGGCCTGGAAGGGTCAAAACTCATATGTCGAAAATTAGAATTTTTTTCGACATTAGACTATCCCTATGTCGATTGCCTCGACAAAGGGCGTGGACTCAAGACTTCATCTGGGAATGTCGGGGCTCCAGGTACGAGATTGCAGTCATGAATTTCGATGCCGACGCCGATACCCTGCCCATGTAGACGAATTCTGGCCGGCGTATTACAGTATTCTGGTATTACACCAAGCTAGGAGCGACCAGATGGCCATGAGCGTCAGATTGGACCCAGCGTTAGAAGCTAGGGTGGCTGAGGAATCTCGCCGGTTGGGCATCACCAAATCTGAATTCGTCAAGGATTCACTCGAGCGTGTCCTTGGCATTAAGAATCCCGCGGACTTGCTCCGGACGGTGCGCAGCGGCAAGGCGATGGGAAACCCCCACGCCTCTCGCAATGTATCGGCACGAATGAAGGCTAAGCTACGTGCGAAATTGTCTGATTGATTCGGGGCCGCTGATCGCTCTCTTCGCCATAGATGACGACCATCACGCCCGTTTCGATACGTTGGTGAAAGAACTGTCGGTAGGAGGATTGCGGCTCATTTCGACCTGGCCATGCATTGTGGAAGCATCTTATCTGCTGGACATGCCGCATCGTTTCGAAATGCTGCGGTGGGTCGAATTGGGTGGAGTCACGCTCTATCCGTTCGAGGCAGCGCATCTCGCGGACTTTGTGCGCTGGATGCGCCGCTGCAGCGAAGCGCACAAACGGGAAATGGATCTCGCCGATGCGTCCCTCTATTGGCTGGCGGCCGAGACAGGTGTGACTGAAATCTTGACCGTTGACGTCACTGACTTTTCACGCTACCGCCTACCTGGCGGCAAGTCCTTTACGTTGCTCTGACATGCCTAGAATCGCGCGGCCAGCACCGAGTGTATCGGGAGTACAACTGGCCCGCACGCGAGCACCGGTTCGATAATAGAATGGTAGAAACTGCTGCTACCAAAGACCTAAACGGTCTTCGAAAATCAAGCAATTATGGTGGGCCGTGTAGCCACCAAATTCAAAGCACAAATAACTGAATTATATTACTTTTCTAAAATCCGAAATTCAAAATGCCCCCACGAGGACCCCCTGAAACGTATGGCTGTTAAAGGACGTCGGCGAACGTCTGCGGAATCTTGTCACTGGCGAGCGTGATCTGTATCCCGCGGTTTCAGATTTATACCTAACCATGCTTGGGTTATAATGGCTCGTGCCAACGATTCTCCGCTTCGGCCGGATTCGGGTCATGATCTACACGAACGATCACCGTCCCGCACATGTCCACGTTTGGGAGGGCCGGATGCAGGCGGTATTCAATCTGAACTGTCCAGGCGGACCGATCGAATTGCGCGAGAACTTTGGTTTTTCCTGGCCGGACGTCAATCGTTTGGCCCGATTGCTGCGGCCCCATTTGCAACCATTGTGTGCGGCTTGGAGAATGATTCATGGCAATTACTAAAGAACAGTTTAAGGCAGCGAATGCGCGCGGTGCGGCGGCGGTGTCGCGTGGACCAATCGCTCGAGCTGTACGCTATGACTCACGGCGCGGTCTGATCGTGATTACGCTCGAAGGCGGCT
>Ga0116227_10002279_pt1 | contig 43674 bp, 37 predicted proteins | sample S1TSphgellanicum_FD_89693 | JGI IMG/M metagenome (GOLD analysis project Ga0116227, IMG submission 89693) | Host-associated microbial communities from peat moss isolated from Minnesota, USA - S1T2_Fb - Sphagnum magellanicum MG | ecosystem: Host-associated > Plants > Peat moss > Unclassified... | reverse complement strand
TGCATTGGTATTGCCGCCATAGCTAAATACAGAGGCCGGCCGGTTCTGCCATAGAAAATGCAGAGGCCGGAATTGTCGTCGGACAGACAGACAGACAGAACAAGTGAATTTATATAGTAGATAAAAGTAATGTCTAAAAATCTTAAGCTCCAAAAATAAACTATTTAAACTACTATCATCAAATATTTACCCCCTTCACTTCCAAAAGGTACATTTTGATAATTTCTTAATGGATTTGAACAAATTTTGTGGCATTGGATGCACCAATGTAGAGCTATGACATCTTATCGAACTCCAAAGGCAATGAAAGGATGTTTCTAGATTCATGCTAGGTCTAATTATTTAAGTGAACTCAGAGACACTAATTTAATCCTAGGATGGGGAATCTATGATGTTTAGAAACAACCCAACAAAATTTAAAAATTTCACCATGGTATTAATGAAGGTGTTGGTTCACCCAAAATCCTCCCCCCCATCCAAAAAACATTGATTCCTTGAAAAAGAAGAAGAGAAAAGAAATAAAATCCAACCCTTTTAGAAAAAGTGGGAGAAGGGGGAAATCGTTAATGTGGGGCAGGTATGAAATATGGATAGAAAAACCCATTGGGTATTTGAATGGGTATATATATATATATATATTAGTTAGAGGTGAACTTGGCAAAGACCCAAGACCCGAATCTTACTTGGTTATTTTACTTGGTTATTTTAAAATTCATAAACCCACCCTTGCACCTAGCACATATAAATTTCTAATAATGATAACTATAACCAACCCACAAAGAAATGTATAGATGGGTATTTGTGTAATAATCGGGTCATTTTCTTAAATACTTGACACTTTATAAAGTACATGGTTTGTTTGTTTTTAAACAATTGGCTTGATATAAGCAAGATGATATCTTGGATTACAAAAACTTAGAGAGTGGATGTTGCGAGAGTTTATTTTGGTTATCTCTTCAAAACTTATGCAACAAAACTGAAATATATATGACATTTGTGTTTTATTAAAAAACCCTTCAAAAGTTATATTTTAAAAACCTCAAAGGACTAGGTTTTAATAAAGAGGGATAAAAAAAACCTCAAATATTTTTTTAAAATCCAAATATATGTCAAAGAATCCATAACACTTTAAATCATGGGTGATATATGTACAAGGGATTTTGTCAAATATCCATGGCATATACCTAGTTGCAATTATCTCCAAACCCTTGACCCCATCTCATATATGTCTTATTAAGTTTCTTAAAATCCAAATCTTGGCAATTTTTTAAAATAAAATATTTTCAAATAATTGGACCCAATAAATTCTTAAATTGTTTTTGCTGCAAACCAAACTTGACTATTATTATTATTTAAAAAAAAAAAACCCACCCCACAGTAGAAATTGCCCCCTCCTCCCCTCCCTACCCAAAAAAAGAAATAGCCCTTTTCAAAAAAGAAAAAAAACCTCAAATCCTTTTCCCTCTTCCTAAAGCTCCATTTATAACTTATATAGCCTTATTTTTTCAGCTTATTTTTATTACTTACCCTCTATATCCATTTAACCCCCATATCTTAAAACAAACCCCCTTTGGAGAGGGGAAGAACTCAAATACCCAACCTCTCCCTTCCCCTCTCACTACATTTCCAACTTTAGAAAGGAGAAAATCTACACATGAACATGTAACCCTTCATTCATTAAACCTACTCTTGATTCTTTGCACCCTACACCCACTCAAAAGGAGTTCCCTGAGCCAATATATAAATGCTCTTTTAGTTTATGCATAGGTTTTGCTTAGGGTTTCATGTAGGCTTGGGTAGGTTCCTAATGGATTTGGTTGGTTTAATAATTTCGGTGTCAAGCTATTTTGAAACCTCTTTAAAAAGGCAAATTTTAGTTTAATTTCAAATCACCTTTGGGTTTGTTTCAATGGTGGTTGAGTTGACAAACAATTCTATTCTGAACTTAACTATGCCTATTCCATTTCTATGGCATTAGGCCTCATGTCTGTTCATTATTAGATTTGGATTTTGGTTCTACTTACCAATAACCAATCCTGGGTTATTGGTTCAACCTTCACTTTGAAGTTTGGTTGTAAATTCAATGTTATTTTCATGCACATAGATAGAGTTTGTTTGCTATTGGGTTTTGAGTTTGATTCAACTTAGCAATAACCAATCCTATGTTATTGGTTCAGTTTGATTGAAGTTTGGTTGTAAAGTCTGGGATATCTTTGTGCATGTATTATACTAGTTCTTCACACAGATACTATACTACAACGCTCACCGTTCATGGTAGCTCTTTCCTCTATGTACATGTCCTTCCCGTCCTCTTGGCATTAGCGCTCCACACAATTGCTTACATAAACAAGCTGTTGACTTCTAGCATGTTTGCACCACTAAGTATCAGAGACATTAAGGTGCAATTATCACTTTCTTCAGGTTGCAACTTTCCATGGTTTCCTACCTAACAAGAGATGGTTTTTTGGTTCCTGCACAAAAGGTTGTATCAAGGGCTCACAGGAAAATTGAGCTCCACCCTGAGAAACACTAAAGCAAAGTAGAGAAGAAGGGCAGCTTGAACAACAGAGGCCAGCATAACATCAGAAAAGGGTGAGTACACATTTGTCAAAGGTACAAATAAAAATTACACACCCTACAGAAAACACCTATCATACCTTCATAATAGATGACGAGTCTATCTGAAAGCAAGTAATCATGCGCTTCCAATCACAATTGTGATAAAAGACTGTCTGTGCTGGATTTTATCTCAAATCATATCATGAAATCGTGCGAGTGCTTTCTTCTGAATGACAATACGGTAGCTATCCCCTGGCTGTGTCTCAAAGCGAGCATCTGTCTTCTGTTGCTGGCTCTGACTTCCAAGCCCAGCTCTCTCACTTGCACCTTTAGCTTGCACTGGCTCTACGATGCCCATTCCTTCCTTACCAAGACCCTGTTCGCACAAGAATGGAAGGCTGTTGGTCAGGACTAACTCAGCAATGCTCCTTGCAAAATATTGTGATAGACTGTGCTGCAGGCTGAACTACAACTCTCTCTCCCTTTCAATCTCTAAAAGAAAAAGATTCACAGAGGGGCATACCAAGCCTTCCTGCCAGCCCATGTTCCGAAGCATGCGATTACCCCGGTTATTTTCATCCAAAGCTTTCTCCGCAGTGATAACTTCAAAAGAGTGGCTTTCAGGACCTGCCATAACTACACTTTTGGCCCCCACCCCTCCTTCAATTGCAGTGGACCCTCCTACACCTGGGGGGAATGGCATGTCTGATCCTCGGCCTGCCCCAATCCCTCGCCCCCCCACACCTGGTGGGAAGGGCATCTCCTTCCCTGTTGCAAGTTTGGAAATCCGGAGTTCATCAATACCACTGAAGTTCCTTAACAATCAATAGCAGGCATTCTTATGCAGTGCTTACAAAATGGATTCTGGAAACATATGAAATGTCCAGCCTCCTATATAATTTGCACATAAGGAACACATTTTACAGAGTGTCAAAGAGTCAATAGGATCAGACAAGCAGAAAATGTACCTTTCTCTTTGGCGTCTGTCTCATTTGTGGGATCACCAGGCAATGTGGAGCCGTGAAGATTGCGCCTCTCTGCAGCTCTGTCTCTGTAGCCACCTTGCGGGGATTCTGTGAACCTTCGTTTGGTGCCTGCCAATGCTGAATATGAGCCTAAAGCTGATGCATTTGTCTTGAATGGTGTCCCACTTGCACTTGGAACTGGACCAGAACCAACTAAGGAAGCACTCGGTCCTGCCTCCAGCCCTCCACTTGGTCTTCCAGATCCTCTCCCTGGTCCTGCCCCATCTCCAAATAAAGAGTTGGAACTACCAAAGACTGATGATCCCCTGCCTGCAGTCAATCCAGAGCTTCCAGTAGAAATCGGCCTAGCTCTTGCAAGGACTTCTGAGTCCTGATAATCACCACTCTGGGATTTCCCCCCTCCTACTAAGGCCATTCCTCGACCCACAGCTGATTTGGATGGTGTAATGGCAGCTTGAGAAAACATATCTGAATGAAATCTTGTGGCAGCCTCATTTGACAGGCCACCACCAATCGTAGTTGAATCTACATCACTTTGTGGTTCCAATGTTGTGACAGAGGCCACACTGGCATCACCTGCAGCAGATGGTGTCAGCCCCTCATGCTGCCGCTGCTTCCAGAGAGTAAGTACATTATTTATCTTTTTCTTTGCTGTTCCAAGAGTTACTGCCTTCCGAATCTCCTTCTCTTTCTCCTTCATCCTTTCTTTCTCTTTCTTTGCTGCCAGTTTTGCAGCCTCTGCAGCAGCAGCTACAGCTTCTGCTAAAGTAGGCTTCTTTCCTTCCTCTGCATCTGGGTTGACTACCGTAACTGGAGGAGCCAATCCTACTACATCAGCTTTTGCAGTTATGCTTGGATTCTGTCGCACATCACCAGTGCCTTTTGTCACATCAGTAGTTTCACCATCCACTCCATTAGATGGTTCCACATATGGTATATACTGTTGTGTTTCTTGGTTGTAGGTGTACCAGACTGCTGCATTTCCATCATAATACAAGCCTGCACATAACACATTCTTTCTCAGTTCAAGAGAACATTGTCCACATACAAATTGTGCTCCCAACATTAACAGCATATAAGATCTCACAACTAGGAACCAACCCCAGATGGAATACTGAAGCCTAGAAGGTCACACAATCATCAAGACCAACAACCAACGCATATAGTTACAGTTCTTTTCAAATTCTTCCTTGAAGCTGTAGCTAGACACAACATCAAGCAGACAAGAAATGTTACCACGGTGTCCATCATAGTAGAAACCAGAAGCAGCATCATAGTAATATCCAGATGCCTCATCCCACACAAAGCCCGACTGAGGGGCTCTACCAGCCTCTCCTTCACTGGTGGTATCTTCTGAAGCCTTTCCCCTTGCTCCCTTTTTCCTCCCAGGTACACCTGAATAGTGTGATGCTTGCTGCCCAGAGGTGTCTATGTCCTCTCCAGGAGTGTATTCCTTTGGTGCCCAACTTACCATGTCATACTGAACAGTGCCCATACCCCACAATGCATCAATTGACACGGTCAGAAAGCTGCACCCCATTATGGGCTATGCTGGAGTTCTGCTATGAACCAGAAGTTACCTGATTTGACTAATGTACTCACATCCTCAACCAGAAAAGTAAGGACCCTTGAAGTGTCCAAAACAATGACACCCAAACCTGTCATTGTAAGATCTTAGTAGATATTTATCCTCATATACACTGTCAACAGGTGACAATAAACCCTTCAACAATAGAGGATCAACACCTGCTGAGAAAAAATAGCTGCTTCAATGGCAGCAGCTGCTGCTGCACTGCCCTGGGAAGGTGTAGCTGTTGAAGATGGGCCAATGCTTTTAGCAAAAGCCACACGCAAGAGCTGCCCATCTTTCTCTAATGCTGTTCCATTGGTCAACTCCAATGCCCTTGCAGCATCCTCCACCTGAGAATAAATTCCACAATTGATGATGATAGACTTGTTTGCTGAAGGCTAACACCAATCAAAATGCCAAGCATTACTGAGCTAAGGATTATGTTAAGGGGAGGAACTGCTTAGGATGATGTGTAGGTAGTGGATAGCTTCACTAACCAAACAAGAAATGTGGAGGAAGTACACGCTAAGGTTCACAATCATCATCTGAAAGAGAAGGCAAAATGACTGGAGTCTTTTGCTGCTGTGAGAACTCACAGAATTGAAGTGTATAAATGCAAAGCCTCGTGACACATTTGTAAATTTGTCTCGAACAAGTCGCAGATCCTGTCATGTATCAAGGTATTCAGCAATAAGTCAGCAGAGTGAAGGCATGCACCAAAATTTCTTCCTCCATGCCTAGCACTTCCTGGGCAGCAAACTAAGGGCATACAGAGAAGAGAAAGTGTGTTCATCCACCAGTGACTCTTGTAGCACATGCAAACCAAATCTGATGAACAGATTTACACATTACTAATCGCCCCCTTGTTCACTTACACTAGTCAGAAACTTCATTACCTTGATAGGGGCATGTTTCGAGAATTCGCAATGTAGATTTTCTTCAAGTACCTGCTCATTTAAGCCCCGAACCACCAACACATGTGTTGGTCCTGTCCCACCATACACCCAATTAAAATATGAAGGGATGTTACATGCAAGATATGAGTCTAAGTTACAGTTGTAGCACCACCACAACAAAAGATTGTTTTTACCTGCTTGAGAGCCCCTCCTTCCACCTGGACCTGAAGCTACACTCATATCTGCAGCAGGCGATTCATCTGTCCGTGCTTCATTACACTAAACCCAGCTCAAAAGCCACAATTTCAAAATCGAATCAGTACAGTTCCTAATAATTCCACATATTGCTCCCTTGAAAAAATAGCACGTTAGGTCCAAAAACTGCTCCAACTTTTAAATGATTATCATGAGCCTAATCCTCAGATTCCAGAACCACATGGGGTCTAGAAAATATCTGCCCAACAAACTAACTGACTGGGACACTTCAAAGGACTGCTGATGACTATGCACTGCACACTTGTTGGTATGTTGTGTTGAACCAAAAAATTTGAATGACCCACCTGGAAACACATTGTTCGACGAGCAAAATTGTTGCATCCGCAGACTGTACACATCCAATCAGCTGCTGGTAAATTACCTTTGGATGATCCTTGAGCTGGGCCCCCTGCTGCCCCTGCTTGCATGCCGGAAGATCGACCTGTTGGTTTGCTGCTGTTTGACAACCCAAACTCCAAAATGTATCATTCTCACAGTTATTGGTGAACACAACATATCAGGTCAACTCCAAATCCACAGTTATCCAATAACCTAGTGAGAGCAACACAATTTGTCAATTTCCTTCTTTACACAATTTCTACCATGGAAACTCAGATATTGTGGTGCAATTGCTGAACATTCTGAGAATGTCTGCTCTCCATCATGCAGAAGGAAGCGAACCTGTATTCAAAGAAAAGTCGCCGACCATCAACCACAAGGCCATCATTCCCAACAGTGTCCATCATCTTCTGGGCTGCTTCCTACAGGTCACACCATGAAGGCTGTGTTCAGCACCTAAAGGGCCACAATAGACCATTAAAACCTTGCCTTCAGCATTACTCAAAGGTTCTTGCTACATCTACTTGTGATTTAGCTAGGAAATGCTAGGGAACTAGTTTTCAACTTGGCAATTAGCTGGTTGTCTGGTCATTTGTTAGCTAATAGGAAATGGAGCCAACAAGCTGGTCCAGTCACAGCTAACCTGATGGCATTGATATACATATTCTGTGCAACATATGAGACAGCTGCAGCAGTAAATCTGTGGCAAATCTTTACAGCAAGGTGGGCAGAAGATTACCGTGGATGGGAAATCTACAAATGCAAAGCCCCGTGAAACACCAGAACTTCGTTCTTTGATCACACGAACATGTTGAAGTGGACCCCAATCAGCCTGCACACAGATGTCTCAACCATGACATTTCAATTGAAATATGTAGCCAGTGGGCCAGATCACTAGCATTGATTCACAGGGAACTGCAAATGACCATAAGACTAAAACATTACCTTCACAACTATTAAGAACATCTCCATGCTTACAATTCAAGCCAACCTGAATAGCATCAAGAGATGTCTTGATAATATGGGTATAGGCATTTCAAATCTGACACCTTACCTGTGGGCAAGAAAAAAGAAAAAGAAAAAGACCCAAGCACCAAAAACATAGCAAAGCCTGAGGAGCAGTGTGGACAACAGCAACAGGCTAAAAAACTGTGGCATATGTCACTAAAGACCACTTGTGCATGCAGCAAAAGCTGTTGGAACAAGAATATGGGATGTAAAATATGCTGAAAGATGAAACCAAAAATCCTGTTACAGTTTAAAATGAGCCTAGAGAATCCTTAGCTGCCAGACGGTCTCTCAACTATGACTTCAAAACCACAACACAAGCAATATGAGAGATGTATGGTAAACCTCTGAAAAACTGAAGAAGACTTTGACATTTGCCAGATTTCCAATTTGAGGTTCCAAAACACAATGAATCAACCCACATGCAGAATGTTATCTCTCAATGGAATGTGGAGTTACCAATGCTTGGTACAAATCGTCTTCTACAGTTTTCTGAGAAAGACCCTTGACCACCAGTGTGGCTGATGGGGCCTGCAGTCACAATTTACACAACATCCAACAACCTCAGAAAGAAAAACAAGAGGTTGGTTCATAGTCAAGATTCTCAATCTTTCATTAGACACTCAAGACCTTGATGCAGACTTCCTTGCATCCACAAACATTTGTGTGCCACATAAACCAACAAATTTGAATGGTTAGCACACACTGGCATCAGCTATGTTGAAAGGCATACCAAGGGACTGTGTCCACGATAGCGATTGCTGTCTCTCTCATATCGTCCTCGACTTCTTGATTCATGTTGAGGTGCATCTTCAAAGCTGGATTGGTGGCCTCCCTCTCCTCGGCTCTGACTCTTTGGAGACCTCACATACCTGGACCGCTGGTGCTTCTCACCTGACAAGTGAGAATGCAAACGATCCCGCCCAAACTCCTCCTCAGGACTCCAGTTACCGCGATCACGACCACGGCTGCAACTACGGCTACGGCTGTGACTACGACTGCGATCCCGCTCCCTATCTCTTCGCCACCGAGAAAATCCTCTGTCTCGTCCTCTTCGACCAACCTTCTCCCGAGCAGAATCATATGTGTGGTGCCTTGGATGTTCAACCTGTTCCAACTCTCTGCTGGCCTCTCGACTCCTTAAAGAAGAGCGACTGCGATGATGGTTCCAATCATCTTCCTCATCGAAGATGTCACCATTATGGCTGCCAATGTGTGAAGCTATCCTAGCTGGGGAATGCTCACGGAATCCTCTCTCACTTAACTGTTCTCGGCCAGCTCTGTACAGCAGATGGTCCTGCTTGACTCTTCCGAAAGAATCATGCTGGTATCTATCTCTGCTACAGGCCACATCATCCAGTCCCAGTTCTTCCTCAACAGTTTGGCATTTGGTTGCAGCCCAAGTCCCTGGTCGATTTGATGTAAAACCATCCCCATCATAGATTGGGTCTCCTTCATACCCTCCACTTGAATAATGTGGTTCCCCTTCACATAAAGGAAAGCGGCCTTCATTATACCCTCTATCTCCATAAGCTCCTCCTCCAGACCTATTTGGCAAAAAGCCAAGAGTCAGCGAGTGATCTTCAGCATCATCTGCAGAAAATTGTGAGAAAGACTTGTATGAAGCTTATAGTACATTGAGATTGGACACTTTGTCCTTCAGCCCTCTCTTGTTCAAGACCAAAATAATGCTAGAGCATGAAGCAAGGAACTGGTGACTGTTCTGACACAAATGATGAAGTTCTGGGGATTGTTAACTCATCTCTGTGCTCCTATGATGTTCAAAACAACTCTATGACACAGCAAACCCATATCTATCATGGTGTAACCTTGCCTACAGCCAACAAAGATGACTAGAGAATTTGAAGCCAGTGACAGTTTGAGTTGGAAGTAGAGGAAGAGCAGAACTTGCAACACATGAATCTGTCCTGCTGCTATTGTTGCACAATCCAAACATCAAAATAAACCTACTCATAGAACTGGGCATTCAATCCCTTGAACTGCAATGACAAATGTGGTCATTGGACAATCTACAGTGTAGGCACATTATGGAACTTGGGAGTCCTAACCTACCTACACTATGAAGATGAGCAAGTAGTTACAGGCATCAAGAGCTAGACAGTGACAGCAGGAGCAACAAAGGCAACAGTTGGGAGAGAGAAAAGTGACAAGCAGCCAAGCCATAGCATGAAAAAAGGAGCAATAAGAGTGTGCGAGGGAGAGTGAGGGGCAAGAGACCAGAGGCCAGAGTCGTGGTGGGTGTCATAGCTCTCCAAAGCCTGTGCATCCAAGAGAATAAGGGAGAGTCAGCACCCAACACAGAAATAGGGGAGAGGCTTAACACCTCTGCTTATTTTTTCTCTCTCTGTGAAATCCACAGCCATGACCATATCCATATCTGGGTACTTTGGCGGTTGCGCTGTGCTTGCTCTGGTGTTCAAGGATGAATGGATGGGACATCGAACACATAGACCATTATTGCTTGCCAGAAGCAGAAACCATGCCATGTATTTGAAGGCATTTCTGCCCCCTGCACAGGAAGGGGAAAACCTAAGGAGAATAAACCACATCAACTGTTCTTTTGGTGGATAGTGTATCTTTATGTAAGGCGTACGCTGCTATTTCCCCAGTGCGCAGCTTGCTGCAGGCCATAGCGTCCACCCTCCATTGCGCCACCCGTCTCTTTTTATGCATGGGCAACTTGGGGCTTCTTCTTTCTTCCTCTGCAAATCCAAATTTGATCCTAGTTACCAGTCCTGTTTGCTCAGTGCCTTTCAGATCCTGTCCTGTAATTGAATGCACACACACACACGGCCTTGTTATCACACAGTATCACACCTCCATCTCTCCTTCCTTCTTTCCTTGCTCTGAAATCGCGTTCCCCCGTAAATTTCACACAGCTTCCGCTGGAAAAGAGATAAAAGTACTACTGGCAAGAGCACACAGATTTTATTTGAAACAAAGCCAGGCAGGCTTCATAAAAGCCCCCCTCTTCCTGCAAAGGGTTTCTAGATGCCACTGCTGTGGGCAGAAGAAAAAACACTCTGCATCATCTCAGTGGCACTTTTTGTCCCCAGAAGAACTCAGCCAAACATCATTGTTAGGAACAGCAGAAGGGCATGCGTGTCCACAAGAAAAAAACACTGAGAACAATTTACCTTTCCATTAAATATACTTCCTTGATCCCATGCTAAAATTTTACAATTTAATCACTAACTCTTCAGATTCTCCTCCTCCACCATTCTTCCGGCATCATTGGTGGTCTCCCCCCATATAACAACACAAGTGCTCAGAGGGGATTGGAAACCCTTTCTGAAAGTAGAAGAAGAAGAAGAAGAAGAAGAGAGGTGCACAAACCCAGAAACAGAATCCTGTGGTGTGGTGGTCGGATTTTTACACATCCAGGGTTTCCGGTGTCTCTAACGAAAAAGAACCGTATGCGTGAGATGACAACATTGACACTGCACAGGATGAGAGAAAACACAGATCAATTAGAAAGGGGAAAAAAAAACCCCACAAATTAACAAACCCCACGAATTCTTCTGAGAGAGAGAGGGTGGGGGGAAGAAGCTTACGAGGTGACAGAGACCGTGGATTGCTCCTCCTCCTCAATGGCATATATCCCTTGGAAATCCTATGAGAGAGAAAGGAAGGCAGTAGTAGTACAGAAACCCCTCTTCTGTCAGTTGCCGACTTCTTCTTCTTCTTCTTCTTCTTCACAGAAGAGCTGCTCCAGAACTGTGTTTGTTGCTACCCATTCATTCCTTTTCCCTTGTATAACTCCTGCAACAGAAAGAAAGAAAGAAGATTGAACTCCACGAAATCGAGCCAACAACAACACCCAACTCCTGCAGCAGCAGCAGCAGCAGCAGCAGAGACTCGTCGATTAAGAGAAGGCGATGCACAGAAGATCTCGTAGGGCGCAACAACACCGAACGCATTTGCGGGTGTGGTTCCTAACTGTTCTTCTCCCCCTTTTTCTTCCGCCAAAGGCTCTCTCTCTCTCTTTCTCCCTTGCGCCTCATCATCAGCGGTGTGAAAGGGAACCTAGGCCCTCAGGGGGGGGCGGCGCAGCCACGTCAGGCATCTTTGTGGGGGCTGTTCTGTCTGACGTGTACATAATCAGGTGTGAAAATGGTTGTTTCTAATAGGTTAGGTAATAGCCCTATTCTTATTATTATTAGAGTGAATAAGTGAGTTTAGGGTTTTACAGTTGATGGCTTTCCCCTAGGGTTTTCTCCCGGGCTTCTTCAGTCGTCCTACTACGGTGGAAGGAGGAGCGATGGCGCTCGCGGAGAGAGACCGCGGTCCGCGAGGCGATGCCGGCGCTGCATCTTCCCTCTGGATCGATTTCCTTCTTCTCCCCGAGAAGCTGGAGGAGCATCTCCAAGCTTTGGCCGCCGGTGTGGTCACTGCTCCCACGCCACCCGATCTCATCACCGTCTTCTTGGAGCAGGCATTGATGAACTACAAATCGAGTACGCAAAGCTCCGCTGTGGGCAACAATGTCAAAGACACGGTCTGTTTGGTTTCAGAAACTCTTCTCTCTGTTTTTCCATTCTAGGTACCCATTTATTTGCTGTTGTATATAATGCTGTTCCCTTAGTCGCAAAAGCTAGGATACAAAAGGATTCGATGAACAGTTTGGTTCCGGTCTGGTACCCTTTTCCATTTAAGGTTTTGCCTTCTTGGTCTGGAGATGGTCGCAAAGTTTGTTGAGGGAATACTCGTGGTGCAGTTTTTGTTGGTGTGTTTGAGTCCTTAGCACAGCTTAGAGCGCTTGGGAGACATGACCCATGTCTTTGTTACCACTGCAGGTGCAGTTGCCATTAGCAGTGAACCGCAAAGTTGGTAGGACAGCTGCGTTGCTGTGTGAGAGGGCTGCAAGAGTGGCCGTGGCAGCAGATCTTTCGCTTTTTGAAATTGAAAGTTTGGTGGTCTCGCAACAACATCAATTTATGCTACTTAAGGCTTTGGTGAAGCATGACAAGAGCAGATCATTGATACATGGCTGTAATTTTCACCGATGGCTTATTCGGAATGTATTGCAGTCACATCCCTTGGCATCGGCTGCACCAAATGTTGTGTTTCCTGGAGCCCACTCAGGTTTGTGGGCATTGGGAGAAGACTTGCCTGATTCACTCACGACTCTGGAGAATGGAGTTGGTTATCCTTTGTCAGGTGGGAAAAGCAACCAAGGTATCACCAGGGATGCCTTGGCTGAAGAGGAGAGACTGTCAGTTGAGTTCTTGGAAGGGGTGATTATGGATGAGAGCAATAATGCTACTACTCTGCAAGGGTGTGGGGATTGTGAGCACCCAGAAACTGTCCTGCCAAGTGCACATGGTGCTGCTGATGAGGATCATGAATGTGAACAAAACAGCTTGGTATCTGAAGAAGCCGTGGACAGCCAGCCTGGTGCTGAAACTGTGATCAAGCAGGGTGCACATGTCAAGAACTTGATGAGCAAGGGCTACAGGTTATTGAGCTTTTCTTTTTGTTTCTGGCTGGATGTATACATTGCATCTTAGGTGAAGACCTGGATGTAACCAATGGAGGATGAACCATGTGCCATTCCAGGGACCCCCTTGTTTGGGTCTCAGAACAGTGGTGAATCAGCTAGCAGCAGTTAGACTTCAAATGTCAGATCTGGATTCTGTGTTGGCACAATACTGCTTCGTTCTTGTGAGCTAACTTTAAGAGAGCTGGAACAATATCATAGTTTATGCTTGATGGCATGTGTAGACTTTGTGAATTGAATTTCACTCAAATGGTAAACCCTGCTGCACCAGGTGCCAAGTTCTGCTGGATGTTGGTGAATTGCACTTCATGAGGGGGCGCATTCGCAGAGCTCATGAACTCTTCACAAAGTGCTCAGAATTGTTAGCTGACAATTCAGCACCAGAGTGTGTGGGAGAGCCTGACAACAGTTCAGTCCAGGGCATTATTCCAGGTTTGCAGAAGTTGGAATATTCAAAACGAAATATTTCAGCATCTTTAGTTCCCCTTGAGAGGCTTGGGGGTTTTATCATTGCATGCCAGATGCTTTTGGGCATTCCATCAAATCTGAAGAGTGGGGATGAAAGCAGTCAATCTCTACCCAACTTTGGAGATATTGAGTATCCATTGGCCAGTCTTTACCCTCTACCACCAGCACAAAGAGCAATCATCGCATGTGAGCAAAGCAGGTGCTATGCAAGGCGAGATACTCAAGTGTCATCTGTAAACAGACCTGCATGCTATAAGTCCATTACACTGGACACTTCAACAAAAAGAATGAGAATTGTTCCTGTTGAAGAAGAGATTCAGGAATCACAACAGATGGATGGAATTAGATTTGTATCAACCCAATCTAGCTTCCAGGTCCCTGTAAGTCAGTATCCTCCAGACAATGTACATGGAGCAAAAGGAATTGAGAGCTTAGCCACACTACTTGCCAATCAACCTGAGCATGAATCTGGTCAGGAGAAATTAGATGAAATCCAGGGAGTTGAGCTGCAGGAATCAGCTACAAACAAGCTGGTGAGGGCTGAGGAAACAGTGAATGCAGTGATGCCAGGTATGGATATGGATGATAGAATCATACAGGTGAATTTACTTGGGAGCACAAGAAGAGTGGTGGTTTGGAACTGCAGAAATGTTTTACAATTGGTGTGGTTTTGACTGATCATGAAAGGATGGTTGTGGATGCAGGAACTCTAGATGGAACAAAGCTAATCCAGGCTGTAGTCAATGATACTCTAGATGGTTATATACTTTGGGGTTACCGGCTTGCCTTGGAGAAGGATCCCCAGATTGTGATCTCTCTTCAGTGCCTGCTTGTAGCTTGCAATATAGTTAGACATATCATTGAAGGGTGTCCAATTGAGTCATGTCTTGGCATGAGCAATACATTTCAGAACTACAGAGAAGGAGTCGAATTTCTCATGTTGCTTATGGCTGCAGTCAAAGAGGGGTTTGATAGAGAAGGCTTGAGCTTAGACAGTGCTACCTCAATCACAGTAAACTCAAATGACAATGTGCAAATGCAGCCTCTAGGGTTTACCAAACACAACCTGAAAAGAAAGCTTGAAGAAGAGGCTTGTTTTGTCAATAATGAGGCTTTGGTTTCACACATCTGTGATTCTGCTCTTTATATATGTTGTATTTTGGAAAAGCCCTGGTGTTGGGATGCGGCTCTTAAGCACAGGCTTATCAGCCATACACAGATTCCAATCATTGCTGCTGAAGTACCCATTATTTCTGCAACAGAAATGGATGTCTTGTTGAAAGCAGATGATGGTACAAATCTGGAGTGCACTGGTGAAGATGTACATCTTGAGGATGGGCTGTTGTGGACACAACAAAGTGCAAAGTTGTCCACACAAACTAGAAGTTTTACCTATGTGTCTGGAACAAGCACAGTAAGACACCAACTGTACAGAGCAAAGGAGAGTTTGAACTTCTCTTTAGAAGAGGAGTCTATACTCTCTGCAATTCTGCGAGCTGAGAGCCTTAGGGAGATTGAAAGTCTCGTCTTGAAGGTCAAGAAGGAAGATCGAGATTGCAGCATGGAAGCAGATTTAGAGTTAGGAAATTCAAAAACTACAATTAGTAGGATGCAGCTGAGTTCACCTCCTACAACCAGGAAATGGGAGGAAATTTCAGGGAGGTCTGCATTCAGGAGCATCTTCAAGATAGGACAGTTTGCAGCCAAAGAAACTCACAGTGAGGTGTTGAACATTTCTGTTGATGTAGCAGCAATATTGCGATGCCAAGCATTTCATGCTTTGAGCAGTAGAAGGCAATCTACAGTGGCAAAGAGGTTGTACAAGCTGGCATTTGCAACAGATTCAAAAGAGAGGGATAGCTTGGTAATGTTGTGGTTGCTTGAACATGCAAACCCAGCATGGCAGCAGCAAGGGGTAGTAGGGATCAAGAGCTTATCTGACAGGAAGAAATTAGAAAGAAGCAACTGTGATGTGCCACGCAATTTTGGACTACTGAAGTACACACTGCTTTATTTGGTAGAGAAGGAACTTTGGGATGATTTAGCAGAACTCTGTCAATGGGGCACATCTCTTCTAAAGGACCTCTCTGGAATGGAAGAAAAGAGTCGGGAGAGGAAGGGGTTCAATGAAGGAGCTGGCAACAAGGGGAAAGCAACAAGTGGCCATATTAGGCATAAAAGATTTGCTCAAACACTGAAAGTGGCCAAAACACTTGGGGATTTAATCCAGCTTTGCACCTCCTTGCAGGTGTGCCTTCTTGTTCAATGCTCAAATTGCATGGTTACTACATGCTAGCAGACTTTGAGATGATGTATCACTTACTTTTAAGTATACCCCATGAGCTGATGGAGGTCAATTAGGAGTCATGGCAACTCATCACTGCCATGCATGACAGAGGTGATGGGTCTGATGCTTTCTGAGTGACACTCATAAGGGCATGACTGTACTTGTTATTGTCCTGATAGTTTTTTGGGTTTGTTGAAATTGATAGAACGGTTACCTTCAAATTGTTGTTGTGGAGTTTTCTCCACAGATCTCATAAATGTGAAGTATTCCCCATGATTTTGTTGATAGTCTTAGGTCTCTCACAAGTGCCACCAATCGGGAAGTGAACTGCTTGCTGTTCCCATGAGTAGTACTGCTTTTGTCCTGGTTATGAAAATGTTAAAAGTGGAACAAAATGTTTGGGGTCTACAGACTGCCACAGGTTTCAATCATTTCAACAAAGATGTAGCAGTGGGTTCAACCGTGTGGCAACTTTTTGAGGATTTCATGTGCATGCTGGTGGGTGTGGATGCTGAGAGTCAGTCACAAAGGGTTGATGATGTGACTGAACCACATGGTATCCAAAGTGGATCAGCTGCTCCTGGAGCTAGGACTGTCCCTCTCATTCCACATGTGACAAATCCTCGAGTGCTTACAAACCTGGCAAGCTTAATGGCTGGCTGGTTGCACAGGTGTCATGCTGTAGGACGCACAACATGGCCACTTGCAGTTGAGAGATATGGGGTATTGGCTGGTGTGACAGCAGGGGCCTCTCTCCCTCCTCCTGTTGGGTCCCTTCCTCATGCAGCCTCTGTTTACAGACCAGTACCACCAAGGGTTCCACCTGAATTTGGGCGTGATCTCTTTGGTGTTCTGCTGGAAGGAATTGTCCAGGTTCCAGGTGTGTTGGAGGAAGATAAAGAGAAGGGGTATCGCTGGCTACAAGGTCTTGCAGATCTCGCATTTGAAGATGAGGCCTATGTGAAGGCTCTTCAATTATACTTGCAGGTAACTGCTTGGGGTGTCTTAATTTGCCCTGTGCAGGAGCTTTCTTTGGAAATTATTGGACAGAATATCATTGCTGTTCATTGGCCAGAAACTAACACACTGATACCTTCAAAGTGCTAGTTAGATTTTTCTCTGCAATTTCGTAGATATTATTCTTGACCTTGCTTGTATGATACTTGTTCTACGTGGCTTCCAGCATTTTGGTGGAAACTGTATGATGGTTGGCAATGAGTGCAATTTTGTGTACTGTGGCACTAATGTTGCTGGCAAGAACCCTTCACCAGATCTCAAGATACAGCCTTCAATGTCTTAACAACCAATAGCAACTGAGAGATATCTTTTGTAAAGAATTGTTGGTCTTGAACTTCATTTAGCTAGTAAGGGGATGGTTAGAACTTGAACTCATCAGTCTGCTCCTGTGCCTTGTTTTTGTGCAGGCTGGAGCCATTAGAAGTGCACATTACTGTGATCGATCCTCTAGTATGCCCCGTGATGTCTTCACACCCTGGGTGGTAAGCTCTTGTAATAGATCAACTGATCCTTTTTTTGATACGGAATTTTCAGGATGGTTTGTAGATTCCTGGTACAAAACCAATGTAGAGGTTATTTTAGGATCTGAGCATGTAAGCAGCTTCTGCACATAGCCTTTGTGGCATCAAGTATTGTTTCTGTTCTCATAATCCATCTGGCCTCTTGCTTGAGGTGATTGGGGACTAATCATTTATTCCTGCATGTTGGTCAGATATGACTTGCTTTATGATTGACTTTGCAAGTTATTGATAAACCATCTAGAGTCTGTGTACCTGATGATATATAGCTGATACCAAGATTGGGCCTACATTTTTAGCTAAAGCCTCAGGTATTTTCATCAGGCCAACATCCATCTGGGGATTTGAACCAGCTACCATCAACCACATGCCAATGATCCAAAATGGGTAAGCTATTAGATTGATGGTTAGTCCTTCTGGTTCAATGTTGACAGATTTGGTTTTTCGGTAATGTGTTTAACAGATAAGAAGGATGGTGGCAGCATGCCGCGCAATAGGAGCCAGTCTGCAGGCAGCAGTATTATGTCAAAGTTTACCACAGCCTGACCACGAGTCTGCATTCCACATATTGCAAGAGAATCCCCTGGTTGTGGCTCGAGATGCAGCTGCCTACTTTGACTGTGTGTGGGAGGTAAGCATGATGTGCTATTCAAGTTGGAGATTATATACTACTACAAAGCAGTTATTTGCTATCCAGCATGTCATTGATTATCTACACAAGGTGATGCATTGTCTTAGCACTGCAAGCTTTTTTGTGCAGACATAACTCCAAAGCTGTCAAAAACCTCAATATTTGTCTCATTACAGTCTAGAACTTTATAATGTAAGAAATTAAACAATTCCTTGCAAACTTTTGCTATTCTAATAGTCAGTAGTCCTAACCAAGCAACGCAGTACCCCTCTGTCCTCATTATTGACATTGAAAGTTCATTTCCTTGAGCTAAACTATCTGCTCGATGTAGGTGTTGGATTTTGTTCTTTGCTTGCATGAGCAAGACACTGATTGGGGGGAGGTGTAGTGCAATGTCAGTCTCCTTCCTGAAATGGATCAGCTGAAAATTTGTTTGTGCACCCAAACTTACATCTGCTATCTGTCACCTATTGTATTATGCTTTCTGTTTTACTTCCCTGCTTACATCAGAGGGTAGGTTTGTACTACGCATTGAGCACCAAGACCTTAGTGCAATGAAAAATCACTTGCACATGTTTAAACAACAGTTGTGAGGAGCATGGACACCTCAGGGTATATTGATGGGGTTATGAGGGTGGTCTTAGAACTAGCACCCCTTCATAGATTTGAATATGGTAAAAGACCTTGAAGGGTAGCAACATAAATTGCTTTGTACTTTTGCAATTGTTGCAAACATCCTAAGAACAAATGTTTGCTCTTCTGGAGCTGAAATGGTTACTGAAGGTTGTTTAGAAAAGATTTGAATATGGTAAAGGACCTTGAAGGTAGCAACATAAATTGCTCAGGACTCTTGCAATTGTTGCAAACATCCTAAGAACAAATGTTTACTCTCACTGAGCTGAAATGGCTGCTGAAGGTTGTTATGGAAAATGTTTGGATTGATGGATCAGGTGCCATTACTGGAGTTGCTCCTGTACATACATGCAAAAAGTGGGGATGAGGAACAGGTCACTGCCTTGATAGCTCTGCTCCAACAACCAGCTCTGAATGTGCACAACCCTCCTTCAATCAGGATTGCACATGTTGGATCCCTGGAGCAACGATTTCTGCAACGTTTCGCTGGTGAACTTCTTTGACAAATTGGCTGGGAATGGTTGGCCTAGATTGACAGGCCCATAACTTTGAGAATCATGCACTCTTACAGGTTGCACTCAGGGGTCTATTGAGGAGACGTGTCACTTTTTTCAGGTGAAATAATATCTCAGATCTCGTCCTTGACTGACAGTTTTTTCTTGTTTGAAGCTTGAGGTCAATACCTTGTTAGGACCATGTTGTCATTAACATGAGCTGTTGCACCCTGAACCAGTGGATTACTTCTTTTTTTAGGATACATGTCAAGATCAGCCAAGATAAATATGTTCAATGTTGTGCGGTCGACGTGTTTGCTGAAAGTATAATCAAGCTCATTTTTTTCTGCATGCTTCTAAGGGTTCATCTTGGTTTTGGTGCAGGAACAATGCACTGGTCAGCAATTTTATCATTCATATCCACACCTTGGCCTGCCACTTTTGCAGTTGTAAGAGCTGAGAACGTAAAATGTCCTATTTCTAGCCTCTGATGTGCCATTTTTTGTTGTTCCTTTCCCCTGGTTCTGAAAGTCCTTGTCGGGAAGTGCTTCTTTGACTTCAAGGAAAAGTTTAAACCTTGTTCTGGCTTTCTTAATCATGGGTATGGAGATTTCTTGATTCTCATTAGTTATTATGAACTTCTGATAGCAGGCTTAATCTAAGATTGAGAAGTAAATCCAAACCTTCTATTTTTGCAGTGGTATAACATGCACTGAGCTTATAGAGATTTTTTTCTCCCAATTGGGTAAAAAGATCTTCAGGCACTTCTGGTTAAAACAGTGCCATGTTTTCAGCTTCTTTGGTTGTAGTTGTTATGGAGAAGTTTTTTTGGGGCATTGGTGATGTAGGTTCTTCATTCTTACTGAATGGCTTCAGACCTTAAAGTGGGCTTGCAAGTTGGAGGTCAACAATACTTTTGTCAAGACTACTATGAGGTTGAGAGTAATAAGAGTATGATCAGATTGATGTCCGCCCTTGGGCCTGAATATATTTTGCCGATTCAATGAAAAGATGTACTCATATCAAACTGTTGAGTTGATTACAGAGAATTGACGTCAAGCATGCACTGTTTTTTTTGTTTATTATTTAGATGATAGTTCTGATTGCTTCTTGAGTTGTCCCTTGATCCTTGTCTTGTTTTGTGGCAAGTTTTTGCCAGTTGGCAACCAAAATAATATATGTCATTGCTTTGTTTGCTTTCCAAAACTTCAATAGATAGGAAGCCGCTATGCATGCATTGGGGAAATGTGTTTTGGGAGCTTGTGAGAACTCAACAAATTTTACATCTTTGTTGATTAAATCCTCCTTTGTGTAGGTTCATAACATCAATATGTTTTGCATTAGTCATGATAACCCACCATTATGCCATCATATGCCCTTGCTTTTAGCTTGTTCTTTTTTGGCTCTTCTCTAGGAATGGTTCAAAGGTTCTACATTCATAAATCCCAAAGATCTAGTCTCATTCATGAGCAGTTCATTCACTTTTGGATTCAATCTGGTTAGACACTCATTTTGAATATAGGCTTTTGTTTTCACTACTTCAATCCAAAGACGATTTTGAATCTTGCAAATAAGCATCATGGATCGAGCTTTTTCCATTTAGGACATGTGCATCCAGTCTACTAACTCTCTTTTGTTGAGTTGATCATGTCATAATTATTGATGCTTGATTCGTTGCTGATCATAATAATTGATACATCCTTTGGAAAACAACTCCTCTCTTCTATATTTGCAAAATGTTTTTTTTTTTTTGGTTTCATTGTTTGGTATTTGCTTTAAGGATGTTGAAATTTGATGTTTGTTTACCAACTTTTCAGTTGGAGAAATAGATCCATACTTTTTTTTGCTATAATTATCCAAAAACTTCAAGTGAAACAATCCATCAATGAATTTATGAGAAGTGGTATGCAAAGCTCAAAGTGTATAGGAACTTTGGTGAATGATATAGACTCTTTTAGGAACCTTTTTCCTACTTGCTTCCCTAGTTGACATTCTTGGCAAACTTCATTGATTTTATGTACAATTGGAATCCCCATCACCATACTATGTGAAGACATGAAATGTAGGCTTTGATAACCAATGTGAGAATTGTCTCCTATGCCAAATTTCACTTGGTATGTTGCTTCTAAGATGCTAACTTCTAGTGATCCTACTAGTGGCCTAATGTCCAACTTGTACACATGTTTGCCATGTACTTGCTTTTTTTTATGTTACATCCAAATTATCCAACACTTGTACTCATAGAAGATGATAGACATGACATCTACTAACAAGCCATCAAGCAATAAGATTTTTGTATAAATGCTTGATTTTTATTCTTAGAAGTGTTATATGAACACTTACATTTCCAATTTTGACAATAATAATAGGTTATTTATTGCTTTAACATACATACTTGAAGAGTGCAAAAACTTTTTAAGATTTTCAACTTTATATTTTGTTGAGCTTTTGGAACTTTTGGAGTCTCAACCAATTTGGGTTTTTTTCTTTAATGATGCAATAACACCTTCAAGGAGTTCCTATGGATTGAAGCTACAAATTGAAGCTATAGGGTGAAAGTGCACTACAATGTCCATAAAATCACATCACATGACAATTTTTTAAATCCACAAGATTTTGGACTTTATAATTAACCATGGAACAAAGTAAAAATGATTAATGAGTAAAAATGATGAGAAGAAAAAAAATGTTACAACATTCTATATGGTATATACACATTGTGTGAATTTCATGAATAGATTTTGCATTGGACAATAGTTAATATATTGGACTTTTGAAAGATTACCAAAAACCTTGTAATAATCCATGTCATAAATGAATATGGACTCAGTTTTTTATGATAAAATATTCATCCTAATGAGTATTTTGGCATGGAATTTGGTGTGATGAAGATGTCTTTTTTTTGAAAAAAATTGAAAGAGTTTTGAAAACCCAAAAGATCAAGAAATATTGAAATTTCTATTGAAATATGGGGTTTTTTAGTAAAGTCCTTGACTCAATGAAATAAATTGTTAAGATGTTCATTTTCCAAATATAATATTTTCATGAGTTAAAGCTATGGTTGTAAAAGTCCTAATCATAAATTTTTATTGACACCTTGCCACATGTTTTAAGTGATTCAAGGTACGGGTCACTAGATTTTGCTCCACAATGTTAATTTGCCTAATTGCAAGCATGACAAAGTAAAAAAAAGAAATAATTTGTTGAATATGCAATAAAAAAAAGACATCATGTTTTCAATATAAATATAAGAAAATAAATTTAAAACTTATGTAAATAGAAATATAAAACCATTGGGCCTTCCATTGAGTTTATGATAAGTTGAATGCAAAGTTTTTTAATTTTTAATATAATACAAATAGGTATTAAAAGCATTTACAATTGTCTTAGAAAACATTATGTTCAAGCCTATTTTTACATTAGGATTTTGATAGATTATGATTATAACATGAAAATTTTGAGAACACATTAATATATTTTAAGCACCCATCAACTTGTTGGAAATTTTGAAAATCCAATTAAAGTTTTACTTTCACTATTTGAAACTTATTTTTTGCAAGGTCAAATTTTTAAAGGGTTTTCACCGTTATAATGAACTCCACATCTGCCTAAAACTACTACACCTTAATGTGCTCTCACCATACGAGGATCCATAATGTGTTTGGGATGATCCTTTGTGACAATATTGATTAATGAGTGTTGTGATTACACTATTATAACTTGAGTTAGCATTCAACATGCAAGTTTCTTGATAGAAATTTCTTTTTTCTAGCAATTAGACTTTTAATATAATTCATTTTCATTGAAAAGTTGTAGGTTCTGTTGTGTTGTAATTCATCTATTAATTAAGAAATTTTCCTAGTTCTAATTAACAAGATTTCATTGTCATTCTTATGTGGTTGTACTGTGGATGATGTCCATTTTCTTCATGCAAAAGTTGTCCAACAAGATCAATAAATGTCAATAAATTTCCCATGTCAAAGATGGCATGTATGGAAGAATGATATGATGTTGAAATCGTGTTTAAAATAATCCCAATGGTGTTTCCATTTTCCATCCACATTCCAATGGTTGATAATTAAGCTATGATGATTACAAAATATTGTATATAACATTTTATATTAGTTTCTTTTGAAAATGTTAACAAATGCAACTTGTTTCAAATATGAAGTTTTTGAATGTTGTACCCTAGATCTCATATTGGCATTGAAGGTGGAGCCATACCTTTCATATATCTTCTTACAACCTTAAACAAATGTGCAAATACAATTAAATGACCCACTCATGACATAATGACTAGTCAATTTTACATGTTTTTAAGTGACAGGTTAAATTAACATTGAAAATGTTTGGTGTACTTATATAACAATATTTTTCATATATTATGGGATCATTTGGATAAAATTGAAATGAGTTTAATGAATATAAAATACACAAAAAAGAAATTCTAAATCACCAATGCTTTCATTTTTTTCAATTAAAATTTTGAATTGAAATGCATTGAAAATAGTATAATAATGAATAGTCTATAGCTTTACATAATAATATATTGCAACAACTTTTTGGGTCATAAGAATTTATGTTGACTTGTAAATTCCTATTTTTAAAATGATTTATTTGAACACCAAGGGCAATTTTTTTTTTCATTTTTTGATATCAAAAACTTGAAAAAAATAACGAAAAGTTAACAAAACTAATCCAGTTTGTGATAGAAAATAAAATTCTTCAAAAAAAATTCATCAAAGTTTTTTTTTCCCAAAGGGGAAATTAAATGTTAAAATTTTTGAGGGGTATTATGTGAAGGAACCATTTTGTCACATTATTAGTACCTAGTTTTTAAATATGCACATATTTAAAACACCTTAAATTTATTATAAATTTTTATATACAACAAACTTTGATACCATAATTTTGTTAAATGTTTTGGTTATAATAAAAAATCGTAAAGAATGATGAAGATGCAATTGACCAAGGTAAGATCATGTGATAACACTATTAATTTTTTGGCATACCAAGGTCCAAGTATAGTTGGGATGTCATAAATGGTTGTTACAAAAAATATCCAATGGACCTTTTTAATTAAATATGCAAGTTGTTTCTAATTTGAACAAGTTTAAGGATTCCTAATAAGTCATAGGAAAAAACCAAGACTTTGTTTCATTAAATGAAAAATGTTCAAGGACTCATCAAGAATGTGTACACAAATTAATTTAGCCCAATATTCTTACCACAAACACCTTGGGTGTAATGTATATAAAACATTCAAGTGAGACAAAAACCAAGTACCCTATTGTAATGTAATAGGTTCCAAAAAATGAAAATTATGTGCTATTAATAGAAAATGGCCCACATTGGATAATTTAATTATTTGAACATTCATAAGTGAAAACAATAGATATTATAAACACTTATATAAGATTTGAAGGGAATTTATTTCTTAATGAAAAAAGGGGGAATTTTATGACATGTCTTAAGTTTTGTGGAAAAATGGTAAGATTGGGTGTTCTAGGAGTCATTCCTTATGCAATTGGTGCATGAATACAAGAGAGAATGAATAAAAGGACAAGACGAACAATGAACATATGATTATTTGTATAGTGGTGGCCAAACCCTAATTCAAAACAACAATACCAAGATGTTAACCTAATTATAGGGTTAAACCATAAAAAATTTAATCGAGGTTAGTGATTACTTATGGCTTTAATTGGGATTAACATATAAAAACTACATTTAGGGCATGATGAAAAAGAATATTTACTAGTGAGAAGCATGGAAAATAATGTCCTTCTAGAACATGCAACAAGTTTGAAGGCATTGTGAATCATGGGCAAATGCTTCTATAACCATGTTAACGCATGTATAAGTTGCATCAACAATATCTCCTTGGAATAGAAGGAATAATTGTGTCATGTGAACACCAAACACATGCATATGTATTAATTGTTAATAAATTCAATTAGTAGGTTAACAAGTGAATTAAAACTAATAAATGAACCAATAATTGAACATGGAAGAACATACGAAATGAATAATGAAATGAACATGAAGGAATGTGAAATGACAAACACTTCCACCCCATTGATAGATAAATCATTTTGAAAAAAATACAATTTAGATGGGTATATTTTGCTTTGTCACCTCCCAATTACATAGCTCAAAAAAATGTTAAGTACATATGGTGGGTTGAAGCACGGTTGGGGAATCCCAAAATCTTTAATACATATGTCATATTTTTTCTATTTTTTTTGTAATATGGAACATTAACACATACCCTATATATTAATATATCATTTTTTATAATAAAAAATCCTATCATAGAATTTTATTTCATTTATTCAACAACCAACATATGGGACCCCATATATTTTTATTTGTGTATTTTATAAATTGAAAAGGAATGTCCTCCTTGGCTTTGAATAACCAATTCAATTTCATCACATCATTTTGATTGACTAACCCATTGTTTGGAAGCATATAACAAAAGAATTAATAGTGAGTCATTTTAATATGTTTTTATTATAAAAGATTGTTTCTTATTAAAGATATTAAAATAAAAATGGCTTTTACCTATTGATTAGGCCAACTTCACATCAATAATTGAGCCTACATGTAAGCTTATTTTTGTGCCTCTATCATGTATTTGAACAAGAATATGTACGGAGTTTATGATTGTCAAATAATGAAAAATAATAGTATAATTTTAGCTCTTGCCAATGGCACCAAGTCCCAAATACGTTATTTTTTGAAATGACATGTAACATAGATCTTCCAATGATGATACTTATTTACTTTTGCAAGTATGAGTAAAATTACCTAAAAACATTGTTTCAAATAAACTTGCCATTGTATAACATGTTTGATAACCTCTTCAAGTATCATTAATGCCAAAAATAACAATCTACACATACATCTACAATTACATTTTAAAAATATAAATTGAATATTACAAATATTTATATATTCATTGGAGCTATTTTCACAATGTTTGTACATTTGGAATGGAATTACACTCGTGCATTCTTTAAAAACTCATTGAGATCCCCTACAAATGATTATGACCCTAGAGTTTTAACACCATGTAAAATTCAACCTAATTGATAAAAACAAGTATAAAAAAAAAAAAAACAAAACCCATATTAAAAAAAGGTAAGCCTTTTTATTAATTAATAGATAACAAAAAGAAATCCCAACATGTATTCTCAAGCCAGAGTCTATCTAGATAACAAGAGCATGACACGTTTAGGTTTTAGAAGTCATAATACAGTTAACTTAAGATAAAGTAGGTCAAAGAATGGTATTTCATAACAATGCACACCCATTCAATTTTACACACCTAAAGCTAGTGGGAACCTATTCTAGCTATATTTGACCTTCCAATACATGGATATAAATATGCTTGGCCATCTATTTACCAAAATGCTTCGCCTATAATTACATTAACATCACTTATTCCTATATTTTATATTCCCAAAAACTACATAACAATAATTATTCATTACATCACACATAATACACCAAGGAATGATATGGTCCTTGTGGCCCTTGTAATTAGTCCTTGTTCTACTTCTCTTGTTATAGCATTCATCAAAATCCTAACTTGTTTCAGAAATTTGTTAGTTGTTGATGTTGTTCTCTTACTCTTCTTCATGCAACATGTTTTTTTCTCCTTTAGACTTGTTTTGCATTTCTACAATTGAAATCACAATTTTATTTACATGTTGATTGTCAACCTCCTACAAAAGTGGCATTCCACCTTCCTACCTTTAAAAAATTCCAACAATTTATTTATCTAAATCTTGGGATTGTGTTAATGGTTTTCTTTTATTTCATGAACTTTTTTATAAATATTTCATTTAACTATTAAAAAAACCATTAAAAACTATTTGATAACATTAATTCAAAACATTAATGGCATTTTTCAATTTTGTGATGTTGCCACATTGGTGATCCATGGGGAGATTTACCCATGTTTGGCTTATACTAGCTATGAAAGTATAAACTTATTAATATTCTTTTATCATGGTTGTACCTATTAGTGTTTTTTTCCTTCATCTTGGACATGTTGTTGGGTTGGCAACTTGGTGGGCCCTCTAGCCAACAACTGTGAAGGATAGAGATGTCGAATTGGTTAACAACATACAAGTTAGAGAAGGCAACATTATGTTACTTTCATGCCATTGTTTTAACTCACAATTAAGGAGTTAATATCAATTTTGGTCAATGCATCAACAAGTTAAAAATAAATTATTCACCTTAATTTTTTAAGTTTCTTGTTATGACAAAACAACCACGTGAGGAATTCAGACCCTGATCAAGTTGGCCATGCTCCTTGTAGCACATGGCGGACTTGCACAAACAAGCAACTTTAGTATTCACAAACAAATTTAGGATACTGAAATAGGATGTTAGTAGCTTGATAGTGAGCACCAATAACTACTTGCAACTCAATGTCCAAACTCCAATAGCTAGCTTGAATTCAAGTATAAAAATGAGCAAGGCAAAGTGACTAGATCATGGAAACAAAAGTCACCAAACCTTCTAAGTTCCAATGCACTTGTAACCACCTGAAAAACAAAGCAAAAAACCAATTAAACTTAAACCAAGATCCTAATTCATCAAAGAAAAATAAAATGTTCGAGAATTAAAACCTGACAAGGTAGGAGAAAAGTTTACCCACTTGCAGGTTGCCATTGGCCAAAGAGCAACTCATGCATATCATATGCAAGCAATTTTTCACTTCTTAATGGACCAATTATAAGGGATTTTTTCAAGAATATCAAACTTTTGAGCAAACATATAGATGACCAAGTCCAAATGGGTCATCAACCTATTCCTTAACTTAGTTTTCATAAAGTTGATTGTATTAAAATGTCATTCATCTTCCATTGAACCAATGACTTGCAAAATTGCAATTTTAACTAATTTAATATATATTGGGATTTTGTGTGTAATAATTTGGGAAGTTGTCAATTACCTTGACAATTGTGTCAAAAGGTTACAAATACAAAGCTCAATTGTGACAACATTGGAATTATTTTTCATCATTAAAACAAATAGAAAACATTAAATATCAAAGGTTGTAGTATCCAACACAAATGAAATCCATACCTCAACAAAACCAATGCCACAATTTTAAGGCACATAATAGAATGCCTTGATAAACATTCAAGTGCAACTAGAATGTCTTAGGGCCTAGCCAATAATGGGGATTAACCATGCCAAAAAATCCGTTAATTCATGAAAAGGCAAGTAATTGCCCAACTCATTTACTAAAATATCAACAAAAGATACACAATAAGCTTTGAATTCTACAACAGCCTTTACATAAATTCATGAATAACAAAAGATATGTGACCAAGGGTTTGGTCTTTGAACTTGACCCATATATGATGACCCCCAAAATCCAAAACATGTGATCAACTCTAGTGTTCACATTTATGATCCATCTCATGGAAAAATTGTACCATGAGTGCAATCCACCAAACCATTGAAGAGTTTGAATGCATCCCTTTAGAATGCAAATGTTTGATCCCAATATAATTAAATAAATCCAACTTACAAATTGAAACTATAGTTGTGAAATCACAAACATACACATTTTGCAACTAAACAATTTAATGAGAGACTAAATTATAATCAAGAGAGGCAATAAGCTCACCAATCCAAACATCACTTGGACATCGCACAATTGATCCAAGTTATTTGCTTCTAGGGAAATTTTTTTAAGTCTATTGCCATTTTCAACAACAATGGGTGATACTTTTCAAATACATGTTTCATGGGACTTAGCATACTAATCCATCTAGTTTTGATGTTGTGGAAAACCTAGTTCCTTTTATTTCCACAATGTGGGCTAATTTGACAAACTCCAAATGGCATTTTGGAGATTCGCAAAAAAAAAAGAATAAAGGGATTGTAGCTAATTTTTTAGTCACATCACCATGGGTAAATGAAAAAAACTTTGGACTCCCAGATTAATCCAATGTGCTGTCCATAGGATCCCAATAAAAAAAGGAACATAACATTGTCGAATTTGGATTCTAAATCCATGTCAAGCACCTTGAAAGATATTCACACTGTCTACACCAAAGCACAATAACCTTTTAGGTACCTCAACATCTATTAAACCACCAATAGCCACGAGAGTGTCCATGATGACTTTGTGCATTGGATCCTTTCACAACATGGTCAACTATGAGCAAAATAGGAATGTAACACTAGTCTTGGACACAATATCCATGAACAAAAATCCAACTTTGACTATCCAAAGTAGTATGTTAAGGCCACAAACCTGGCCCCCTGGATAGTAGCTTTAATGGATGCCAAAACTTGATTGTGGAGATGTTCCATAATCTCCCAACTTGAAAAATCACTCCAATGTTTCTTGAGAATGTTTTTCAGCTTCAAAAACTCATGATATATAAGCCATAAATCTTTGTAATTGGTCATGGGTTTTCCTTGGGCAAGAAGCATGAATATAGAAGCAAATTGAATCACCTTCCTCTTATTTTCTCTTTCAAATCCACCTTGAACCTACTTTAGAATAGAAGGGCAATTCATTGAAACAAATTTTGTTTCATTTTTGGCATATGCACACTTGACATCCACAACCTTAACCTCTTCTTCATTCTTTCTTTTCTTCACATGTTTTTCAAGTTAATCCCACTTTGGGATTAGTAGCTTCTATTTTCTCTCTATTTTAATGTAGACTTTACATTTCACAATTAACAAATTTCCATTTGCATAAAAAATAGTTTCAACCCATGGCATTTTCACAAACCAGACATCTTGGAACTTCCTCATTACATTTGCTAGGGATTTTTTAGGTTTTTTTTGTAGTTAGACTCTTTAAAACATCTATTGTTTCAAGAACAATACCATTAGGGCTCATATTCTAAGTTTGAAGGGACAAAAGAAAAAAAATTCTAGGTCATTTTGGATCTTAAAAATAGTAGGATCAATTCTATGTTCAAGGTTGCAAACATTATGCTTCTTTCCATGTGTAGTAAACTCTACCTCTTTGGGTTGTGAATTTAAGACAGTGATTGTTCTTTTGCAAAAGAAAATTGAACTTGAAATTTAGTTCAAAGGTTTCAATTTCAATGCCATTTAGATTTTTAAAAAGAGAGAGTTTAAACTCTGGACTTGGATTAATAAATTTCAATTTTGTAAGCACTCATGAATTAGCACAAAAAATGATAAAATCACACATAGATTCCAAAGTGATAGAATCACACACAAATTCAAAGTGACAAAATCACATATATATTCTAGAACAACAATTGCACACACAACCCTCAATTCAAATTTCAAACCAATTTGAATTTTTTTATTGAAGCACAAGCATGGAAGGCTCATTAGTTTAGTGTTGAGTGCATAATGCACACAAAATAAAGCATAAAGAAAAAAAACCCATTCATCCCAGTACGTTAAAAAAAACTATGTATGAATGTAAAATAAAATGATTTGAAAGTGTTTAATGATGAGGTGATGATGCAAAACTATGAAAAATGACGGTGATGTCTCTTTCTTGATGTGAATGGAAAGTGATAAAAAAAGATAGTAGGCATCTTAATGTGGTGGAACATCTCACCTTGTGTGAACATATGGCAATTTTTGTTAAAGTGACTTTAAGATATGAACACCCAATAATGTTATTATACCTCAAATTGCATTCTACTATTGCCCCCATAATAATTTAAATATTTTGGGAATTTAACAATCTATCTATGAAGCAAGGTAGTTTATTCGTTTTTTTTTGTTTTGCATGGGCTTGGTTTCATGGCATTTGGACTTGTGGTGTAGAAGTTCTTGAATATTGAATGATTTTTCACTGAAAATTAAATTAAATCATAGCTGAAATTTTTGGAGGAATTTGAATGTGTCTTTAGTGTTGTTGGAAAGACCTTGATGAGCAGAATTTAATGGAATTTCTTTGGTAAGATTTGGATTTAGAATGTGGGAAATGTTGATTTAAAAATGATTTCTGCCACTGAAAATTCAAATAAATTCCAAAAAACAAGGTTTTGGAAGGAAAACTTAGTTGAGGACGTGGTGACACTTGGGCCAATGGCACAAGCCACACTAGTATAGGTAATAAGTGGTTTAGGACTATTTTAAAAGCCACACAATATGGTTTAATTTGTGATTTTAAAAATGGGCTCCATGTGTTTTAAATGATTTAAAATCTAATATAAAATGACAACTTCTTTGTTGAGGGTGTCTTGGTAAGTGGTTAAAAATACCCAATTACTTTAAACCCAATTTTTTAAAGGTTACACTTGTAGTTGTATTAACCTACCCTTATATTTTTCCATTAACATATATGTTGTGTTATATATTTGGTGAAATCTACTATTCTTTGAAGATTTTGTATTAATTATTGAATCAACATTTTGTGGCACACATTGGGTGAAAATTTCCTAATGAATATGAATGCACATTGAATTATTGAACAACATATACTAGGTATTATGGGCCTATTTTCTAGGATAAGGCTAATTCGATGGGTCTTTGATGGGTTTTAATTAAACAAGCACATTTGATTTTTATTTTTTTGCAAAAAGTTCTAATTAATGTTTTTTTGTTCATTTGTTTTGAATCCATTCAATTTTTTATTTTATTTTTTAAATGATTATACCAATTTGGCTCTATGTATGATGATTAGTTGTTTTTCTTGTAAAAATTTTATGGAGATGATGACATATTAATGATATTTTTTGCAATTAATGTAAACATATTGTTCATTTACTCTTATGCACAACATATGTGGTGATGCTTGTATGCAAGCTTTAAACTTGATGATGAGATCTTAAACATCAAAACTTTCCCTTCTCCAACTTCTCTTCATCTCCTTACATGGGCAAATTGATTCCCATTAACCATTGATAAATTAATGATAAATGAATCTAATGTTTGAATTTCATTTTGGTCATATTTGCTTCCTACAAACAATGATCCTTCACCTTTTGATTGTCACTTCCACCTGTGTGTGCAACAACTAATGAACATATTTTGAAAGTTTAATATTTCATGTTATTTATCTTTAGTTGTTTCCAAAATAAACATTGCCTTCTCCTTGGTAGCCCTTGTAGTTTCAAAGCTCTTCATTTTTGCAAGCTCTATTATCATACATTATGTGTTATGTTTAGTTGTTTAAAGGTGATCATTTCCTTATTTGTAAGGGTGTTTCCATGGTATGGTGTAAACGAAAAGGAGTCACAATGTTGTAGTTTTCATTGCAACATGTTTTTGAGGTGGCTTTCTAAGTATTTGGAGAAGATTTTGTTGTAAAAATGTGAAATTAAAGGTGGATCACATCATAAACTCTCATTATGTTATGATATGGGAGCACATTTGAACAATTCAATGGTTGATTAGGATACATTTTAAACTTGTAGGAACTTGTTATGAAGATCGTAATTTAAAAAAATGATTGAAAAATTTAGTTTAAAAAAAAATTGTTTATAATCTTTTGCACATATAAAAAGACAACCATAATGAAAATATTTTTCATGAAAAATTTAAATCTGTGCAAAGTAATGATGTTCATATTAGATGATAACTAAGCGTTTAGTAGTACATTAGTGGAAAGCGATAAACTATTGTTTAAAAAGATGTTTAAATAACTTTTATTAAATTGATATACATTTACATATATAGGAAAAATTATGAATTAACTACATATTCATGGTTTATATAACTTTTTTTACTTTTAAAGCTCAAATACACCATATGTGATTTAAAAAAGAATTCAAAGTGAGTGAAATTTTATGTGTTATTACTTTTGATGCTATATGTACTTCCAATTTTGACATAAAATGTGTACACCGTACCATGGAAACATCATTAATGTTGATTTTATGTAGTTCTAAAAGCATCAATAACATATTGTTTTGCAATTCCATCAACTTCATGTGGCTTGTCTTTTAATGGTTTGAAAGTTTAGGTGCCATAGTGTTGTATTTGAACAACTTTTTATTGGTAGTTTGAGTTGTTTCAAACACTTTTTAGGAAGCAAAATTTCCTTTGCCACATTTGCACTTGTTATGTTGGATCCAATGTTCTTATAAGTTTGTTTGACACAACTTTTACATAGTGACACACAATCTACTTGTTACCTTCCATTGTCTCACCTACTTGATTTTTCTTTTATTTCCAACTTGATCATACATAATCCTTTGGATTCTACCAATTGAATCAAGGTGGATAAAAAGTTGTAGTAGATTTTAATTTTGTAATATGCAATGGATATTTACTGAGATATCTTGAAATCCAAATGGGTAGACAACAATCTTAATATTTCATTTTTGCATGTATTTAAATCTTTATTGTGTTGTAGAAATTATAGATCTTTGTACCTGAAAAAAATAAAAATAAAATCCAACCGAAGTTAGATTTTTTCCTTTATTATCATTAAATTTTTACAATGCTAATTTTAAGGTTGAAGGAAAAATAAAAAGTAGGCTAGATTATTTGTTTTGTGATCAACAAAATTGTCCTTTTTGATAGTAAAACTTAGAATTCATGAAGATTTTTGCACATATCTACTAATGAAACATTACACTCCATCATGATATGTCAAAAACAATTGAATTTTGACATTTAATTTTATTCATATTATCTTGTATTTATATATTTTGTTTCAATTGCCTTTTATTTTGTTGCATATCATGTTTCTAAAACTTGACATGAAACTACATTGATGGGAATTTATGGGATGCATTGATATGCTTTGGTCAAAAGTCATCTAACTTGAAGTTTTAGTTATAATTAACTTGTAAAAAACTACCCAACAATTTCATGGGATTGCCTTGATGGAATTCTCCATAAATGTACCTTGATGTTGACATATATTGAATTGTATCATTTGCATTCTCTTCTTCGGTCTAGAAGATTGATCATTCATGTTTTTCTCATGTAAAGGATATAATATTTGCAAGGATTTTGGGGACTTAGTCATTTTAGGTAATAGAAGTTTATCTAGCAAGACCAAACTTGTTGGTAAACTTATTGTGGTTGAGATGGTTAACAAATTTGTGATCTATTGGTGCTAGTTGTTATCAAGTACATATATACTTCACTATAACCATGTTAATATAGTTGACATTGATTTCATGTGATTTGTTTATATCTTTGATAAGAAATATTGATTATGAATAAATGTTTTTGTTATGAATATGCAAGTGTGTTTCTTGTGTTGTTTATAAGGTGGTGATTATATATTTTGTTGGTTGTTGGCATGTAGTGGTAATGGCTATGATGATTAAAGGCAAACAATCCCACATCTTGCAACAACAAGTTCACCCACTCCCAAGAGTTAATGAACTGGCATGGTAGCTAATCGCCTACCATACATGTTGAAGATGTGTGATTATCATCATTGTTCAAATTGCTCCTTAATATTTTAAATGTTTTTAAGGTTGAATCTATTTCCTAAAATGTTGTTGCATTTAAATTTCCCAATCCTTGGCCATGGGGTTTATTTTTTAATTTTATATTGATTCATTTAAATTTTTTCTTGATGTCCTCCATTTTCATCATGTATTGATCCATTGAAATCTTCCAAGATTGTAACATCTTGGTTCAAGAGTTGGGTTGTGTACCTTGGGTGTTTCTTAAGCTTGATTCAAAATTGAGTTTTGCATTAAAGGCCAACCTATTCAACCCACTATCTTTCCATGTTTTTAGTTGTATCTTCCATGTTAGTTGTTAAGTAACATGTTTATGCATGCAATTTGTGTTTTTTTGAATTTGTGTGGTTTGTGGTTTGGCATCAAGCCATTGGGGATTGTGTCATTTGACACAACTTCAACGTAATTCAACATAATTGGATTTTGTGTGTATGTTTTTAGCAAGTGCCTTTTTAGTTTATGTTTTTCATTGTTGAATTTGAAAGCAATTTGGCAACTTTTTTAAAGCAACTACCATATGTTGGAAGACAAACATATGGAAGGTGAATTCAAATTTCATTTTACAGTTCAAATTTGATGGTTTTGTTGTGCTTTCTATATCGGTTCAATTTTGATTGAAATAAAAAATTTGGATTATAATAAGTTATGATGAGGGTTTTTTATTTTCATTGAAGTCAAGGTTTCAATTTGTGATTTTTGTTATAATTTGATTTGATGTTGACACATATAGTTTTAATTTTGGATTAAGTAAAGTATTTTAATTTAACATCAATTTAAATTATTTTATTGCAATTAGGGTAAATAATTATTGTGGAAAATTTTAATATAGAGATTCAGAAATTAATAGTTGTTAAATAAAAAAAGAAATCTAACAATTCGAATTAAAATATCACATGATTTTTTAAATTTTTTTTAAGGGTTTGCATTTTAAGATTGATATTTTCATTTAAAGTTGCATAAATGCAATGAATACTTTTCTATGCATACACATAGTTATATTTGAATACATGGATAATATATAAATGTCTCTTTCAAATGTATACAAATGCATTTTTATACAATGCTATAATTTAGTGAAATACTTTCAACACATAAAATTACAAAAATGAATAAAATTCTATACCATCATTTGTTTTCATTAAAATTTAACATCTAAAAAGTTAATTCAATAGGCCCTTAAAATTTTATGGTTTAAAAGATTGTAATATATATTTTTAAAGTGTAATTGTCAATGCATACATGTAGCAAAAATCTATAATTTTATACATTTTCACTCTTTTGCATGAATTATCTAATTTTTATACATACATTTGCAATTGTATAACAAAATAGATTTACTAAATTTATGAATTAAAAAAATCTTTATAAATGTATATCTTATTATACATAGAGTAATCTTGGCATGGATTTGTGTGTATCTATTACATTTTTATTGTTTTTTGTAGATAATCTATGAAAATAATATTCTAAAATAAATTGTATACATATTCATCTACAAAAAATGATTTTTATACATATAACATAAGTTCTATTGATTTTGAATTCATTCATGTGTCAATTATATATGTGACATTCATTCATTTTATCATTAGCAATTGGAGCCAAAAGGCTACTAATCATAAATTTGTTTTTTGAAAAATACTTGTTGGTATACATAACATTATTACATGCAATAAATAGTATTATGTAATGAGTTTATTTTTTGTCATAAATAATTATGAAAAACATAACAAGTTTTTAAAAAATGTTACCATCCAAAACATTCCAAAATTTGTTTCCAACTTATATAAAACTTTATGAGATGCCAAATAAGAAAAAAAAATAAAAAACTTGAAATGAAAGTTTAGACAAATTGTACTAAGTAACATTTGTAGTTGATATTAATGTGATAGGATGTTTAAAAAGGTCATAATAGAAAAATATTCATCCATTTCTCATTACATTAAAAAAATGTTATTGATAACTTTTAGTTTAGAAAAATTCACAAATAATTTTTTAAAAAAAATTTCAATATTGATGGAAAGAAGTAAATTAAATTGAACCAATTGAAAAAAAACCAAAAATGTTTCAAGACAAATTGCTTATACAAGATTGACATTGCTAAAAAATATTATCATGAATTAAAAGATTTATGATCATAAATTGTAGAAAACATAAAAATTCACTAAAAAAAAACAGAGAAAACAAAATCGCCAAGTCATTTACATTTGCCAAAAAAAGAAAATTAACATGCATCATATGTTCTCTTCACTTTACATGGTGAAAGTATTAAATAGTGAAAAATGATAAATTGTCTAGAATATAATATGCAAACAAAACAAATTTCCAATAAATCCTTCATGTGTTTTTCTCACGAGACCATAATGACTCTTTTCACACTTATGTTTATTGTTTAGAACATGTTTAAATAGTAGATTTTTAAAAATAAATAATAGATACAAACTTATAAAATAAGAAATCATAGAATTTGAATTATGTCACAACAATTTTCAACTACTAATTTAAAACACAATTGATCGCTAAAATGAAAATACATGATACAACAATTTTCTTCCAATACACAACAACACAAAAATTTATACCCTTTATGAGAGTCCGATGTGTTTTTGGATTGATTTATTTAATTGAAATACTAACCAAATGATTCACTAATGTTATATATTAAAATGGTTTGCCTATGTAAGTGACTACAAAGTAAGTAGATAGTTTTTACTGGTGAGGGTGGTTTACTTACAAACTAGGTAAGGGCTGATTTTTACTACTTACCTACTAACAACAAGTTAGAAGGTAGGAAGGTAGGTAGGTAGGTAAGTAGGTAGGTAAACAAAGCAACTGAGGTAACCACCATGGTTAAAAAAGGGAATGGGAAACAAACAGAAAACTGTTGGCTGATCACTTTTCATCCATCCTTCAGAGTGCACTGGTGGGTGCGGGTTCACTCTGGCCCCACTAGGAACAATTGTCATATTGTGGAACAAAACCACGACTTTCATGACCTTACGGTTCAAGTGATTCTTGACCTTTTTTTTAATTTTTCGGCCACTTGACCGTTCAGCTGTTCCCGACTCATTTCATATTTGTCCTTCACTTGCCGTTCACCAAAGCATAAACCCTCTTGCCCTTCCTTTTAGGTGCGTACGTCCTCTTGGATAGCATGAAGGATATGAATTTTCATCCATCAAGAAGGCGGGTTACTTGTGTTTTCATCCATCAAGAAGGTGGGTTCCTTGTGTTTTCATCCATTGACACGAGGGTTATTTTATCACTCTCAAACCTTTAACCAATAGGTTATGTTCAAATGGATGAAAAATCATCATAATTGTCATAGGCTACACTCTGAATAATTTCACTACTTATATCACAATATTATACTAGATGATGAAATTAAATTCAATTAAAAATTATAGAAAAATGAATTCAGTTTTTGAAAAAATATATAATTATTTATTTTGTCAATGTGGAAATTGAGCCTAAGCTACGGTATATTTGTGCATCTTTAGGTAGAAAGTAGACACAAGGGAAAGGACAAGTATTGATTGGATAAATACAACCCAATTATTTTATTTTATTTTACTTTGTCATTTTGCAATTTCTTTTGAAAACTATTTTGAGTCATAAATTCCCCCTTTTTTTTTTGGGACAAAAAATTTCCAAAAAATGAATTAGGAAATCACAAAACTTTTGACTACGATATGAAAGGGTGCTTGAGATATTCTAATTTCATGTTTTAAATATTGCCAAATTTGGCTAAATATATTCATGAATGTCTGCCAATTGTGGAACATCACAAAAAAAATTCAAAATAAAAATGTGCTAGTGGTACTCTTGTGATATACATTAGAGGTTTAGTGGCTAATCATTGCCCCATTTTTTTCCTATACCAAGACATACCAATCTTACAGCAAGTAGTGTATGTGCAAAGAAACCATCTCATTTTATTACATACCTATTTGTTTTTGGAAAGTTTGTAACATTTAACTAGATATATATAATACAATGAAATATCACTCAAAATAGGTCTGAAATAGTGTTGGCCAATTCCTTGGTTTTAGGAGGAACCTTTGATTTTAGTTCCTAATGGTTTTTGAGGGATTAATGTTAGTTCAATTTGAATTTTTATTTTACAAAAATGGGATTTGGTTCCAATTTGGTTTGATTTTTTTTTACAAAAATAGGACTTGGATTTGGTTTTCATGTTTTTCAATGGTTTGATGTTTGGTCTTGTTTCATTTGTGTCATTGCCATTTTTTTCTTTCACAATTTTCTTCAAAAAAAAATCCACATTTTGGTGTTTGTGGTTGAACTTGTGGCCTTCTTGCAAAACTTTTTCAATGTTCGTTGATTTTTTTCTTCACAAGTAATTTGTTCTCCAACTCTTCTTCATGGTGATCTTGTTGTTCATCCTTTTGCAAAGATCACCATCTCCATGTTCTTTGAATTGATTTTTCATGGTGGTCGTTGTCATAATGTTGGTTTTCTTGGTGGTGGGTGGTGTTCATGGTGGTGATGGTGGTCATAATGGTGGTTCAAGAAGTTTTTTACTCTCTTCCTATTACACGATGGTTGTTGTTTTTGTGATGTTCTTGGTCTAATTTTTGACCTTGGTCCTTTCATTCGTGTTTTTCTGATGTTTAAGTTTATGGAAAGTTTTGGGGAGCTTCTAACAAGGGCAATGTTTCCAATTGACCTTCCATTGGAAACAAAATGTTGTGTGTCTACATCTAGTTTTGTAATACATGCATCAACATCAACACTTGTTAAAATTTCTACAATCACAAACCCAAGTGATCAATGGGGTTTGTTGGCAAAGCAAAGGGACAATTGGAAAGCTAAAAGTTGTGTTACCACAATGTTAACTTTATATGCACTTATGGCTTCCTTTTCACCCAAGGTGAATTCAAGTTCAAACTCAACTTCAAAAGAACTACTAATTAAGTGTGTTTTATATTATCTATTTGTTCCATTTATAGGTCAAAAAAAGGGTGTGATAACATACAAGTGTACTAATGGGATGTCTTCCCTTCAAAAACATTTGAAAACTAATCATCAACAACTTTAAGCTAAGTGGAATGAACAAAAAAAAGTTAGGTTCAAAGAAAAAAGGTGGGTTGCAAATAAGAGGTTTGGCCCAATCCTCAACATTATTTATGTTTTTTTTGGTAGTTGTGTTTCTTATAACAAACATCATAAAAAACAATATGAAGAAAATCTTGTCTTGTTTATTATTAAGGAGCTTGTGCCTCTATCATTTGACGAAGTGTTATTTTTTAGAAGATTAGTTTAAAAGCAAAATCTTCAATTAAATTTTCCATCAAGGCAAAAGTTTAAACATGATCTTTAGAGATTTTTTAAAAAAAAGATTACCAAAAGGACCAATGAATAGTTTGTATCTCCATCCCTTGATTCATGAAATACTTGCAATCTATTTTTTGATCTTTAGACGTCAAAGGGAAGTGTTGATATATATTTTTTGTTATACATTTTTTGAATAACAAGTGGGAGCCTTATCATGTAATTGTTGGATTTTTTGAGACCTAAAACACATCTCGAAAAACCATGGTTTTGTAAGTGAATAATGTGATTACAAAAGCATATATCAAAGATAAAGGGAAGAATCTTTCCATCATGACTTTCATATTAACCTTTGTTGTAATTAGTGAAATTTTGAAGTTGTTAGCACCTTGTAGGGGTTTGTTAAGGCTACACAATGTTGAAACAATACCTATATCATTAGTAGAAAAATTGTCTTTTGCAAGTTGTTTTAAGCAACTAAATTTATGTCATATGCAACTAATGTTTTAGTTGCATACGACACCTTTAGAATCAATTTTTTAAAATGATGCCATAGATAACTTTGAAATATCTGTCAGCTTGACCTTTATCTCAATAAAATATATAGTCAATTTTACAAAAAAACCATCATTTAAGTCAAGAAAAGTGGCAAGGGATGGTAAAAATGGAAGAAGGCATGTGAACTTGCAAAGGTGCTTCCACACAAATTCAAAATAATTGTAAAAACTCACTTTGCTTGAAAAATAATCTTATTTTAAGAAATTATCAAATTCAAACATGTAATTATTCTTTGTTAAAGAAAGCAACAACCATTGGCATTGCAAGGCCACCAACCAAGTCCTCAAGTTTGGGCTATAGCCAAGGTTATTGTTAATATTTGAAGGCCCATGGTTTAGCAAATGTGTGGTTAACCAAAATAAAAAATGTTAATTGTTTTTGGATGCCTTTGTTGCCACTATATCACTTGTATGTCATGTGATTAGATTGTTTGGAACCTAATTCTAATGAGACCCAAGATTTTGATGGAAAGTTTCAAGTCTCCTAACAAAACATGTAAAAACAAGTTATATATGTTTAAAACCCTTTCCTTTCATTTATGGTTTCTTTCCAAAAGGCCAAAATTTATAACATGTTGGCCATGACACTAACTAAACCCCTACTACAAGGGCTTGGGGTTAGTCATTTAGTTTGTTGGCAAGGAAAGAACCGGTGTCATTTAAGTCACTAATTAAATTAGATTTGTAAGCTCACACCTAACTATGTTTTCTTTTTCATTTTCCTGATGCAACCAAGAAACAAGAATCCTTCAACAATTTTAGATTGTTCTAAGGACACATTTTCAAAGGTCTCTTCAAAGTTGTAATTAGTAATAGTTATTAATGTACCTATATTTTCTTTAAAAATGAATTTATGATTTTTTTGTGAATGTTTTAAAATAAAAGATGTTGCATTTTGGAGATAAATAAATGGTGGATATTCGAGAACACTAATATCCAAGTTGGATTGAAAAATGTGAAAATTTGATATCATGCCATGATATTTAAATTTTTAAAAATAATAAATTCGATGGATGAAGGAAATGAAAATATCTTCATTTAATGGATATCCCAAAAAAATGATATCCATCCAACATTGGAAAGAACCTTGTAGATTGTTGGTGAGTATGATTGCCAAGTGTTGCTTCCATTCCTTGTTTATCCATACAAGTCTTTAAAATCCAAGTGATGCAAATGCTAGAGCTTTTAATTTTACATCCAAAGTATTAAAACCACAAGTTTATATGATTTCATAAAAACTAGTGAAAAGATGGCATCATCAATGGTGAAAGAACAATGGAAATATTTCAAGATCAACAAAGTCATGGAAAAGGAGGTCAAAAATCCACTAGCACGATGGAAAATGCATTAGGTACAATTTTCATGTGGCCTAACAAATTTTGGGGATTGTTAATTTTAAAATTGAAATAGAGAAAATCTTCAATATCACAAGTATTTGCATGAACCTTTGGCACTCTCAGTTGGGCATATAAAATATTAAGATGTTTACAAGCATCTACAAAAATTGGCTAAATGATGATGCCCATGTTTGTAGCTTGGCGTTCATGATTCAATTCATGAAAATGGAAGAAGCCTTATTAAACAAAAATGAGGATGTGATCAATAAAATTGGGCTTTTTAAGTTGAAGGAATGCATCAATAGGTTATAGGTAATTTTTAAAACTTTTTTGCATTATTTCAATTATCTTTCTTTCTTGTTGAATTATGTTTAGTTTAAGTTGCGATGTCAAAATTCTTGTTGTTGTTTGTTACAAATCTTGGAGCAATGGAAAATTCATGGAACAAGATTTTTGCTTCTAAAGCCTAAAATTAGGATATGATGAACCCTAAATAAATTGTTGGGATTTATGTTTTTGGTTCTTCTTTTGTTTTGCCACCTTGATTTAGGTTTTAAAAATCTGAAATAGGGGTTTTGGGGTTGAAATGAAGTTTTTTGAGGTTTGAAGTAGGGGGGTTTTTTGAAGTTTGAAACAAGGTGTTTTGAGGTTTTCTTGAGGTTTGAAATAAGGTTTTTTGGAGGTTTAGAATATGGTTTTATTGGGGCTTGAAATAGGGAAAAATTGGGGGTTTTCAAAGGTTGAATTCAAAGATGAGAAAAGGCCATTCAAGGTGGTAGCTACAATTGCAAAAACCTTAAACATGAAATCACATGACAATGGAAAAAAAAACTATTCTAATCACATAGAAACATCTAGTGTAAATTAGAATTTTAAATTAACTAGTTTGTATTATTTTAATATTAAAAAATTATAATCTTTTTTTCTTGAAATAAAAATTCAAAATTATTTTTATTATTTTTAAAAAATTGCATTGTCCAAATTTGGAATAGGAATTGAAGTTTTATCAAAAATTCAATTGGGTTCCAATTAGGTTTGCAATTTAAAACCAAACATTAAGTCCAATTTTAGTTTAAAGACCATCTAGATTGGGGTTTGGACTTTGTACCTACCATAGCCCATTTGTAGTTTCGACAAATGTTTGTCAAATAAATAAATAAATATGGGAATTCCATTATATATATATATTCCAATAATATTCCATCAGATTCTTTATTTTCCTTCAGGAAAAAAAAATCGAAAAAAAATATTCTTTGAAAATTTTAGCATTTCTAAAATTAATATAATTAGTGTCAAAGGAGACCAGGTACTAACTAGGGGTATGGTATTTGGGAAAGGAGAGACCAGGCGGATATTTATCTGGTGGACCCCAACGAGAACTGTAGTAGAGGCAGGGTTAGTAGTTGAGTAGGTAGGTAAGTAGGTTGGTGGGTAGGTAAGTACGTAGGTAGCGAAGATAATTATTATTCACTAGTCGGGTTGGTAAGTAAAATCGTAATTTTCAATTCACTACTCACTCGTCTTCTCCCTCTCGCTCCCTTTGTGCGTGTGTGTGTCTCTTTCTCTCTTTTTTTTTTCTCTGGTGCCACTGCGGAAGAAGGGGCGCACACCACAAGAGCAGACACGAGAGAGGGAGAGAGAGAGAAAGGCGAAGCCATAGCTCGATCTGAAACCAGATCTGGATCGGACACTGCACTAATGCGGGGATGTGCATAACCAGATTCAATAGCTAGAAGATCCAGAGCAAGTTCCACAGTAGGCGATGGAAGTGAAAATGGAAGGAGTTTGGTGAAAGTAGAAGGGGAAGGGGGGGGGGGGGGGGGGGGGGGGGGTTGTCCAATTTTGTTTTTTTTTTGACGTTTTTGGTTAAAAAAATTTTTGTTTTGTTTTGGG
>Ga0116227_10002278_pt1 | contig 43675 bp, 39 predicted proteins | sample S1TSphgellanicum_FD_89693 | JGI IMG/M metagenome (GOLD analysis project Ga0116227, IMG submission 89693) | Host-associated microbial communities from peat moss isolated from Minnesota, USA - S1T2_Fb - Sphagnum magellanicum MG | ecosystem: Host-associated > Plants > Peat moss > Unclassified... | reverse complement strand
CGGCATACTGAAACGTTTGACTTGGCGTGAATTGGTGACGCAATGATTTCTACAGGAAAATATCAGGTGAAAGCACAGGCCGGTTTTACGTTGATGGAGCTGGTGATCACTATCACGATTGTCAGCATCTTTGCCACGATCGCTTATCCGTCCTACGTCAACTCAATCACCAAAACCAAACGCAAGGTAGCTGAGGCCTGTCTGTCGAATTTTGCGACGTATATGGAGCGTTTCTATACGAGTAATTTGCGTTATGACCAGGATTCAACAGGTGCAGCCATCGCTTTGCCTGCACTGGATTGTGCATCGACGCAGAATTCAGGTAAGGATTACCAGTTCAGCCTCAGCGCAAAAACACGGTCTACCTATACGCTGCAAGCTGTACCCCAATCTTTCCAGTCGACCCGCGATGCCGGATGCGGCACGCTGACGCTGGATCAAACCGGTACCCGTGGCGTGAGCGGCACTAGTGGAGCCAGCCTGTGTTGGTAAGTGGTTTTAATAAAGCGCTGTAACACTTGGGCGGCTAATCAATACGCCCCATCAGGCGGTAACTGAGCAGGCCAAGCCATTCTCTGGCACCGGTGGTCAACATGTCGAATTGTTGTTCCGGCAGAAACGAGGCCCAGTGGTCATGGCTGTTGCTGCGGTAATCCACCGGATAGGGCGTGATTTTCCAGCCCAGTTTTTCAAAGCAGCCGATGGCTCGCGGCATATGCCAGGCTGAAGTGACAAGAAGCCAGTTTTGCCCAGCTTGTGGATGCACGAGCTTTTGGCTGTAAACCGCATTTTCATAAGTGTTACGGGAGTCGCGTTCAAAAATGACGCGATCAGGTGGCAGGCCTTGCTCCTTGAAGAACTGTTTTACCTGATCGGCTTCGCGCAACTCAGGGCGGATGGGATCGCCGCTGCCACCACTGAACACCAGCTTGGCCTCGGGATGGGCCTTGGCCAGTGCCACAAACGCAGTGAGTCGTTCCGCAGCATCGTTCAGAACGGGCAGGGCCAGGCGTTGTGTGGCTTCAGCGTCGAGAGCGCCACCTAAAACAATGATGCCGTCTATCCGTCGTTGATCCAGTTGAACAGGCGGGAATTGCGATTCCAGTGGCCGCAAGGCCCAGGCGCCGATCGGGCATAGCGACAAGGCAGCAATAAACAGCGTGGCGATGGCTAAAAGCCCGCGACTCAGTGTGGGACGCTTGCCATGCAGCCACCAAGCCAGCACCAGGATCAGCAGCAGGATGCTGCCAGGCGTCAATAGGGCCCAGACAATTTTTGAAATGATGAAACTCATATGCTTTCGCCCTGCGGTCTGGGCAAAGAGTAGCGCAATACTGCGTCCGTGATTTCAGCTTGCCTCGCGATTTGCTTTAATGGCTCCATGCAGAGCGAGGTCAGGGCATGAGACGATGGTTGCTGGCGGTCATTGCGTTGTTAAGTGTCTGTTCGGCCCATGCGGCTGATCCGGACTCAGCACCGCGCTCAACGCTGGAGGCCATTCTCAAGCGCGGCGAATTGCGCGTGGGGCTTGATGCGGGCTACATGCCTTTCGAGATGCGCGACAAGAAAGGCGACATCATCGGTTTCGATATCGATCTCGCACGGCTGATGGCGCGCTACATGGGCGTCAAGCTCACCGTCGTCAATACGCAGTGGGACGGCATCATCCCGGCGTTGCTGACAGACAAATTTGATGTGCTGATGGGCGGCATGACGATCACGCCGGAGCGCAATCTCAAGGTCAATTTCTGCGATCCCTACGTCATGATTGGCCAGACGATCCTGCTGCGCCGCGGCCTGCAGGGCACCATCAAAAGCTATCGCGACCTGAATGATCCGAAATACACCATCAGCACCAAGCTGGGCACCACCGGCGATATTGCCGCCCACCGTTATCTGCCCAAGGCGAGGCTCAAGCAATTTGAATCCGAATCGGATGGCGCGATGGAAGTGCGCAGTGGTCGCGCGGATGGTTATGTTTACGATCTGCCCTTCAATGCCGTCTATGCCCTGCAGAATCCGGACAAGGTTTTTCATCTGAAAGAGCCGTTCACGCAGGAAGCACTCGGCTGGGCCGTGCGCAAAGGCGATCCGGACATCCTCAACTGGCTCAACAATTTTCTGGCACAGAGCAAGCGTGACGGCACCTACGACGCGCTCTACAAGAAGTGGTTTGAAGGCACCGCGTGGCTGCAAAACCTCCAATGAAAAAGCCTGTTGATCACATGCGATGGCTTTGGCATGGGGTCTATGCGTTAGTCATTCTGGCGTTGGGGGCGTCCCTCTATTTCGCCAGCAAACGTATCGACTACAGCTGGCGCTGGGAGCGCTTGCCTGAATATGTGATCAGTACCGAGGGCGAGGAAATCCGCGCGCCGTTCGATGGCTTCGTTGAGCTGTCCGCGGATGGCAAGACACTGACCATGACCGAAATGAAAGGCGCTGGTCGCGAAAGCTACAGCGGTTTTTCAAAAGTGCTGGTCGGGCAGGGGGATCTGGTTTTCCAGAATGATGTGCTGGCGCGCAAGCCCGGCATGCGGCCAGGCCCGTTGCTGGTGGGGCTGTGGCTCACGCTGAAGATTTCTGCGATCTCATTGGTGTTTGCGCTGGCACTGGGATTGATTGCCGGCTTGGGGCGTGTGGCGAGTAATCCCGCGGCACGTAATCTTGCGACGACCTATGTCGAGATCATCCGCGGAACGCCCTTGCTGGTGCAGATTTTCATTTTCTACTTCTTCATCGGCACGGTGCTGCAGCTCTCGGCGTTTGCGGCAGGTGTCGCAGCGCTCTCGGTTTTCACCGGCGCTTACGTCGCCGAGATTGTCCGCGCGGGCATCGAGGGCGTTGCGCGCGGACAGATGGAGGCGGCGCGCAGTCTAGGCATGAATTACCCGCAGGCTATGCGCTACGTCATCATGCCGCAGGCGCTGCGCAGGATACTGCCGCCACTGACCGGACAATTCATCAATCTCATCAAGGATTCTTCGCTGGTTTCGGTGATGGCTCTTACAGATCTCACCAAGGCGGGGCGCGAAGTTGTCAGTTCAACCTTCAGTCCTTTCGAAGTCTGGTTCGCGGTTGCCGCAATGTATCTGTTGCTGACGGGCAGCCTTTCCCTGCTGGTACGTCGTCTGGAAAAGAGACTGGCGCATGACTGATCGCAAGCCACAAATCCTGATCGAGGCGAGGGCGGTCAGCAAGCAGTTTGCCAATGGCACGCAGGCGCTCAAGCAGGTTTCGTTGACCGTGGAGCGCGGCGAAGTGCTGTGCATCATTGGTCCGAGCGGTTCCGGCAAATCCACCTTGCTGCGCACGCTCAATGCGCTGGAAGAAATTAGTGAAGGCGATATCCAGGTCAATGGCCACAGCGTGCATAGCAGCGGGGCGGATCTCAATCGCCTGCGCACGCAGGTTGGCATGGTGTTCCAGCAATTCAATCTGTTCCCGCACATGACCGCGCTGGAAAACGTCATGCTTGCACCGCTCAAGGTTCTGAAGCAGCCGGAAGCAGAAGTGCGTGCGCGTGCCGAACAGTTACTGGCCAAAGTCGGCCTGGCTGAAAAGGCGCATAGCCATCCAGCGCAGTTGTCGGGTGGGCAGCAGCAACGTGTCGCGATTGCACGAGCCCTGGCGATGCAGCCCAGCATCATGCTGTTTGATGAACCGACCAGTGCGCTGGATCCGGAAATGGTCGGTGAGGTGCTGGAAGTGATGCGAGCGCTGGCACAGGAAGGCATGACCATGTGCATCGTGACGCACGAAATGGGTTTTGCCCGCGCCGTGGCGCACCGTGTCCTGTTCATGGATCACGGCGAGATGGTTTATCAGGATGCGCCTGCCGCTTTCTTTGATGCGCCGCGTAATGAACGGCTCAGAACCTTTCTGGGGCAGGTACTCAAGAACTAACTTGCTACGCGCTTGCTAGCGCGGACGACGAATCAACCCGGCATACAGGCCGGCAATACGGAACTGCGCGGCTTCCTGTGAATCCTCGTCCTGCTGAACCAGATCGATTTCAATCGTCGTGTATTGAGGATCGCTGTTCTCGGATTCCAGGCGAATCTTGTTGCCGCGGCGGAAGTAACGCTTCAGCGTGATGCTTTCACGGCCTGCACGGCGGTCATAAAGCGCCGCGGCAATGATCTGGCCGTTGTCGGCATCGGGTTGGTAGTGGATGCCGACCAGATCGCCATCGAGGATGCCCACCTCTTTCATCGAATGTCCTGACACGCGGTGCAGGAAGTCGGCGCGCGGGTGGAACAGATCGGGATCGATGCGCACGGTCTCGTCAATATTCTCTTCGGCCATGATTGGCTGGCCTGCGGCGATACTGCCGATCAGCGGCAACTCATATTGGTTGGTCAGCGGCGCGTCGTGTTCAATCAGCACGCGGATGCCGCGGCTGTGGCGCATCAGCTCGATATAGCCCTTGGCGGCAATGGCCTTGAGATGACCCTCGGCGGCGTTGGGGGAGCTGAAGCCGAATTCCTCGCAGATATCGACGCGGGTTGGCGGCACGCCGCTCTCGCGCACGGTGCGCTGGATGAATTCGAGAATCTCGGTCTGGCGGTCGGTCAGGTTTTTCATTATGGAAGCCATGATAGACAAATGTATGGATATACAGTAGTGTATGTACATACAGTATCACCAAGTCACCCTCCAGACGAGTCCTCAGCCATGAAAAAGTTTCAGAGCGCAGCGGTACTGACGGTAGAGCCCGGGTCACGATTCTCCAAGCGCCCATCCAGAAAGCCGGTGGCGGTCCGCTGGCCGCATCGCCGCCGGGCGATGGCGCTGGCCATTACCCCGGATGTGGTGGAAGATAAGGACCCAGAGGCCCAGTCCAGCCTGGAGCGTTTCTGGAACGAACATGCGGTCAAGTCCGGCATTGTTCTGTTCTGGGCCTGGTACGGCGTGGCAAACTGGCAGGCAATTGGCCAGCTTCTGCATCTGGTTTGAGTCAGGCGATCCGCTAAGGCATCGCGCCGCTTGTGATGGAGAGGCGCGGTGTTTTAGTGGGAAGCCACACGCCCGGGCAGGATGGTTGGCAATGCTTCGGGCAGGGTCTGCGGATAATCCAGCGTGAAGTGCAGACCGCGACTTTCCTTGCGCAGCAACGCTGAGCGCACGATCAGGTCAGCAACCGTGACCAGGTTGCGCAACTCCACCAAGCCCGCATTGATCCGGTAGTTGCCGTAGTACTCCTGAATTTCCTGCTTGAGCAGATCCACGCGATGCTGCGCGCGCTCCAGACGCTTGTTGGTGCGCACAATCCCCACGTAGTCCCACATGAAGCGGCGCAACTCCAGCCAGTTGTGCGAGACCACCACGTCTTCGTCGGAATCGGTCACGCGGCTGTCGTCCCAGGGGCGCAGCGCAACGGGATCGGGCAGGGATGGCAGGCGCTCATGCAGATCTGCGGCTGCGGCTTCGGCAAAGGCCAGGCATTCCAGCAGCGAGTTGCTGGCAAGCCGGTTGGCGCCATGCAGGCCAGTGCAGGTCACTTCGCCAATCGCATAAAGACCATCGACATCCGTGCGTGAACGCAGATCGGTGATGACACCGCCGCAAGTGAAGTGCGCAGACGGAACGACCGGTATCGGCTCGCGCGTGATGTTCAGTCCCAGCTCAAGGCAATGCGCGAAAATCGAAGGGAAGTGTGTGCGGATGAAGCTGGCCGGTTTGTGGGTGATATCCAGCAGCACATGCTGGATGCCGAGGCGCTTCATTTCGTGATCGATGGCGCGTGCCACGATGTCGCGTGGTGCGAGTTCGCCACGTTCATCAAAGCGTGGCATGAAACGCTCACCACTCTCTGGCAGCTTCAGCACCGCGCCTTCGCCACGCAGGGCCTCGGAGATCAGGAACGAGCGCTCATCCTTGTGATACAGCGTCGTTGGGTGGAACTGCATGAATTCCATGTTGGCGACACGGCAACCCGCGCGCCAGGCCATCGCAATGCCATCGCCAGAAGCGCCGTGTGGATTGCTGGAGTAGAGATAAACCTGGTTGGCGCCGCCGGTGCATAGCGCCACGGCTTTGGCGGCAATGGCGCTGACCTGATCGGTTTCGATGTCGAGCAGATAGGCGCCGAGGACGCGCTTGTGGACATGGTCAACAATCAGGTCGACAGCGACGCAGTTTTCGCGCACCCGAATATTGGGATGTGACCCGGCCAGCGTGGCCAGCGTTGTTTCCACTGCGCGGCCGGTGGCGTCGGCAGCGTGCACCACGCGGCGATGGCTGTGGCCGCCTTCACGGGTCAGATGCAGGCTGCGCCCGCGCTCGTCGCCTTCTTCCTGGGTAAAGACCACGCCTTGCTCAATCAGCCAGCGGATCGCCGCAGGGCCGCGCTCAACGGTGAAGCGCACGGCGCGTTCATCGCAAAGTCCCGCACCGGCGACCAGGGTGTCACGGACATGGTTTTCGAGGCTGTCGTCGGCGTCCAGCACAGCGGAAATGCCGCCCTGCGCCCACAGCGTGCTGCCACTGGCAAGCGAGCTTTTGGAGACAACCGTGACCACATGGCCTTGCTGGGCCAGGCGCAGGGCTAGTGACAGGCCGGCGGCACCGCTGCCGAGAATGAGTACTTCGGGGTCACTCATGAGGGCTCAAGCTGCTAAAATGACGAATGGTATTGGTTCCGGCGGCACACAGGACATCAGTGGCTGTGCCGAATTTGCCGGGCAAGTTTATCTGTTTTATGGCGGGGACAACCGCCCTGATTTGGCGTTAATGAGCGAAGAACAACAACAGCAGGTTGACGAGCAGCTAGTCGTACGTGCGCAGAAAGGCGATCAGCGCGCGTTCGAGCTTCTCGTGCGCAAGTACCAGCACAAGATTATCCAGTTGGTCGGCCGCCTGGTGGGCGATGCCGATGCACAGGACGTGGCCCAGGAAACCTTCATCAAGGCCTATCGCGCCCTCAACGGCTTCCAGGGTAATAGCGCTTTCTATACCTGGCTTTATCGCATTGGCATCAACACCGCCAAGAATCATCTGGTGGCCCGCGGCCGTCGTCCTTCCAACCAGGACATTGACGTGCAGGACGCCGAGATGTTCGGTCATACCGAGCAGATGAGCGATATCGATACGCCGGAAGCCCAGTTGCTGACCGAAGAGATCAAGACCAAGGTCGAAGAGGCGATTGCCAAGCTGCCGCCGGACCTGCGTCAGGCCATCACCTTGCGTGAGCTGGAAGGCCTGTCCTACGAAGAGATTGCGGAGATGATGGACTGCCCGATCGGCACCGTCCGCTCCCGCATTTTCCGTGCGCGAGAAGCGATTGATGTCGTGCTCAAACCGCTGCTCAATTGATATGAATTCTCATCCTCTATCGCTTTACATATCGTGTGGGAACTTTCCTACTTTCTGGCGGTTTAGCTTGTATCGATCGTTGAGGTTTGTCTGATGTCATACGAAAAGCTCTCTGCGCTTCTGGACGGCGAATGTAGTGCCGAAGAATTGGACCGTCTTCTGGAAGACCTTGACCAGTCTCCGGAGCTCAAGGCTCAGTGGAGCCGGCTCTGTCTGGCTCGCGACACGATGGAAGGTGTCCGGGTTCGCAAGGATCCGCCCTGCATCTGCGCAGGGGTCATGGCCAAGCTCGATCAGGCCCCGGCGGAATTGGCAAAACCCAACGTGGTCGAGTTGCGCCGTCCCCGGTCCATGGTTTTCAAGCAGGTCGCCGGTTGGGCAGTGGCTGCTTCGGTGGCCACGGTCGCCATGCTGGTAGGGGTCAATGGCGGGCACGATCACGCGCCGGCCACTTTCACCAGTGCAACCGTCACTGCGCCGAGCGCGTCGCCGGTGACGACCGAGGCGGTGTCTTACCCGGTGGTCATTCCCCGTCAGCCACGTAATCTGCAAAGCGTTGCCTTGCGCACCACCGCTGCTTCCAATGGCGAGCAGAAGTGGCAGGACGCCGGCGATGATCTCGACAATTATCTGATCGAACACAACAGCAGCCTGGCCGAGCAGGGCATGGGCATGGGCGGCACGCTCCGCGCAGCCCGCTTCGCAGCGCATTCGGCCACCTACCACCCTGTAGAAGGTCAGCATTGATGGGCGCCAAAGCGTTCTTCGGAGTCCTGACGCTTGCGGTAGCGCCTTCGGCATTTGCTGATAATGCCGTTAGCGACTGGCTGGTCAATATGAGCGATGCCGCGCGCAACGCAACCTACCAGGGTGTGGTGATTTACCGCGGCAATGATGTGCTGGATACCTTCCGTGTCACCCATCGCAATCAGGATGGCAATGAGCTGGAGCGTGTCACTTCGCTCAATGGCGAAACCCGCGACATTCTGAAAGAGAACGACAAGGTCATCTGCCTGTTTCCCAATGATCGACGCATGTCGGTCAATCGGCCTACGCCCAAAGGTTTGTTCCCGCGTTTGAACCCGGAACATCTCAAGCAGGTTGGCCAGCTGTACCGTTTTACCGACCTAGGCAAGGCCCGTGTTGCAGGACGCATCTGCCATGGGGTCGCGGTGACGCCTAAGGATAAATTCCGTTACGGCTATGAGATCTGGGCAGACGCCGAGACATCGGTTCCGCTCAAGGTCAATATGATCGGCCAGAACGGCGTCATGCTTGAACAGATGATGTTTACTGAGGTGGAGTTCCCGGCCGCGATTCCGGATGTGGCCTTCCAGATGCCGATGCCTGCGCCGGCACCTGCCACTGCAACGCTTAATCCGACATTGCCCGCGATGATGGCCATGCCCTCACAGCAGCCTTTGCCGCCACCGTTGGTGTCTGCGGTGCCATCAGCGCCAGCACCATCACCAGCAGCTGCCTGGGTTCTGGATCAACTGCCACCGGGTTTCCGCGTCACCCTGCGTGAAGTGCGTGAGATGCCGGACCACCGCGGCACGGTTGAACACCTGCTGGTTTCGGATGGTCTGACAGTAATCTCGGTCTTCTCGGCTGAGCGCCCAAGCCCCAGCAAAGCGCTCAACGGTGTTTCGCAGATTGGTGCCGTCAATGCCTATGGCCGCATGATCGGCTCCTTCCACATCACGGTGGTCGGTGAAGCCCCAGCAGAAACGGTCAAGATGATTGGCGACAATCTCAAGCAAGCGCAGGTCAGCGATACCAAGTTGACCGGTGTCGGGCCCTAAGGTTGATGCAATAACAAAAAGCCGGGCGTGATGCCCGGCTTTTTTATTTTGGGTTTGCCTCCAGCGGCGAGGCCAATCGAAGCGAATTCAAACGGTTTATTTAACCAGCTGGTTGAGATCAAAAATCGGCAGCAGAATCGCCAGGACGATCAGCAGCACAACGCCGCCCATCGTCAGGATCAGGATCGGCTCGAACACGCCCATCAGTGCAGCAACCAGCGTTTCGACTTCGCGCTCCTGATTCTCTGCCGCGCGATCCAGCATGTCGTCGAGCCGGCCGGAGGATTCACCGCTGGCAATCAGGTGCACGGTGATCGGTGGAAACAATTTGCTGGCACCAAGTGAGCGGCTCAGTGGTGCACCCTCGCGAACCTTGCTGGCAGCCTCTTCGATGGCATCACGCATCGGCAGGTTGGTGACCACCTGGGTGCCGATACGCATGGCATCCAGAATGGGTACGCCGCTGCCAAACAGGATGCCCAGCGTACGGGTGAAGCGACCGGTATTGGCGCCACGCGTCAGGCGTCCAATCAATGGCAAGCGCAATTGGAAAGCATGGACGCGACGTTTGAACAGATCGTTCTGCAGCATTCGCACAAACATGAATGCACCCGCTGCGATGAGGATGATCAGGTAAATGCCCCAATCGCGCAGGAAATCCGAGATGGCGATCAGACCGCGGGTCAAGATCGGCAACTCGGCGTGGATATCCTGGAAAACCTGCACGACCTGCGGCACCACATACGTGAGCAGGGCGGTGACCACGCCAATCGCAACGACCGTCAGGATGATCGGATAGAACGCCGCCAGCATCATTTTGGATTGCATGACCTGGCGGCGTTCAACATATTCCGCCAGACGTTCGAGGATGTGATCGAGCTTGCCCGATTGTTCGCCCGCTTCAATGGTGGCGCGGAACAGTGGCGGAAAAACATTCGGAAACTGGTTGAGCGAATTGGCCAGCGTGTTGCCTTCGATCACTCCCGCGCGGACACCGAGCGCAATGCGCTTGATGCGTTTGCTTTCACTTTGATCGGCAACCGCGGTCAATGCTTCATCAAGAGGCAGACCTGAGCGACTCAGCGTGGCGAGCTGACGTGTGAAGAGTGACAGCTCTGCAGCAGAAATACCGCCGCCGCCACGCTTGAACAGATTGCTCTGCGCAATCTTGCCGCCTTCGGCCACTTCGGTGATTTCGAGCGGGGAGAGTCCGCGGTCACGCAGCAGCTGGCGGGCCTGACGCGGCGTATCTGCTTCAATCAGGCCTTTTTCCTGGCGGCCCTTGCTGTTGAGTGCACTGTATTCGTAGGCGGCCATGATCGAGCACGCGGCATCAAGCCTGTGCTACTCCTCCATGGTCACGCGCAATACTTCGCGCAGTGTGGTTTCGCCGGCAATGACCTTGTTTCGGCCTGACTGCAGGATGCCCGGGCCTTTTTCGCGCGCATAGGTTTCGAGCGCCTGTTCACTGGCGTTATCGTGAATCATGGCTTCGAGCTGACGATCCACTTCAATGATTTCGTGGACGCCACTGCGCCCCATGTAGCCGGTATGGCGGCAGGCGGGACAGCCGACGGGCTTATGCAAGGTCAGCGTTTTTTTCGTGCTGACTCCCAGTTGTTCTTTCTCGACGGTGCTGGCTTCGTAAGGCTCTTTGCAGTGTTTGCAAAGCGTACGAACCAGGCGCTGCGCCATCAGGCCGATCAAAGACGATGACAGCTGATAAGGCTCAACGCCCATGTCGCGCAAGCGGGTGATGGCGCCGACCGCTGTATTGGTGTGAAGGGTGGACAGCACAAGGTGACCGGTCTGCGAAGCCTGCACTGCAATCTGCGCGGTTTCGAGATCGCGGATTTCACCAATCATCACCACGTCCGGATCCTGACGCAGGATGGCGCGCAGGCCGCGGGCGAAAGTCATTTCCACCTTGGTATTGACCTGGGTCTGGCCAACGCCATCGATGTAGTACTCGATGGGATCTTCAACCGTCATGATGTTGCGGCTGTGATCGTTGAGCACGCTGAGTGCCGAATACAGCGTGGTGGTTTTACCGGAACCCGTCGGGCCGGTAACCAGCATGATGCCGTAAGGCTTGTGAATGATGCGACGCAGGACTTCGATCTGGTCCGCGGCGATGCCGAGCTGTTCAAGATCGAGCTTGTCGGCCTGCTTGTCCAGGATACGCATCACTACGCGTTCCTGATGCTGGCCGGTCGGAATAGTTGAGACACGGACGTCGACCTTGCGGCCGCCAAACGAGCGGCTGATGCGACCATCCTGCGGCAAGCGCTTTTCAGCGATGTCGAGCTTGGCCATCACCTTGATGCGCGAGACCAGACGCGGGGCGAGGGCACGCGGCGGCGCAATGATTTCGCGCAGCACACCGTCAACGCGGAAGCGAACCTGGAAACGGTTTTCAAAACTCTCGATATGGATATCGGAGGCATTTTCCTTGATCGCCTCAATCAGCAAGCCGTTGATCAGGCGAATGACAGGCGCGTCGTCGTTGGATTCCAGCAGGTCCTGGGTTTCACTGAGGGCTTGAGCCAGTGAATCCAGATCGGCTTCTTCTTCATCAAGGCCGTGCATCAGGCCGGCAGCTGCACCGGTTTGCCCTTCGTAAACCCGTTGCAACAGCGCGTCAAATTCCTGTGGTGTCACTTTTTGCAGACGCAGCGGGCGTCCCACAAAGCGACGGGCTTCCTGAATGGCTTCAATGCTGGTGCCGGGCCGGGCCACGGCGAGCACATGATCACCGCGATCTTCGCTCACGATCAGACCATGCCGTTTGGCAAAGGCAAAAGGCGGGCGGCGCAGGCTTGCGTCCATCGGTGATGCAGTCATTCGTCGATTACGGCTGTCCGGCGGCAGGCGTGCTGGGTTCTGCAGGCTTGGCGTCGGTCGTCGGTGCCGGGGTGGCAGGTGGCGGCGTGATGGGCTCGGGTTGTGGCTGGCCTGCTTCCGGGAAGGTCATCGCCGGTGCTGCGTTTTTCAGGTAGTCATCAAAACTTTGCAGCACGGGACGTTGACCGCCGACCAGCGGAACGGCGCCTGTCGAGGCATTGATTTGTGCCTGGCGCACGGAGTCGTACTTGAGGCGCGTGTAGTAATCGCCGTCGCTCTGCTTGCGCAGGATCGATGGGCGGATAAACAGCATCAGGTTCTGCTTGGTCTTGGTGACCGAGCGGTACTCAAAGAAGCTGCCGAAGAAGGGAATGGAGCTAAGGAAAGGCACGCCGTTCTTGGTGTCGTTGATCTGGTCCTGAATCAATCCGCCAATCACCAGGATCTGGCCATTTTCAACGCCAACGGTGTTGGTCAGGGTGCGCTTGTTGGTGATGAGGTTGGAACTGCCCGCCGTGCCGCTGGCGATGCCCGAAACTTCAAGGTTGAGCTTGAGCTTGACGCGATTGTCCGCGTTGATTTGCGGCGTTACGCCTAGCGTCAGGCCAACATCCTTGCGTTCGATCGTCTGGAAGGGATTGACCGAACCGGTGGTGCTGGTGGTGCCGGTATTGGAGTACGAGCCGCTGAGGAAGGGGACTTCCTGTCCTGCGGAGAACTTCGCCTCCTGGTTGTCCATGGTCACCAGCGTGGGCGTGGACAGCACATTGGTATCGCCATCGCTCTTGAGCGCTTTGATCAATAGCGCAAGGCTGGTGCCGCCGGAACTGAGGACGCCGCCGCCAATGTTGATGCCCTGACCGATGATGCCAAGGTAAGCCGAACTGCTGCTGGAAGTGGCAGCAGTGCTCAGGGCGCTCAGGGTATCCGGATTGAGAATGCTCGCCGCGGCAATGCGATTCTGGTTGAACACGGCCCAGTCCACGCCAAGCTGGCTGGCTTTGCTGGCGCTGACTTCGGCCACGACGGCTTCAACCAGGATCTGTGCGCGCTCTATATCAAGCTGGGTGATGACGTCGCGAATCTGGCGCATCATTTTGGGTGCGGCGGTGATGACCAGCGCATTCGAATCTTTTTCCGCCAATACCTTTACGCCATCCGTTCCACTGCCGCCGCCCGACGAAGAAACCGGAGCCGAGGTTGCTGCGGCGCTGGAGCCGGTGCCGGAAGAACTGGAACTCTTGCTGGCCTGCTGGGCATAGCCTTGCAGGATTGGAGCCAGGCTTTCGGCGCTGGCGTAACGCAGGTAAATAACCTGGGTGGAGCCGCCCTCGGTTTGCTGCGTATCCAGCTTGTTGATGATCGACAGCATTTTCTGGCGGTCGCCCTTGTCGCCACCGAGCAACACGCTATTGGTGCGTTCATCGGCAATGACCACCGGCGCGCGCGCGGTCGGATCCGCCTGTTTGTCCTGCTGGGTGAGCGAGGTCAGCGTGCGAACCACTTCAGGCGCGCTGGCATTGACCAGACGCACGACTTCGATCTCGCGGTCACCGGTTTGATCCATCTGCTTGATCAACTGCTCCAAGCGCACAACGTTGGCTGCGCGGTCAGAGATGATCAGCATGTTGCTGGACGGATACGCGGCCAGGTGTCCCCACTGTGGAATCAGCGGACGCAGGATAGGCACCAGCTGCGCGGCGGAAATATTTTCAACCTGGTAGACGTGAGTCACCACATCATCAATCGGCAGGCCAGAGCCACTGCCGTTGGGAACGCCACCATCGGTACGGGCATTGGTTTCCGGCACGATCTTGATCGCTTGCCCAGCCGGGACGGCTGCAAAACCCTGCACCTGCAGAACCGCCAGGAACGTCGCATAGACGCCCGCCGGGGACATCGGTCGCGATGACACCACCGTGACCTTGCCCTTGACGCGCGGGTCAACGATGAAATTCTTGCCCGTGACTTCACTGACCGTGGCAATCAGCGAACTGATGTCCGCATCCTTCAGGTTGAGTGTCACAGCGGAGACGGCGGGGAACGTCACTGCCAGCAACATGATCGCCGCAGCGAAACGTTTAACGCGGAGCATGGAGGCCATATTTAGTTGAATGAAACATTAATGGTTTGAGGTTGGCCACCGCGGTCAATCACCACGCTGACGCTGCCTGCTTTGCTCAGGTCACTCAGCATCTGCATGGCTTTTTGGGTGTCGTCCAGCGGTACGCCATTGACCGCAGTGACGAGGTCTCCGGGGCGCAGGCCAGCATTGTTGAACAGGGTCTGGTTTTGACCCGGGTACACGCGATAGCCCTTCATCTGGCCGTTGGCGTTGACCGGTTGTATGCGAATGTATTCTGCCGCCTTGTTGGGATCCGCCAATAGCTCCTGACGAACCTGCCCTAACGAGGCAGTGCCGCCCTGTGGCGATGGGCTGTCACCGGTAAATCCGGCGTTCGGTTTGTCTTTGTCCAAGCGTAAGGTTTCAAGTTGACCATTGCGTGAAAGCACCACGCGATCCGCGAAGATAGCCTGAAGATTGACGCCATTCACCACGTCCTGGCCAATGGAGTAGGGCTTTTCATCGCCATTGGGTTGGCCAATCAGTGCGCGTGACTCTTCTTTGCGCGTGCCGGCAAAAATGCCGAGCAGGGTGAGGTTCAGGCTGGTGTCCGGCGCGGCATCAAGGTTCGAGGCCTGCGGCTGGTAAACACCAAACAGGCGGGCGCCCAGGATCAGATCCAGTTTGGGGCCGGCTTCCTGGATTGAATTGGGGGCTTGTACCGGTGCCGCATGCCAGCGCGCGGATTCTGGTGTTGGAACCAGCGACCAGACCAGTCTTGCGGCTGCAATGGCAATGGCGACCAGCAATAAAACCTGTACAGCCGGAATTAGCCATCGGACATGGCGTTCGTAGCCTTGTGACAGGGTTTTTTCAAGTTGCTCGGGGAACGTCAGCATGACGGCATCATAACCGGTCTATACCCTGAAAACAGCAATAAAAATGTTGCTTGCTCTGGACTTACGCAAGTGACAAGGGGCGCTGTCTGGTCTGATATTGTTGGGTCGCAGGATATTGGCTTTTGCGCCTGGATTTTTCGTTTCTTCATGCCGTGCATGCAGGTTTACATTGGACCGATACTTTTAGTTGAGAGGGCAGTTATAAGATTGGGTATCAACGGCCCGTTGAAAACGCAGCTTGTGGCAGGTCATCACAGACTGTTCAGGGGCATTTAAGTTGCGAATCATTTGCGCAGCGCCCGCATTTGCAGGGGCCGCTTTTCATATTGTTATAAAAATTTAATTTATATACTTTTATTTTATTTAAAATCACAATTTTCCCTGTGCCATGAAAATCGCCAAAGCGAGTCAAGCTTGTTGAGGCGCCACACTTGTAAAGCAGATGATGCACCTCATATATAGAGCCGTTCCCCGCAATTTTATTTGGCTAAACTTGAAGCATGAGTGAACATGAAAACGAGCGAGGGCATGGACTGGTTGTCGAAGAGTCCAAGCCCAAGTTGCAGCGGCCACCCATGTGCAAGGTGGTCGTGATCAACGACGATTTCACGCCAATGGACTTTGTGGTCCAAGTCTTGCAACAGTTCTTTCATCACGATCGTGAAAAGGCGGTGCAGATCATGCTGCAGATTCATAGCCAGGGCAGAGGAGTTGCGGGAACCTATGCCGTAGAGATTGCGGAAACCAAAACCGCGCAGGTCAATGCTTTTGCCCGCAAGCATCAGCATCCGCTGCTTACCGTGATGGAGAAAGCCTAGTGCTCTCAGAAGAACTACAAAAAGCCCTTGATGCCGCATTCGTGACCGCACGAATGGAGGGGCATGATTTGCTCACCGTCGAGCATCTGCTGCTGGCGCTATTGTCCGATGCCAATGTTTCGGAAGCATTAAGCGCGGCCGGCACCGATATGGAGAAGCTGGAAAAGGATCTGCGTGATTACATCCGTGACAGCATCCAGTCGGTCAAGGATGGCGAACGCCGTGAAGTGCAGCCCACGCTGTCCTTCCAGCGCGTATTGCAGCGCGCGATCTATCACGTGCAGGCCTCAGGCAAGAAGCAGGTCACCACGCTCAACGTGCTGGTGGCGATGTTCGCCGAGAAGGACACGCATGCGGTTTACCTGCTGGGTGAGCAGGGCGTAACGCGCCTGGATATCGTCAATTTCATCTCACATGGCATTGCCAAGAATGGCTCCGCACCCGAACCGGCGCAGGACAACGAGGACAAGGAAGAGGCGGGCAACGGACGTGAAGCGCAGAAGAGCGCGCTGGAGCAGTTCGCCGTCAATCTCAACGAGCGCGCCGCCAAGGGCCTGATCGATCCGTTGATTGGTCGTGAAGCCGAAATCGAGCGCGTGATGCAGACGCTGTGCCGTCGCCGCAAGAACAACCCGCTGCTGGTCGGCGAAGCTGGCGTGGGCAAAACCGCCATTGCCGAAGGCCTGGCCTGGCTCATCGTTGAAGGCAAGGTGCCGGACCTGCTGCGTGGCGGTATCGTCTATAGCCTTGATCTCGGCTCGCTGATCGCCGGTACCAAGTATCGCGGTGACTTCGAGAAGCGCTTCAAGGCGGTGATGACCGAGCTGCAACAGACCCGCGGTGCGATCGTCTTCATCGACGAAATCCACATGATCATCGGTGCTGGCGCAGCCAGCGGCGGCGTGATGGATGCGTCCAACCTGCTCAAGCCATTGCTGGCCAGCGGTGATCTGAGCTGCATCGGCTCCACCACTTACCAGGAATATCGTGGCATCTTCGAGAAGGATCGTGCGCTGGCACGCCGCTTCCAGAAAATTGACGTTCCGGAGCCTTCGGTGGAAGACACCGTCAAGATTCTGGAAGGCCTGCGTGCGCGTTTCGAAGAGCACCATTCGGTGCAATTCACCCGCGGAGCGCTGCGTTCAGCCGTCGAGCTTTCAACGCGCCATATCACCGACCGGCATCTGCCGGACAAGGCTATCGACGTCATCGATGAGGCGGCGGCGCGTTTGCGTTTGCTGCCGGAGTCCAAGCGCCGCAAGACGGTGCAGGTGCGTGACATCGAAGAGACCATCGCCAAGATTGCACGTATTCCCGCCAAGAGCGTGTCCAGCAATGATCGCGACAAGCTGGCGACGCTGGAGCGTGATCTGCGCCTGACCATCTTTGGCCAGAACAATGCCATCGAACAACTGGCGTCCAGCATCAAGTTGGCGCGCTCTGGCCTCGGCAGCCCGGACAAGCCAATCGGCAATTTCCTGCTGGCCGGTCCGACGGGCGTGGGCAAGACCGAAGTCACCAAACAGCTTGCGCAGTTGCTCGGTATCGAGCTGATCCGCTTCGACATGAGCGAATACATGGAGCGCCATACGGTGAGCCGTTTGATTGGCGCGCCACCGGGCTATGTGGGCTTTGACCAGGGCGGTTTGTTGACCGAGGCCGTGATCAAGCACCCGCATTGCGTGGTGTTGCTGGATGAAATCGAGAAGGCGCACCCGGATGTGTTCAACCTGCTGCTGCAGGTCATGGACCACGGCACGCTGACCGATAACAACGGCCGCGCTGCGGATTTCCGTAACGTGATCCTGGTGATGACGACCAATGCTGGTGCAGAGGAATCTGCACGCCGCGGCATTGGCCTGATCGACCAGAACCATACAACCGACGCGCTGGAAGTGATCCGTCGCATGTTCACGCCGGAGTTCCGCAACCGCCTCGACGCGATCATTGCCTTCGCTCCGTTGGGCAAGGCCGAGATCATGCGCGTGGTCGACAAGTTCCTGATGCAACTGGAAGAACAGCTCTCTGCCAAGCAGGTGCATCTGGATATCGACGACGAGGCCAAGGCCTGGATCGCCGAGCGCGGCTACGACATCAAGATGGGCGCCCGCCCGATGGCACGCGTGATCCAGGAAAACATCAAGCGTCCGCTGGCGGAAGAACTGCTGTTCGGCAAGCTCGCCAATGGTGGCAACGTCACCGTGGTGGTGAAGGACGGCAAGCTTGATTTCGAAGTCGAAGCTCGTGAAAAACCCACGGTACTTGAGCCGGTTTAAGTTGGTTTTTAAGCGAACGACAAAGCCCGCATCAGCGGGCTTTGTTTTTATCGAGAGATTTAAAACCGGATAAAAACCAGCTCGAGCTGGTTTTTACTTGTCGCGGAACGTGATGCGTCCCTTGGTCAGGTCGTAAGGAGTCAGTTCAACCTTGACCTTATCGCCCGTGAGGATGCGGATGTAGTTCTTGCGCATGCGGCCTGAAATGTGGGCCGTTACAACGTGTCCGTTATCCAGCTTTACGCGGAACGTCGTGTTGGGCAGGGTTTCGACAACCGTGCCCGGCATTTCAATGTGATCTTCTTTTGCCATGTGTCCCAGAGGGGTTGGAAAGCGCGGGCATTATCCACGCTCACCCCTCAAGCTTCAACCAAAGGTTTCAACAGGATGCTGCAAACCAGCCGTTTTCGCCCAGAAGTTCCAAGGGGCGGAAGTTCTTTTTGTAGTCCATTTTCCGGCTTTGGGACACCCAATAGCCTAGGTAAACATGTGGCAGGCCGCGTCTGCGAGCGGCATCAATCTGGCTCAGTACGGCATAGGTGCCAAGGCTGCGGGCAGTTTCGTCCGGATCGAAGAAGGTATAGACCGCTGACAGCGCAGCGGGCAGGGCATCGACCACGGCGACGGCCAGCAGGCGTCGATCCAGACGGAACTCCCAGAACTGGGCATCGCCCCAGTTGCATTGCAGGAAACTCTGGAATGCTTCGCGATTATCACCATCCATGCCTTCGCCGGGGTGACGGGCCTGGAGATAACGCTGGTAAAGCGCGTGGTGTTCGTCGTTGAGTGAGTGGACGATCGTGATGCTCAGGTCATTGTTGTGGGTCAGGCAGCGTCGCTGGGACCGGCTCGGATCAAACTGCGTCACTGGCTCGCGCGCCGCAACACACAGTTGGCACTGGGCGCAGTACGGGCGATAGACATAGTCGCCGCTGCGGCGGAATCCCTGTGTGATGAGCCATGCATAGCGCTCGCGACTCATCTGCAGCCCGGGATCCACATAAGCGTTGCGTGCGCCACGATCGGGCAGGTAGCCGCAGGGGTGTTCAGTGCTGAGATAAAGCTGGACGCGTTGCAGGCTGCTCATGAGGGGATAGTAAGTCGTCCGGCGCGCGATTTCAGGTCTGTGCCGAGTATTGGAGCCGTAGCCAGATTGTGACTAAATATTATTAATATATAAATTATATTATTTATAATCACAATTTGTGAAGAGGCTAGGTCATTGAAGGTAAATGTGCAGCGGCGCCCGGCACATCCAGGTCAAATTGCCAACGACCTTCCTTACCCTGCAGGCGCACGGCTGGTGCAAGCTGCTCAAGAAAGGAGCGGCGCGAAATTTCTTCAGCGCCCAGGCTAGTCAGATGTGCTGAGCTGATCTGGCAATCAATCAATTCGTAAGACCAGCATTTGAGTTGCTCGCAAAGGTAATACAGCGCGATTTTCGAGGCATCGCTGGCATGCGAGAACATCGATTCGCCAAAGAACACGCGCCCTACACTGACCCCGTAGAGTCCGCCAATCAGCGCGCCATCGCGCCAGACTTCTACGGAATGACTGTGCCCCTGCTCGTGCAATTCGCAATACGCCTGTTGCATGTCGGGCCCCAACCAGGTGCCACGACTTTTGGCGCGGGTGCCCGCACAGGCGTCCAATACATGAGCGAAGGCACGATCCAGCGTCACCGCATAATCTTTTCGCGCGATGCTTTTGTGCAGAGAGCGCGACACCTTGAGTTGATCGGGACGCAGCACTGCGCGCGGATCGGGACACCACCAGAGAATGGGTTCGTCGGGGTTGTACCAGGGGAAAATGCCCTGGCTGTAGGCGCGCAACATGCGTGGAACCGAAAGGTCGCCGCCGATGGCCAGCAGGCCATTGGGATCGCGCATCGCAAGGTGCGATGGCGGAAAGTTCTGGTCGGGATCCCGAGGGTCCAGCCAGTGCAGGCGAATCGGATTATCCATCGCGTTTATCCTTCGATGCGATAAGGACTATGTTGCCTCAACTCTTCCAGCCTTGTCTTTACCAATTGTCGTTCCCTGCGTAAATAACTGGCGACGGCCTGCGACAGCCTGGGCTCACCTAGCCAGTGTATGGATTGCGTAAGTTGTGGTTCAAAACCGCGTGCCAGTTTGTGCTCACCCTGCGCCCCCGCGTCGTAGTGCTGCAGTCCTTCACGGATGCAGTAGTCGATGCCCTGGTAGTAGCAGGTCTCAAAGTGCAGGCTGTGGTAACGCTCTGCAGCGCCCCAGTGCCGGCCATAAAGGGTTTTGCCACCGACAATCGTGATGGCGCAAGCCACCAGACGCTGATCATCACGGCACAGAATCATCCGCAACGGTGTACCGGCGCGCATGCCGTAATCCAGAAAGAAACGCAGATTGAGGTACGGCGCCTGGCCACGCTCCTCGTAGGTGTTGGAATAAAGCGCGTAGATATCGGCCCAGAGGGATTCGTCGATGTTGTCGCCGCTGACGACTTCAAAGCGCAGCCCGGCTTCGAGAATGCGCCGACGCTCGCGTTGGATCTTCTTGCGCTTGTCCGCGCGGAGTTGCGCGGTGAAAGCTTCAAAGTCGGCATAACCGCGGTTATGCCAGTGAAACTGGATGTCGTTGCGGAGCAGCCCGTCAGCCTGTTCAGCGACAGCCTGATCATTTTTCTGCGCAAAAAGCAGGTGCAGCGATGAAGCGCCTAGCTGTTGCGGCAGTTGCGTCAGCGCGTGCATGAGCTGTTGACGCGCGGATTCGCTGCCAGCTCCCAAGCGCGGGCCTGAAGAAGGGGTGAATGGCGTCGCGCAAAGCAGCTTGGGGTAATAGGCGATGCCTGCGCGGTGGCTGGCCTCGGCCCAGGACCAGTCGAATACGAATTCGCCGTAGGAATGATCTTTCAGGTATAGCGGTGCCGCGGCGATCATGCCTTCAGGCGTTTCCAATGTGAGGTGATGCGGACGCCAGCCGCTGCCTGCGCTGACGCAGCCGCTGTCTTCCAGCGCTTTCAGGAAGTCATGGCGGGTGAAAGGATAGACAGAATCAAAAAGGGCATCCCAAGCGGAAGCCGGGATGCCCGAGATGCTTTGGTGCAGCCGCAGCTGCGGCGCGCGGCTCAATGAAAAGTAGGCGCTACGGTCGGGATGTTGCGCAGGGCCCACTGCACGACGGCGTCATGCTCAAAGCGGGTGATCTGCTCGTTCTCGCCTGGCGGCGTGGTTTCGGTGACGCGGCCTTCGGCGTCAAAACGCACGCAGGCACCAGCGGACTGGACTTTCAATTCGCCTTTGCTGTCGTCGTCCAGCGTGAGTTGCAGGTAGCGCAAGCGGCTTTCGGCAAATTCCGGCAAGGGGCTGGCGCCGACGGCAATCAAAGCCGCCTGTTCCGTGCTGAACTCACGGATGCCGTCCTGCGTCAGAAGAAAGTGCCGAACCTGCGTGCTCATTGCCGTTTCCATGGGATCCAATATTTTAGACATGGGCTATTAATGAAGGTTTCCGGTGATTTTTCAAGGGGCTCAAAGCAGAAGATTCCGGCTAAGGGACTGTTATGATTAGACCGATGAAAACTATTCAAAATCCGGCCCGCCATCGTGTTTAAAAGCAAGGCTCAGGCTACCGATGAAACCGCTGGCCCCAGCTGGCTGGAGCGCCTTCCGGGCGAGGCGGCGCTGCTGGCCTGTACCGGGCTGGCGCTGTTCCTGCTGGGAACGCTGCTGAGTTACAGCCCCAATGATCCCGGCTGGTCCTCGTCCGGGACCGGCGAACCTGTGCGAAACCTGATGGGCGCTGCAGGCGCATGGTTTGCCGATGTGCTGCTGTCCCTGTTTGGTTACGGCGCTTACTTTCTGCCGTGGATTGCGCTTTGGAACGGCATCCGCTTTTTCCGTGGCGATGAAGACGATCATCCCTTGCCGCGTTCGCTGCGTACGCTCTGCTGGATTCTGGCCTTTGGCTGTCTTGCCGCGCTGTGCTCCATGCACGTGGGCGCCTTGCAGGACCTGGCCCCGCAAGGCAGTGGCGGCATTACCGGGCAAGCTATTGCATCGCAGCTGGTGTCGGTGCTCAGCGCCGTCGGGACAACCCTGTTGCTGTTGACGGTGTTGCTGGTCACGCTGCCGCTGGCAATGCGTTTTTCGTGGATGGAGATTCTCGAAAAAATCGGCGGATGGGCTTTGCATCTGAATCAGCGTTTCAGCAAGAAGCCGCAAGAGGATGCAGGCGACGAAGAAAGCGCAGTGCGTGAAGAAGCCGCGCCTTCAGAACCGGTCTCGCCCTATGTCTCTGCGTTGCGCGCGCTTGAACCTGCGATAACCAAGACACGCAAACGCAAGGCCCCGCAGCTGGTGGGCAGTGAAGAAGAACAGTCGGATATGTTTGCGCCGCCACCGGCTCTCGAAAAGCCGGCCAAGCCCGTAAAAGCGGTAAAAGTGGATGTGCCAAAGTTTGATGGTGATCCGCTGCCGCCGCTGACGATCCTGGATCCGGCGAAGCCTTCAGGCAAGCAATACACGCCTGAAGAACTGGAGCGCCTGTCGCGCGATCTTGAGCGGCACCTGAATGACTTCGGCATCAAGGTGCAAGTGGTCGAGGTGGCACCGGGTCCTGTGATCACTCGCTTCGAGTTGCAGCCGGCGCCCGGCGTGAAGGGCTCGCAGATCACCAACCTCTCAAAGGATCTGGCGCGCGCGCTGTCTGTCTCGAGCGTACGCGTGATCGAAGTGATCGAAGGCAAGCCTTACGTGGGCCTTGAGATTCCCAACCAGAAGCGCGAGATGGTGATGCTGCGCGAGATTCTGGATTCGTCGGAGTACAAGAACTCCAGCTCACCGCTGACGATGGGTTTGGGCAAGGACATTGCCGGTCGCCCCGTCAGTACGGACTTGGCCAAGATGCCGCACTTGCTCGTCGCAGGTACCACCGGCGCAGGTAAATCGGTGGCCGTGAACGCGATGATCCTGTCGATGCTGTACAAGTCGACCAAGGATGAGCTGCGCTTCATCTTGGTGGATCCGAAAGTGGTTGAGCTTTCGGTTTATGAAGGCATCCCGCATCTGCTGACGCCCGTTGTCACTGACATGAAGGATGCCGCCAATGCCTTGCGCTGGTGCGTGGCGGAAATGGAGCGTCGTTATCGCCTGCTCGCTGCGCACGGTGTGCGAAATCTGGCGGGTCTCAACAAGAAGATCGAAGAGGCGCATGATGCCGGGACGCCGCTGCGTGAAGCGCCCAAAGCGCCGGAGTTGTTTGACACGCCCGCTGAGCCTGATCTTCTCAAGCCGATGCCGCACATCGTCGTGATCATCGACGAGTTGGCCGACTTGATGATGGTGGTCGGCAAGAAGGTCGAGGAACTGATTGCACGCTTGGCGCAGAAGGCGCGCGCGGTAGGCATCCACCTGATCGTCGCAACGCAGCGTCCATCCGTTGATGTGATCACGGGATTGATCAAGGCCAATGTTCCTTCGCGTGTCGCCTTCCAGGTTGCCTCGCGCATCGACTCACGCACCATTCTTGACGAAATGGGCGCGGAGACCCTGCTGGGGCACGGTGACATGCTGTTCCGCCCGATTGGCGCACGTCAGTTGCAACGCGTGCACGGTGCGTTCGTGGGCGATGACGAAGTGAAGAATGTTGTCGCCTATCTCAAGCAGGTGGGTCCGCCGGAATATATCGAAGACATCGTGGCCGACGAGGCGCCAGCCAATCCTGCGGGCGAGGGCGGCAATGATGCGGAATCCGACCCGCTCTACGATCAGGCTGTTGCGCTGGTCATCGAAAGCCGCAAGGCCTCGGTGTCGTGGGTGCAGCGTCGACTGAGTGTGGGCTACAACCGTGCGGCACGCATGGTGGAGCAGATGGAGGCTTCCGGCATCGTCGGTCCAAGTGGCCCCGGCGGTAACCGCGAGATCCTGGTGCCCGGCGGGCGGGAGTGAATTCAGGGTGAGTTCAGTGGTCAGATGACACACTGATCAAATGTTACTTCCGGAAAATTCAGATGACTTCAGTTTCAAGAACACTCGCCCTGCTGTTCGCCTTGATGGTTGCGCCCTCCTTTGCAGCCACCTCGGCACAGGACGAACTCAAGCGTTTTGTGGATGGCGTGCAAACCCTGCAGGCCGATTTCACCCAGGTGCAGGTGGATGACCGCGGCAAGCAGATTTCCATGACGACCGGCCATATGTGGCTCTCGCGTCCAGGGAAATTCCGTTGGGCCTATCAGACGCCTTATCAGCAGCTGATGGTTTGCGACGGCAAAAAGATCTGGTTCTACGATACGGATCTGTCGCAGGTCACGGTGCGTCCGGTTGATGCGACTCTACGCGGCACCCCGGCAGACCTGCTGTCCCAGAAAGCCACTTTGTCGGATGGATTCAATCTGGAAGACGGCGGCATGGATGGCGGCAATCGCCTGATTCGGCTCAAGCCCAAATCGCAGGACAGCGACTTCAAGTCGATTGAGTTGTGGCTTGCCTCTGGCGGTGCGCCCACGCGCATGAAGTTTCTTGACCAACTGGGCGGCAACACCGATGTCAGTTTCTCCAAGATCGTCACCAACCAGAAAATTGGCGATGAGCAGTTTCGCTTCACCGCACCCAAAGGCGTTGAAGTGATTGATGGTGCGAGCCAGTAAATCTCGTGCAACCACTTCATAAACCCCTGGCGGAGCGAATGCGGCCGCGCTTGCTGGATGAAGTGGTAGGACAGGATCATTTGCTCGGGCAGGGCGCGCCACTGCGCGCACTGCTGGAGGCCGGGAAGATCCCTTCGATGGTGTTCTGGGGGCCGCCTGGCGTGGGCAAAACCACGCTGGCGCGACTGGTAGCACAGTATGTCGATGCGCAGTTCCTGACGCTGTCTGCCGTGCTGGCAGGCGTCAAGGATATTCGCGAAGCCACTGCGCAGGCGCAGATGGCGCTCGATGCAAAGCAGCCACGCCGAACGGTTTTATTCGTCGACGAAATACATCGCTTCAATAAAAGCCAGCAGGATGCGCTGCTGCCGTTTGTCGAAGATGGCACCCTGGCGTTGATTGGCGCAACAACGGAAAACCCATCATTCGAATTGAATGGCGCTTTGCTGTCGCGGTTGCGCGTGTTTGTGCTGCGCTCCTTAAGTGAGGAAGCGATCCTGACCTTGCTGCAACGTGCGTTGACCGATGCCGAGAAGGGCTTGGGCGAAGCTGAAGGCGCGCTGCCAGAGAGTTGGTTGAATCGTATTGCGCAGGCGGCAGATGGCGATGCGCGCCGCGGGCTGGTGCTGCTTGAAACCGCTGTTGAGCTTTCGCGCGCCGAAGCATCAAAGGACGACAAGCTTCTGGAGAAATTGATCGGCCGCGGTTTCCGCCGCTTCGATAAACAGGGCGAGAATTTCTACGACCAGATTTCCGCGTTGCATAAATCCGTGCGAGGCAGTGATCCTGATGCGGCGCTCTACTGGTTTGCGCGCATGCTCGATGGTGGCGTGGATGCAGGCTATGTCGCGCGCCGGCTGACGCGCATGGCATACGAGGATATCGGCCTTGCGGATCCGCGCGCCTTGCAGATGGCCCTGAATGCCTGGGACGCCTTTGAGCGCATGGGCAGTCCGGAGGGTGAGTTGGCACTGGCGCAGGTTGTGGTGTATCTCGCCGTGGCGCCCAAGAGCAATGCGGTTTATAGCGCTTACGGCAAGGTGAAGGCGATGATCGAGGCGACTGGTAGCCTGGATGTGCCCATGCATATCCGCAATGCACCGACCAAGCTGATGAAAGATCTTGGTTATGGTGACGGCTACCGGTATGACCATGACGAGGCAGGTGCCCACGCCAGCGGCCAGCAGTTCCTGCCGGATGGCCTGCAGGGCTCGGTGTTCTACGAGCCGGTCTCACGTGGCCTGGAGATCAAAATCGCCGAACGCCTGGCTCAGCTCCGCAAAAAGTCCTGATTCGCGTGCTTGGAGGTATTGGGCCGATGTCCTCCCGGCTACAATAACGCCCCTCACTACAAGCTTCAGGAATGCGGTAATGCTCGATCCCAAACTGCTGCGTGCACAGCCAGACCAGGTTGCGGCGCAACTCGCGCGTCGCGGATATCAATTTGATCTGGCCAAGTTCAACGCGCTGGAATCCGCCCGCAAGGTTTTGCAGACCGAAACCGAGAACCTCCAGGCGGAGCGCAATTCACGCTCCAAGCTGATTGGCCAGGCCAAGGCGAAGGGGCAGGATATTCAGCCCCTGATGGCGGACATCGACCAGCTAGGCAAAACGCTGGACAGCAAGAAGGTGGAACTGGAGGCCTTGCTCGTCGAGATCGATGATTTCCTCGCGCGCCTTCCCAATATCCCGCACAGCTCGGTTCCGGATGGCAAGAGCGAAGACGACAACGTTGAAGTGCGCCGCTGGGGCACGATTCGACAGATCGAAAAGCCGAAGGATCACGCCGATCTTGGCGAGGCATTGGGCCTGATGGATTTTGCTGCAGCGGCGAAACTCACTGGCGCGCGTTTCACGGTGCTGCGTGGCCAACTCTCGCGCATACACCGCGCGCTGACACAGTTCATGCTCGACGTGCACACGCAGGAACATGGCTACGAAGAACTCTACGTTCCCTTCATCGTCAACGCGGCGAGCCTGCGTGGCACGGGCCAGCTCCCCAAGTTTGGTGAAGACCTGTTCATGCTCAAGGGTGAGCAGAACTGGAGCCTGATCCCGACCGCAGAAGTGCCTGTGACCAATCTTCTGCGTGATGAAATCGTTGCCGGTGAAGACCTGCCCAAGAAGTGGGTCGCGCACACACCGTGCTTCCGTTCCGAAGCAGGCTCAGCAGGGCGTGATACCAAGGGCATGATTCGACAGCATCAGTTCGAGAAGGTTGAACTGGTCCAGGCTGTTACGCCGGACAAGTCGTACGAAGCGCTTGAAGTGCTCACCAGCCATGCCGAAAAAATCCTGCAGAAGCTGGAGCTGCCGTATCGCGTCATGGCTCTGTGCAGCGGCGACATGGGCGCGGGCGCGGCCAAGACTTACGACATCGAAGTCTGGTTGCCTTCGCAGAACCGTTATCGCGAGATTTCCTCGTGCAGCAACTTCGAGGATTTCCAGGCGCGCCGCATGCAGGCACGTTATCGCAACGCAGCGGGCAAGCCTGAGTTGCTGCATACCCTGAATGGCTCGGGCCTGGCGGTGGGACGTACGCTGGTCGCCATCCTCGAGAATTACCAGCAGCCGGATGGCAGTATTGCCGTTCCTGCGGCGCTGCGCGGCTACTTGGGGGGCTTGGAGAAAATTGGATAAACGTGGGACTGGCCGCTAACGCCATCCCAAAATAAAAAAGCCCGCATAGCGGGCTTTTTTATTATTCAGACAATACGAATTAAACCTTCTTGCCATCCTTGTACACGTCACCAGCATATGTGGTGCCGGAGAAGGGCGTGCCGTCTGGCGTGACCAGGAGGCCATTCGAGTCAAAGTGAAGTTCCACACCGCCGTAAAAAATGCGGGACATGGTTGCAGCGAAGCTGCCAGGGCCCTTGCCGCCTGCGCCTGGGTTGCCGCTAGTCAACGTCAGCATGAAGTTATCTGTGCCAAACGCACCTGAACCAATATTTCCGCTGGCAGCGAGGGTGGTCGCGGAATAACCAGCAGCAAGCAGTACCAGTCCGGTCATGAGTTGTTTACGCATATTCATCTCCAATCAGTAGACCGACGATTAAAACTGGAAGCCGTAGCTGAGCGAAGCTGCAACTTGCGGATTGGTGTCGTAGCGGTTGGTCAAGTTCACGCCGCCCAGCGTCAGCGTCAGCGGGTAGGACTTGAACGGAGCGACCGAGAGACCTGCATTCAGGAAACGGCCGGTGTAGTCCGCAATGATCGAAATCTGCGGGGTGAGGTAGAACGCCAAGGAGCCAAATACGCCTGCGCCTGACTTGCCGAAGCCGGTGGTCTGGTTCAGTTCCTGGAAGCCTTCATCGCCGAGACCTACGTTTACAACCAAGGCGTGCGGGCTGGTTGAGCCAATCTTGAAGATCTTGGTGCCGACAGCGTAAACGCTGGCGCGGTTGGTGGTTTTTTCACTGCCCCAACGGCCCGTGCCGGTGACACCGACTGCAAATGCTGCGCCATCCGGGAGGTTGGTGTGCAGCTTGAACCCCAGGGAGCCGCCATCGCCAAAGTGGTTGCCGTTGTAGGTGGTCAGGTCAGCAATCGCCACTTCGGTTTCGAGACCGACATAACGGTCTGCATCACCCAAGCCAAAGGCGATGCCGGCGGCGCCGTCACCGCGCGTGCCAGTTTTGCTTTTGGTCAGTGTCTGGGCAAAAACGCCTGCACCGATCGAGCCCCAGTCTGCGCCAAACGCAATAGGGGAGCCAAAGGAGGCGCCTGCAAAGCTCGCCGCAGCCTGTCCGCTGGCTGCTGCTGCTTGCGTTGTCGCTGCCTGGGCATTAACGCTGGCCAATGCGAGCAAGCCGAATGCAAATGTACCTAACTTCAAATTGTGCTTCATAAATTCAAATCCCCACGATTTAGAGTTTTCTAATGCTAATGCCCACGCCACTGGAGCGATGGATTGGCAGCACTTTAAGCGTAATTATGCCTAAAAAACAAGTGCCATTAGTGCCTTGCTTGAAGATGGAATTAAATCCACTTATCTCCCTGTTATAGATTCAACAATGGAGCCCCCAAGTTAAATGCTTGCTTTACAAGTGATTGCTTCTGCGTATTTCCCGCACAATCTCCATTCTGGAGTCAGCCGCTTTTTGATAAGCCCTGGAGAAATCATTAAACGCGCTCAGGCAAACTTGCGGATCCTGATCGGCGCGCAGCAGAAAAGCGTTGATGCCGGAGCGGTGCATATTGTTGATTTGGTCACGCACAACGGCGCCGCCGGTGGCAACGATATCGCCTTGGAAGCCATAGCGGTCGCGTAGCAGGCGCGCTTGCGAGTAGGCGCGACCGTCGGCAAACCCCGGGAAGTCGATCACGATCAGCTGGCGATCCTGGATCTCGGCCCAGATCGTGGCGACATCAACGGTATTCGGCAGGCGCACGCCGATTTCTGCCGAGGCACTGCGCAGTTCACTGCTGTGTTGCTGCCAGCGTGCCAGCGAAACCACCGCCTTGCCTGATGTGGGGAGGGCCGCCTCGTCATCGAGAAGGACCAGGTCATTGGCCACAATCTCGCGGTTGCGAATCAGCGCGCTCATACGGCCACCTCGGTTGCGGCGGCGGTGTTGTAGATGCGTTCCTTGAACGGCTGCATGCCGATGCGGCGATAGGTCTTGAGGAAGCTCTCTTCTTCGCTTTCGCGATTTTCGAGATAGACATCGACGATCTTCTCGACGGCGCCAGCAATGTCCGCGCGTGCAATCGAAGGACCGGTGCGATCACCGAGGCTGGCGTCGTTCTCGGCAGATCCGCCGAGCGTCACCTGGTACCACTCTTCGCCTTTCTTATCGACGCCGAGAATGCCGATGTGACCGACGGTGTGATGGCCGCAGCCGTTCATGCAGCCCGACATCTTGATCTTGATCTCGCCAATGTCGTGCTGGTAGTCGAGGTTCTCGAAGATATCGAAGATGTCCTGTGCCACGCCGATGGAACCGGCATTGGCGAGCGAGCAGAAATCCAGGCCCGGGCAGCAGATGAGATCGGTAAGCAGTCCGATGTTGGGCGTGGCCAGACCGAGCTCGCGCAGGCGCAGCCAGACGGCGTACAGATCCTGCTGACGCACATCGGCGAGGACAAGGTTCTGCTCGTGGGTCGAGCGGATTTCGCCAAACGAATATTGATCAGCGAGTTCAGCAACCGCGTCGAGTTGCTCGGCGGTAATGTCGCCCGGCGCAACGCCCGGTGCTTTCAGCGAAACGAAAGCGATGCTGTAACCCGGCTGGCGATGCTCCTTCAGGTTGCGCTTGGCCCACGAGGCAAACGCCGAGTCTTCGCGCAGGCGGTCGGCATAGGTGGTGTCGGCAGCAGCATTCTTGTCGTAGCTGAATTCGGTGAAGTGCGACTTCATGCGCGCGATGTCCTGCGGCTGCAGCTTGAGGTCGCCGTCCTTGATGTGAACCCATTCGGCTTCGACCATCTCGGTGAACTTGGCGACGCCGGTTTCCTTCACCAGGATCTTGATGCGCGCCTTGTACATATTGTCGCGGCGGCCGAGGCGGTTGTAGACGCGCAGCACGGCTTCGCAGTACGACAGCAGGTCGGCTTCCGGCAGGAACTCGCGTACCAGCGGCCCGATGATCGGCGTGCGGCCGAGGCCGCCCCCCACATAAACCTGGTAGCCGAGTTCGCCCTTTTCATTGCGCACGATCTGGATGCCGATGTCATGCACGCGGATGGCGGCGCGATCGGTCGTCGTCGCCGAGAACGCGATCTTGAACTTGCGCGGCAGCCAGTTGAATTCGGGATGGAACGTTGCCCACTGGCGGGTGATTTCGCAGTAAGGACGCGGATCAACCAGTTCATCCTTGGCAACGCCAGCGAGATGGTCGGACGTCACGTTGCGAATGCAGTTGCCGCTGGTCTGGATCGCGTGCATCTCGACGCTGGCCAGGTCCGCGAGGATGTCCGGCACTTCTTCGAGCTTGGGCCAGTTGTACTGGATGTTCTGGCGGGTGGTGAAGTGGCCGTAGCCCTTGTCGTACTTGCGGGCGATGTGGGCCAGCATGCGCAGCTGCTGTGCTGACAGCAGGCCGTAAGGCACCGAGACGCGAAGCATCGGGGCAAAACGCTGGATATACAGGCCATTGCGCAGGCGCAGGGCACGGAACTCGTCGTCCGGCAGCTGGCCGGCGAGGAAACGCTGGGTCTGGTCGCGATACTGGGCGACGCGTTCGTTTACCAGCGCTTGGTCATATTGGTCGTAGCGATACATGAGTCTGTTTCCGCCTGAAAATCACGCCCTGATCCGAGCCGCTTATTTTAACGGGCAGGGGCAGGGTGCTGGGCTAAAGAAGATAAGGTCATAAGTTTATAACGTTATGCGGTTTTTAGCGTCGCCATCAGGGCCTGGCTGCGCTGGGTACGCTCGACGGCATCGCCAATCGCGGCGATCTCATCAACCTTTTCCTGGGTCAGGTGCGCGGCAAAAGTCCTCATGAATTCGTACATATAGCCGCGCAGGAACATACCGCGGCGGAAGCCGATATGGGTGGTGCTGGGCTCAAACAGGTGATCGGCCGGCAGGCGCACCAGATCCTTGTCGGTGCGCTCGTCGTAAGCCATGTTGGCGATGATGCCGATGCCCAGGCCCGCGCGGACATAGGTCTTGATGACGTCGGCGTCGACGGCGGTCAGCACCACATCCGGCTTCAAGCCGTGGGCGGCAAAGGCTTGGTCCAGCTTGGAGCGGCCGGTAAAGCCGAAGGTGTAGGTGACGACGGGGTGGGCGGCCACGTCCTTCAGCGTCAGCTTCTTCTTTTCGGTCAGTGGGTGACCAGGTTTCACCAGCACGCAACGGTTCCAGTGATAGCTGGGCAACATCACCAGCTGCTCAAAGTGCTCCATGGCTTCGGTGGCGATGGCGAAGTCGGCATTGCCCTCGGCCGCCATCTTGGCGATCTGCGGCGGTGAGCCCTGGTGCAGGTGCAGGGTGACCTTGGGGAAACGGGCGCGGAACTTCTGGATCACCGGCGGCAGTGCGTAACGAGCCTGCGTATGCGTTGTTGCGATCGTCAGGTCGCCCTTGTCGGTATCGTGGAATTCCTCGGCGATGTTCTTGATGTTCTCGGCTTCGGCCAGCAGGCGGGCGGTGTACTCCAGGATGCGCTTGCCGGCGGGGGTGACTTCCGACAGGTGCTTGCCATTGCGCTGGAAGATATCGACGCCGAGTTCGTCTTCCAGCAGGCGAATCTGCTTGCTGACGCCGGGCTGTGACGTATACAGGGCATCCGCCGCAGCAGTGACGTTCAGGCCACGCTGGGCGACTTCATGGATGTAATGGAGCTGGCGGAGTTTCATCGCGTGCCTCATATGCGCTTGGGTTATTTAAATAATACTTCTTTAGCACTTATTGAGCCATGGGTTTCGACCAACCCAGATGGCATATCGTTAGCCCGTAAACTTATTAAACGGGGTCAATTTCATATCCCTTTCTGCTAAGGTGCGCGCCTGAATTTAGGGGGCTCTATGCAGGATGGGTTCGGTTTTTCGGTAGCCGGTTTGGTAGTAGGCATTGCCGTGGGCGCCACCGGCGTCGGCGGTGGCTCCTTGATGACGCCGATCCTGATCATGTTCTACGGCATCAGCCCGGCACTGGCAGTCGGCACCGACCTGCTGTTCGCTTCCGCCAGCAAATCCTTCGGCGTGTTGCTGCACGGCCGCAACGGTTCGCTCGACTGGCGCATCGTCCGCTGGATGGCGATCGGCAGTGTTCCGGCCACGCTGCTGACCCTGCTGTTCCTGCATAGCTACCCGAAGGGCGCGCAGCTCGATAGCCTGATCAAGCTGACGCTGGCGATCGCCATCATCGCGACGGCGACGTTTACCCTCCTGCAGGATCAGATCATGCGTCTGATCAAGGGCGGCAAGAGTCATGTCGTGACCGAACTGAGCGAACGCCGCCAGTTTCAGCTCACGGTGGTCTCCGGCATTCTGATTGGCGCGCTGGTGACCATTTCGTCGGTCGGCGCGGGCGTCATCGGCATGATGCTGCTGCTCCTGATCTATCCCAAGCATGCGCCGATCCGCTTGGTCGGTAGCGATCTGGCGCATGCCGTCATCATCACGGCCATAGCAGGCGCTGGCCATGCCAGCCTCGGCACGGTTGATTACTCCCTGTTGGGTTATCTGCTGGTGGGTGCTTTGCCGGGTATCTGGATCGGCAGCAAGATTGGTTTCAAGTTGTCCGAGAAGCCGCTCAAGCGCCTGATTGCCGGCCTGCTGATCTTTATCGGCGGCACGATGCTGTGGAAGATCTTCGCTGTCGGCCATTAAGGGCTCCACAGGCATCGCTTGAAGGCGCAGAATGAATCTTGCGCTGGCTTGATTATTAACTTTAAATAGATCATGGAAGTTTCTGATTCACTTTACTTTCCCATCTTCATGCGCCTACGTGGGCAGCGCGTGCTGGTGGTGGGTGGCGGTGAAGTCGCGCTGCGCAAGATCCGCCTGCTGCTGACTTCGGGGGCGACGATCCAGATCGTTGCCAAAGAGCTCTGTGCTGAATTGGCTGGGCTACGCGATAACGGCAAAGTGCGTTTGCAGGGTGCCCAATTCGAAGCAGCCCAGGTGGATGGTTGCCGACTGGTGGTCGCTGCAACGGACAGTCTCGAAGTGAACCGCGCTGTCGCTGCCGCGGCTGATGCGCGGGGTATCCCGGTCAATGTGGTCGACAACCCGGACCTCAGCAGCTTTATTTCACCTTCCATCATCAATCGTGCGCCAGTGCAGATCGCCGTCTCCAGCAGCGGTGCGGCGCCGGTGCTGGCACGCCGTCTGCGCGAAAAGCTGGAGACGATGCTGCCCAAGCGCTACGGCGATGTGGCGGATTTCATGGGGCGCATGCGCGAGCGCGTCCGCAAGATCGAGCCGCAGGCCGCACGTCGCAGTACCTGGGAGCAGTTTCTGGATGGCGTTGGTGCCGAACGCATTTATGCCGGTGATGAAACGGGTGCCGAGCGCGAGCTGGAACGCATCATTGACGGCAAGCCGATTCGTGGCGAGGTCTATCTCGTTGGTGCAGGCCCGGGCGATCCGGACCTGCTGACCTTCCGTGCGCTGCGCCTGATGCAGCAAGCCGATGTAGTGCTCTACGATCGACTGGTGTCGCCCGCGATCATGGATCTGGTGCGTCGCGATGCCGAACGCATCTTCGTCGGCAAGCAACGCAATCGCCACACCGTGCCGCAGGATGAGATCAACCAGGAACTGGCGCGCCTCGCGCTCGAAGGCAAGCGCGTGTTGCGCCTCAAGGGCGGCGATCCTTTCATCTTTGGCCGCGGTGGTGAAGAAATCCAGACGCTGGCCGCGCAAGGCGTGCCGTTCCAGGTGGTGCCGGGCGTGACGGCCGCCAGTGGTTGCGCAGCGTATGCCGGCATTCCGCTGACGCATCGTGATTACGCGCAGGCCTGTGTCTTTGTGACCGGCCATGCGCGTGCCGACGGCACGTTGACGCTGAACTGGGACATGCTCGCGCGCCGTGGCCAGACCGTTGCAATCTACATGGGGCTCAGCACGCTGCCGCATCTTTGCGCGCAGTTGATCGCGCATGGTCTGCCGGCTGATTGGCCTGCTGCCCTGATTGAAGAGGGCACCTCACCTTCGCAGCGCGTCATTGCAGCGACGCTGGGTGACCTGCCGCAGCAGGTGACGGCCGCTGCAGTCAGCGGCCCCAGCCTGTTGATCGTCGGCGAAGTGGTGAAGCTGCGTGAGCAGCTTCGCTGGTTCGGCGAACGCCAGTCTTAGGAAGCGTGCTTCTTCGCGATCACTGATTCGTCGAGATCTTTCGCGCGCAGGCGCTTCTGGATGCTGCGCAGAATGCCCGGGGCATCGAGTCCAATCTGCGCCATCAGTTCTTCGCGCGTGCCGTGCTCGATGAAGTGATCCGGCAGGCCGAGATTGAGCACAGGTACATTCATGTGCTGTGCCATCAGGACCTCGTTGACGGCGCTGCCAGCGCCGCCCATCTTGGCGTTGTCTTCAATGGTCACCAACAGATCGTTCTCGTTGGCGAGGTCATGGATCATCGCGGCGTCGAGCGGTTTGACGAAACGCATGTCGACGACGACGGCATCAATGATTTCGGCCGCTTCCAGCGAGGGCTGAACCATGCAGCCAAACGCGAGGATGGCGACGCGCGGGCGACGACGGCCCATGGCTTCGCGCACGATGCGTGCCTTGCCGATGGTCAGCGGTTTGATTTCGGCATCGAGTTCAACGCCGCTGCCAGTGCCGCGCGGATAACGCACGGCGCTGGGGCCATCGATATGCAGGCCGGTGCTGAGCATGCGGCGGCATTCGTTTTCGTCTGACGGTGCCATCACCACCATGTTGGGGATGCAGCGCAGGAAAGAGAGATCAAACGTGCCGTGATGCGTCGCGCCATCAGCGCCGACGAGGCCGCCGCGATCCAATGCAAAAACGACCGGCAGGTTCTGAATCGCAACGTCGTGAATCAGCTGGTCGTAACCGCGCTGCAGGAACGTCGAGTAAATCGCAACGACCGGCTTGAGGCCTTCGCAGGCCAGGCCAGCGCCGAGCGTGACGGCGTGCTGTTCGGCAATGCCGACATCGAAATAACGTTGGGGAAACTGCTTGGAGTAGGCGACCAGGCCGGAGCCTTCACGCATCGCTGGCGTGATCGCGACGACGGTCTCGTCTTCTGCGGCGACTTGGCAGAGCCAGTCACCAAAGATTTCCGTGTAGGTGGGCTTGCCGCCGGATTTCTTGGTCGGGAACGCGCCGGTGACCGGATCAAACTGGGTGACGCCGTGATACTTGATCGGGTCCGCCTCGGCAGGGCCAAAGCCTTTGCCCTTGGTGGTGACGATATGCAGCAGCTGCGGGCCTTTGGCATCGCGCAACTGCGTGAGTATCTTCATCAGCACATCAAGATCATGGCCATCCACCGGGCCGTGATACTTGAAGCCAAAGGTTTCAAACATCGCGCCCGGATTGTTCAGGTGCGCTTCGTTTTCATGCTCGGTTTGCGGTGCGCGCAGGTGATGCGGCGCCTGTGCCAACGCCAGCTTCTTCATCAATCGTGCGGAATGGTCGCGCATGGCACCGACGTTTTCCGAGATCGACATGTCGTTGTCGTTGTAGATCACCAGCATGTCGAGATTGAGATGGCCGGCGTGGTTCAAGGCTTCGAAGGCCATGCCCGCGGTCATGCCACCATCACCAATGATGGCCACTGCGCGGCGCTTCTCCTGCTTGATGCGGGCAGCGGCAGCCATGCCGGCCGCCGCAGAGATGGACGTGCTGGAATGGCCCACGCCAAAGGTGTCGTACTCGCTCTCTGCGCGATGGCAGAAGGGCGCAAGGCCGCCGAGGCGGCGAATGGTTTCAAGCTGCTCGCGACGGCCTGTCAAAATTTTATGCGGGTAGGCCTGATGGCCAACGTCCCAGACCAGACGATCATGCGGCGTATCAAAGCAACGATGCAGCGCCAGCGAGAGCTCCACGGTGCCAAGGTTGGCAGCAAAGTGCCCACCAATGCGCCCCAGGGTTTCGATCAGGTAACGGCGCAGTTCTACGGCCAGATGCGGTAGCTCTTCGGCAGGCAAGCGGCGCAGGTCGCTAGGCGTTTTTACGCGCCCGAGAAGGGCGTATCCGGGAATGTCAGTCATGAGGCTATTATGCTGTTAATGCACAATTATCGTGCAATTTGTGCACTGCGGCAAAGTTAATGGTTACGACCTTGGATGTGATTTGCCAGCCAGCGCAGTGCAGCGGCGGGTTGGCCAAAGACATCCAGCACCTGATTCGCCTCAGCAAACAGTTCGCTGGCGCGTTGCTTGGCTGCCGGGAGCCCCATCACGGAAGGGTAAGTCGATTTCAGGCTGGCACTGTCCTTCCCGGCAGTCTTGCCCAGTTCGGCACTGCTGCCTTCGATATCCAGAACGTCATCCTGAATCTGGAAGGCCAGGCCAATGCACTTGCCATAACGGTCCAGCGCTTCAGCCTGTGCGTGGCCCAGGCTTGGCGCAGCAAGGCTGGCGAGCTTGAGGCAGGCACGAATCAGGGCCCCGGTTTTGTGGATGTGAAGGTTTTCCAGTTCCGGCAATGACAGGTCTTTGCCTTCGGACTGCAGGTCAATGGCCTGGCCACCGACCATGCCGCAGGAGCCGGAAGCGTCGGTCAATGCTTCAATCATCCCGAGTTTCTGCGCAGGACTGAGTCCGCTGCCGCGCGTGAGGGTGCCGAAGGCAAGCGTTTGCAGCGCGTCGCCGACAAGGATGGCGGTGGCTTCGTCGTAGGCCTTGTGGACGGTGGGGCGGCCACGGCGCAGATCGTCATCATCCATCGCCGGCAGATCATCATGCACCAGCGAATAGGCGTGGATCAGCTCAACTGCGGCTGCGGGGGCATCGAGGGTTTGCGCCTCAAGCCCCAGGGTTTCACCGGCGGCATAGACCAGCAGGGCGCGCAAGCGCTTGCCGCCGTCGCAGGCGTAGCGCATGGCTTCGTGCAGGCGTGCAGGGTAGTGCGAGGCGGCGGGCAGGCAAAGATCGAGATGTTGCCGCAAGCGTTCACGATAGGCGTCCGTGCGCAATGCAAAAGAATCGGTCTGGCTCAAGCTTGCTCGTCCTGCTCGTGGTTGCTGCGTTCGAGCAGGTTCTGGACTTTAAGTTCCGCTTTTTCAAGAGACTGGCGGCATTGCTGTGCCAGGGCGATACCCCGTTCAAACACCTGCAGCGATTCTTCCAGCCGCAGGTCACCACGCTCCATTTTCTGAACGAGGGCTTCCAACTCCTTCATGGCCTCTTCAAATTGGCCTACCGCATCCATATTGGCGCTTTCTGCGCCTTTTTCATCGAGCCGCTTGGGCATGATGACTCCTCAAATTTGTTTGTAAATAGTGTATGAAAGTTACAATTAATAATTTATTATAACGTACATGACTCGCGACAGAATGGCTGCGGGCGGCTTCGAGTCGTATCTGCGAGCCTTATTTTACGTGTAGCGGCGGGACAATAGCGCGACTGGCTGTGCTGTCAATCTTGCGACGGTGTATAGCATCCGTTACCTTGCCGCCGCCTCAGGGCGCAACGATTTTCCTGCGCCCACTTATAAATCCGACAAACCTAATGGCAACGACGAACAATTACAGCGCGGAAGCAATTGAAGTCCTCTCCGGACTAGACCCGGTGCGCAAGCGCCCCGGCATGTACACAGACACCACGCGCCCGAACCATCTGGCGCAGGAAGTCATCGACAACTCCGTCGACGAAGCCCTGGCCGGCCACGCCAGCCAGATTGCCGTCACCGTATTTGAAGACGGCTCGCTGCAGGTTTCAGACGACGGCCGCGGTATGCCGGTCGATATTCATCCGGAACACAAGGTCACCGGTGTTGAACTGATCCTGACTAAGTTGCACTCCGGCGCCAAGTTCTCCAACAAGCAGTACCAGTTCTCCGGTGGTCTGCACGGCGTCGGTGTGTCGGTGGTGAACGCGCTGTCGACCTTGCTGGAAGTCCGCGTGTGCCGTGGTGGCACCGAGTACATGATCAGCTTCAAGAATGGTGAAAAGGCCAGCGAGCTGAAGCCGATTGGCACCGTTCCGAAGAATCGCACCGGCACCACGGTTCGCTTCTGGCCGGATGCCAAGTATTTCGACGTTTCCAAGTTTGGTATTCCACGCCTCAAGCAGGTGCTGCGCGCCAAGGCCGTGCTGTGCCCGAACCTGCGGGTCACGCTGGATGACCAGATCAACAAGGAACAAAGCGCCTGGCAGTATGAGAATGGCCTGTCGGATTATCTGAAAGACACCCTGTCCGGCGCGGAAACCGTTCCGGCCGAACCCTTCATTGGCAAATTCTCCGCGCCGCGCGAAGAAGCCGAGTGGGCGCTGTTGTGGCTCAACGGTTCAAACGATGTGGTTGCCGAGTCTTACGTCAACCTGATCCCGACGGCTCAAGGAGGCACGCACGTCAACGGCCTGCGCACCGGTTTGACTGAAGCCATTCGCGAGTTCTGCGAGTTCCGCAATCTGTTGCCGCGTGGCCTCAAGCTGACGCCGGAAGACGTCTGGAACGGCTGCGCCTACGTGCTCAGCGTGAAGATGCAGGATCCGCAATTTGCCGGCCAGACCAAGGAGCGTTTGAGCTCGCGTGAGTCGGCAACATTCGTGGCAGGCGTGGTGCATGACGCGTTCTCGCTGTGGCTCAACCAGCACCCGGAGCAGGGCGAGCTGGTGGCGCAGCTGGTGATCGCCAACGCCAACGCGCGTTTGAAACTGGCCAAGCAGGTCGTTCGCAAGAAAATCACCAGCGGGCCGGCACTGCCGGGCAAGCTGGCGGATTGTGTTTCCACCGATCTCAAGCAGACCGAACTGTTCCTGGTGGAAGGTGATTCCGCCGGCGGTTCAGCCAAGCAGGCGCGCGACCGCGATACGCAGGCGATCATGCCGCTGCGCGGAAAAATCCTGAACACCTGGGAAGTCGATTCCAACGAAGCACTGGGCTCGCAGGAAATCCACGACATCAGCGTCGCCATCGGCGTCGATCCGGGCAGCTCCGATATCTCGGGTCTGCGCTACGGCAAGATCTGTGTGCTGGCGGACGCCGACTCCGACGGGCTGCATATCGCCACCTTGCTGTGCGCGCTGTTTCTCAAGCATTACCGCCCGTTGATTGACGCCGGGCATATCTACATCGCGATGCCGCCGCTGTTCCGCATCGACGCCGGCAAGCAGGTGTTCTATGCGCTGGATGATGCCGAGCGCGACGGCATCCTGGATCGCCTTGTCGCTGAGAATAATCGCAGCAAGGTGCAGGTCACGCGCTTCAAGGGTCTCGGTGAAATGAATCCACTGCAGCTGCGTGAAACCACGATGACGCCGGATACGCGCCGCCTTGTGCAGATGACGCTGGATGATGAGGTTGAGGGTCAAACGAACCAGGCTGATAAGTTGATGGACATGCTGCTCGCCAAGAAGCGCGCGAATGACCGCAAGGATTGGCTGGAGCAGAACGGCAACAAGGCAGACATCGAGGTTTGATCGAGTGATCGACATCAAGGGCAAACGCGTCCTGCTGACCGGTGCAGCTGGCGGTCTCGGCCGTGCGATTGCAAGGAGCCTGCATGCAGCCGGTGCCAGGCTCGTGCTCAGTGGCCGCAACGCTGACGCGCTCGCCGCGTTGGCGAAGGAGCTGGACGCAACGGCGATCGCCTGCGATATGGCCGATGCATCCGATATCGCGCGTCTGGTCGCCGCTGCCGGTGAGATCGACATCCTGGTCGCGAACGCCGGCATCGCGGCCACTGCGCCCATTACCGAATTGTCGCCAGCGCAAATCGACCAGCTACTCGACGTCAATTTGCGTGCGCCGATCCTGCTCAGCCAAGCCTTGGCCGGGTCGATGCAGCAACGCGGCAGCGGGCATCTGGTGTTTGTCAGTTCGATGGCAGGCAAGGGCGCTTCACCGTTGCAATCGCTGTACAGCGCCAGCAAATTCGGCCTGCGCGGTTTCACCCAATGCCTGCGCATGGATCTTCGTGCGTCGAACGTCGGCGTGTCGACGATTTTCCCGGGCATGATCCGCGATGCCGGCATGTTTGCCGACGCCGGTATCGAGCCGCCTCCGGGTGTCGGCACCAACACTTCGGAAGAAGTTGCGCAAGCTGTGCTGCGGGCGATCCAGCGCAACCTGGGTGAAGTTTCCGTGGCGCCGATGACAATGCGCTTCGCGAGCGTGATCGCCGCGCTTGCGCCTGAGACATCCGCCGCGATGGTGCGTGCCGCTGGCGCAGAAAAATTTGCAGAAAAATTTGCGGCTGCGTACCGCAAATCCTGAAGCACTTATAACTATATTGAGTTAACCCATGGCTACAGAAATATTGGAAACCGAACGCCAACCGTTGCGAGTCTTCGCTGAGAAGGCCTACCTCGATTATTCGATGTACGTGGTGCTGGACCGTGCGTTGCCGCATGTGGCCGACGGCCTCAAGCCGGTGCAGCGCCGCATTGTTTACGCGATGAGCGAGCTTGGCCTGTCAGCAACCTCCAAGCACAAGAAGTCCGCACGTACCGTCGGTGACGTTATCGGTAAATTCCATCCGCACGGCGATACCTCGGTGTACGAAGCGATGGTGACAATGGCGCAGCCGTTTGCGTATCGCTACCCACTGGTGGATGGACAGGGCAACTGGGGCTCGCAGGACGATCCCAAGTCCTTCGCCGCGATGCGTTACACCGAATCGCGCCTGGCGCCTTACGCGCAGTCACTGCTCGCCGAACTGGACCAGGGCACGGTGGATTGGGTGGCGAACTTCGACGGCACCATGACCGAGCCCAAGCTGCTGCCCGCGCGCATGCCGAACGTGCTGGTCAACGGCACGATGGGGATTGCCGTGGGCATGGCGACGGACATTCCACCGCACAACCTGCGTGAACTGGCGCAGGCCTGCCTGCATCTGCTCAAGCACCCAAACGCGCACGTTGAGAAACTCTGCGAGTTCGTGCCGGGCCCGGATTATCCGACTGGTTGCGAGATCGTTTCCGAACCGCATGACCTGCTGAAGATCTACCAGACCGGCAACGGCCAGGTTCGTGCGCGCGCCCGCTGGGAGCGTGACGAAGACACCGGCAACATCATCATCATTGCCTTGCCGCATCAGGTTTCACCGGCAAAAATTCTTGAGCAGATCGCTGACCAGATGCGCGCCAAGAAGCTGCCGCTGGTTGAAGACCTGCGTGATGAATCGGATCACGAGAACCCGACGCGCCTCGTCATCATCCCGCGTTCCAATCGCGTCGATGCCGAGCAGTTGATGGCGCATCTGTTTGCCACCACCGATCTTGAGAAGAGCTTCCGCGTCAATCTCAACATGATTGGCCTGGATGGCCGCCCCAAGGTCAAGAACCTCAAGGAAATCCTGACCGAGTGGCTGGACTATCGCTTCGCCACGGTCACGCGCCGCCTCAACAATCGTCTGCAGAAGGTCAATGATCGCCTGCACATTTTGGACGCCTTGCTGATCGCCTTCCTCAATATCGATGAAGTGATCCGCATCATCCGTTTTGAAGACGATCCGAAAGCCGAGCTGATGCGCACCTTCGCGCTGACGGAAACCCAGACCGAAGCCATCCTCGACCTCAAGCTGCGCCACCTGCAGAAGCTGGAAGAGATGAAGATCAAGGGCGAGCAGGCCGAACTCGCGGTTGAACGCGCCACGCTTGAAGAGCTGCTGGGCGACGATGAGAAGCTGAAGAAGCTGATTGGCGAAGAGATCAAGGAAGACGCCAAGAAGTACGGCGATATCCGCCGTTGCAACATCAACGCCAAGCCGCCTGCGCAGGCGCTGGAAGCGGCCGACATCACTCCGGCTGAAGCCGTCACCGTTGTGTTGTCGAAGGCCGGCTGGATCCGCGCCGGCAAGGGTCACGAAATTGATCCGCAGTCGCTCAGCTACAAGGCTGGCGATGAATTCCTCTGCGCTGTGCAGGGCAAGACCAATCAGCTGCTGGTGCTGCTCGACAGCAAGGGCCGTTGCTACACGCTCAATGCCCGTGAACTGCCGTCGGCACGTTCGCAGGGCGAGCCGGTGACGACCAAGCTGGATCTGCAGGACGGCGCGCGAATTGTCTCGATGATGTTCGGCGAAAGCAGCGAACGCTATGTGCTGGGCAGCGACGAGGGTTATGGCTTCTATGTCGGGCTCGGCGAGTTGCAGGCGCGTAACCGCGCCGGCAAGGCGGTGATCACCGTCGGCAAGGATGCCAATGCGCTGCTGCCTTGCCTGACCCGTGATCCGGCCAAGGATCGCTATGCCCTGGCAACCGCCGAAGGCCGCCTTTTGGTGTTCCCGCTGTCCGAACTGCCGGAAATGGCCAAGGGCAAGGGCAACAAGCTGGTCACGCTGAAGGGCGAGGACCGCATCCTGGCCGCCTGCGTGGTGCCGGCTGGCGCTGCGCTGACGCTGGTTTGCGGCAAGCGTAGCTTGACGCTGAAGCCCTCTGATCTGGAAGGATATATTGGCGCCCGCGCATCCCGTGGCGGCCACCTGCCGCGTGGATTCCAGCGCGTCGACAGCATGAGTGTTTGAGGCTGTAAGCCAGATAACTTTACGAAAACTTTATCTTGAATTTACAGTCCAAGCCCTCACTGATCCCTAACACCCACTGAATTACGGTTATATGAAACGCATCTTCCTGCTGATTGTCACCAACATCGCCATCATGCTGGTTCTCTCGGTTGTTGCCTCTGTACTCGGCCTTGACCGCTACCTCACGGCTAATGGCCTGAATTACACCGCGCTGCTCGGAATGTCCGCTGTTTTTGGTTTTGGCGGCGCCTTTATTTCACTCGCGATTTCCAAGTGGATGGCCAAGATGTCGACGGGCGCCCGCGTGATCACGCAGCCGTCCAACTCGGCGGAAATGTGGCTGCTCAATACGGTTGAGCGTCAGGCCCGCGCTGCCGGCATCGGTATGCCGGAAGTGGCGATCTTTGATTCTCCAGAACCGAACGCTTTCGCCACCGGCATGACCAAGAACAGCTCGCTGGTCGCGGTCTCCACCGGCCTGATGCAGTCGATGCAGCAGGATGAAGTGGAAGCCGTACTCGGCCACGAGATCTCGCACATCGCCAACGGTGACATGGTCACGCTGACGCTGGTGCAGGGCGTGGTCAACACCTTCGTGTTCTTCCTCTCGCGCGTGATTGGTTATGTGGTCGATAACGCGCTGAGCCGTGGTGAAGAGCGTCGCGGCCCCGGCTTTGGTTACATGATCACGGTGTTTGTCATGCAGATCCTGCTGGGTTTCCTCGCCAGCATGGTGGTGGCCTGGTTCTCGCGCCAGCGCGAATTCCGTGCCGACGCCGGTGGCGCCCATCTGGCCGGCAAGCGCAAGATGATTGCCGCGCTGCAACGCCTCAAGGCTGCGCACGAAGTCCCTTCGGAACTGCCCAAGCAGATGACCGCTTTTGGTATCCGCGAAGGCGAGGGCGTGATGGCGCTGTTTGCAACCCATCCACCTTTGGACGTTCGTATCCAGGCCTTGCAGAATGCG
>Ga0116227_10002277_pt1 | contig 43681 bp, 39 predicted proteins | sample S1TSphgellanicum_FD_89693 | JGI IMG/M metagenome (GOLD analysis project Ga0116227, IMG submission 89693) | Host-associated microbial communities from peat moss isolated from Minnesota, USA - S1T2_Fb - Sphagnum magellanicum MG | ecosystem: Host-associated > Plants > Peat moss > Unclassified... | reverse complement strand
ATGTTGAATCATGAAGCTTGGTTTGGAGATTTAGTGGTGTAATGTGAGAGAGAAGGACAGGGAAGGTGTTGTAGTTGGGTGATCATGTTAGCTGAATATGTTTCCCTGTTTTGATATGGGACACGGCTAACTTGTTTGTCTGCTTGGTAAGGATGGCTCAATCTGGTACACATAATAATAGCTGTGGATCCTTGAAGTTGCAGATAAACCACAAGTTAGGGTTTGCATGCATCATGTCTGTGCAGTTTGTTTTCTTTTTAAAAAAATTTCTTGCATGAAAATTGGACTTGATCCTTGCTTGAGTATTACGTGTTTTTTTTTGTGTAGAGCATTCTTCCGAACAGTTTGTGAAGAAATTGGGTTCTTTGTGAGTGTTGTTTTGATTTATTCTTGCTGGGATTTGGCTTTGCTTTTTGTGAAGGCACACTGGAACAACAACAATGGCAGCAGCCGCCATTGTAGTAGGAGATTCAGTGGTTTTGCCATGTGGAGTTTCAGGGTCAAATTGCCGAGTTCCAAGGAGCAGGAAGAGTTCAGGTCAAAAGATGTTCTCCGCATTAGGTGGGCAGCAGCGACTGACTGATACCCCTTTCTTCAACGGCAGCTTTCAGATACTGAGAAATGGCAGCAGGCTCTGCAAGGCAACACCATTTAGAATTTCAGGTCCTATTTTGGTTGTGTGCGAAAAAGTTGTCGGCATTGACCTTGGTATGTGATCTGATGTTGATCTCTCCTCCTTAATCCTGCAGGCAGATTCTCTTAATCCACCATTTGTGACAGTTTTGCCCACAAACACTCTACTGTGATTCTGGACTCCATTCTTCAAGCAGGGTTTAAGGTTCAAGCACTGTGTTTGCTTGTTTAACACCATGATCTTTCTGGACAGGCACAACAAACTCAGCAGTGGCAGCTATGGAGGGGGGACAGCCAACCATTGTAGCAAACAATGAAGGCCAACGAACGACACCCTCGGTATTTTCTCTCCCTGTGGTTTGAGTGAAGGAAAATGAACAATTGAACACTTCAAGCACATTGAGGGTACATCAGCTTCTTCCTGCTATCTATTATACAAATTGCTTTATTTTGAGACAGAACTGCAGGGTGCACATTGTCTTTAAAGGATACTTCTCACAGATTCGAAAGAAGCTGTGAAAGAAGTTTGCAGGAAGTTACCAGTGTCTTTTCAAAGCTCATATGCAGTTGGTGCAGTTTCCTTCTTTCTATTGTTGGAATAGGTTGTTGCATACACGAAGAAAGGTGATCGCCTTGTGGGACAAATTGCAAAGCGTCAGGTTGTCATTCTGACTTTCCCTTTCTATATGACTCAGTTTATTTGAAATGATGCATAATGTCAGAAAGAAGGGAAAAGAAACCCACAATTGCCTTACCAGATCTGATACAGGCTCATTGGTGCTGGATTATGTGACACCATGTTGTCATGTGAGCAGGCAGTGGTGAATCCCCAAAACACCTTCTATTCAGTGAAACGTTTCATAGGGCGGAAGATGAACGAAGTTCAAGATGAGGCTCGTCAGGTGTCCTACAAGGTTGCTGCTGATGAGAATGGCAATGTTAAACTAGATTGCCCAGCTGTTGGTAAACAGTTCTCTGCTGAAGAGGTTTCTGCACAGGTTGGTCCTCTCATCATCAACATGTACAGATAGTCCTGAGAAGTCTTGAGTTACTTTTGTTGTGTGTAGTGTTTTCTGTTCTAGGATGACAAAACTAATACAATCACCAGTCTTGGCATGGTCATCTCACATTGTGAAGTAGTGTGTCCTATGCTAATTTTTTGGATATTAGACAATGTGCCTAATGAGGCTCCTCTTTGGAATTAAGTGTGTAGGGAGTTGGTTAGACAAAACATTGTCCATTTGTTGACAACATCAAATTGCAAATAGTGGGCTGTTTGCTGATCAGTATCCCGGTGCAGTGAGGTCTCCGGCTCTGCCCCATAACTGTAGGTGTCTTTCATGTGTCACCACAGGTTTTGAGAAAGCTAGTTGGTGATGCTTCCAAGTTTCTCAGTGATTCGGTTGACAAAGCTGTGATCACAGTTCCTGCATACTTTAATGACAGCCAGCGCCAAGCTACTAAGGATGCTGGTCGCATAGCTGGTGAATACAATTGTTTTTTAGTTTTCACATCCATCTTTCAATCCTTTATACTATCGGAGTTTGGTTTTGATGGCACTACTCTAGTTGACTTCCAGCTCTTTGTGTGTATTGGTTGTGTAATTTGTGATTGAGTGGATAATATGAGGGCATATGCTATTTGGAGACTGCACATTAGACATTTCTGGAAATCTGGCACTGGTCAGAATTTGAGGTTAATGGACAATTGAGCTTGCATTCATTTCATTTGCCTTGCCAATCCTTCAAGGATATTTGGCTCTGCACTTTTGACAGGGCTGGATGTGCTGAGAATCATCAATGAGCCGACTGCAGCATCTTTAGCATATGGCTTTGACAAGAAGAAGAACGAAACTATACTTGTGTTTGACCTTGGAGGTGGCACATTTGATGTTTCTGGTACTTGCTTTGCACCCTCTCTTCTGCAACAGAGGCATAGTGGCAATGACTTTCCTGATATCATGTCACAGTGTTGTGGGCAGTCTGGTAAAGGAAAGCATCAGACTCAAACATAGGGACTCAGCTACTTCACACCCAGTAAGGCTATCCAGTGGGTCCCAGTGCAAATTTTCCTTAGCATATTGTGTGCTGATACTGGATAAGTGGTGACAGTGCTGGATGTTGGAGATGGAGTTTTTGAAGTGTTGTCTACAGCAGGTGACACTCACCTTGGTGGTGATGACTTTGATAAGGTTGGCCTTCTCTTGGGTGAAGTATTTTGTCTGCAGGAATGGTGTAATTATCCCTTGTAGTTTTCCAAGGAATTCAATGTGAACTTAAAGGGTCATGAGAGCTGACTCTTGGGCTTTTGTCTGATATGTCCTTTTAATGCTTCACACAAACTAGGTTTCTTTTTTATGTTTAAAATCTTGTAGCTTCTTGAATGGAATTGTTGGTGGATTGTGTGTGGGCAGCGGATTGTAGACTGGTTGGCTCGGGACTTCAAGGCTAAGGAGGGTGTGGATCTACTCAAGGACAATCAAGCTCTTCAGAGGCTCACTGAAGCTGCAGAGAAAGCTAAGATGGAGCTCTCGTCTCTCCCTCAGACTACTATAAGGTGATTGTTTCCACTTGTCTGTATGATGAGATGAGGGTTTTACTTCAACTCCACTTTTGGTGCTGCACATCTATATTCAGTTATGAGGACCAACAGTTCACCAATTTTCATCTCAAGCTGGATGGTTTTTAAATGCTTGGTTGGTCACAGTTGCTTCATGTTTGAAGATTTCTTTGGTCATTGAGAACCATCAGCTCTACATTACCCTATTTCTGTTCACCCATCTTTATCATCCTGTTATGTGTTTACCAGCCTTGGGAGTTTTCTCGATGCAAGCAAGGAATAAGCAGGAAGTTGGCATGAATAGATTGATCAAAAGGAAGGAAAGCTGTTGTGTTGCCAGACATGAGAAGTATTGACTTTCAAGTATGTCTGTTGGAATGTGGTTACAGTTTGCCATTCATAACAGCGACAGCAGAGGGGCCCAAACACATTGATGCAACACTCTCCCGTGCACAATTCGAGGAACTTTCTTCTGATCTTTTTGACAGGCTTCGACCACCAGTGCAGAAGGCGCTGGATGATGCCAAAGTGGATTTGAAGAATTTGCAAGAGGTGGTCCTGGTGGGGGGTTCTACCCGCATGCCAGGAGTGCAAAATCTTGTCAAAGAAATGACCAATAAAGAGCCCAATGTCTCTGTTAACCCTGATGAAGTTGTTGCACTTGGTGCTGCCGTGCAGGTACTTGAAAAACTGATTTGTGATACTTTGAATACTGTAGACCCTGAAGATACATTTTGCTGAACTTACATTGCAAAGGACAATGGGAAGACTAATTGAATTGGTTTTTTTTCCTGCAGGCTGGTGTGCTGTCGGGAGAGGTGGGCAACATTGTGTTGCTTGATGTCAGCCCACTCTCACTGGGTCTTGAAACTTTGGGGGGTGTCATGACCAAAATCATTCCTCGCAACACTACTCTTCCAACATCAAAGAAAGAGGTTCACTTTCTTTCCACCACCTTACTGACCATGGTGCTACATGTTTTGTTTAGTAATAATGCAGATGCATGCTTGTTGCAGCTTGTATGAATGATAATATTAATTTTTCTGTGTAGCTATGTCTCTTGATGTTGTAGCCCAACATCATGACTGTGACTTCCTCTTGCTTCTGAGATGTGACAGAAACTCACAATTCAGATTTTTGGATATTGTTTGCCTGAATTTTGAGCAGATTGTTATATACTTATTTACACACACAGTTGGGAGCTGATGAAGTTAGTTTGAAGTAAACACAGTTAGCCAAAGCCTATGGTTTGCCTGAATTTTGAGCAGGTTGTTATGTACTTATCTACACACACTGTTGGGAGCTGATGAAGTCTGTATGAAGTAAAGGGAGTTAGTTATGATTAAAGCAATGGTCTGATACTTTGTGAGTTACACTCATGATGGTTATGATTACACCCATTCTTGTGTTCATTTTGGTTTTGCTGGAATGAAAAGAAACAATAGTTACCTTCAAAGTGTTCTTATGGAGTTTTCTCCGCAATCTCTTAGATGTAATCTAGGTGCATGGATTCTTGGCCAAATTCTTTGAGCATTTGATGTGTTTCCTTGTTGTCCCTAAAGGACTTGCAAGTGCAAAGTTGCATGCTAAACGCTTTGTCTAAAACTTCAGGTCTTCTCGACAGCAGCTGATGGTCAAACAAGTGTAGAGATCAATGTTTTACAGGGTGAGCGCGAGTTTGTGAAAGACAACAAGTCCCTTGGAAGCTTCAGGTAGCCCTTGAAGCCCAAAAAAGCACATTCTGAGTCCACTTACTGCCAAATGCATTTGATGAAGGAGCTAGGTGAAGGATCTCGCTCAAAATGTGTTTGAGTTTTGAAGATCCGGTTGTGCTTTAACATATCAGGCACTTGACAATGGCAGGCATCTTTGCTGTTGCCTTTCTTTCTTCAATGGTGTTGGCTTGCTGTTTTTTTCGGTCTTTGGTAACAGTTCATGCCTATTTTTCCAGGTTGGATGGCATTGTGCCTGCACCACGAGGGGTGCCACAGATTGAGGTGACGTTTGACATTGATGCAAATGGGATTCTTTCAGTTTCTGCAACTGACAAGGGCTCTGGGAAGAAGCAGGACATCAAGATCACTGGTGCCTCCACTCTTAACAAGGATGATGTGAGTGACTACGGACTCTCCCTGAGATCCTTTGCATCTGCAGTAAAGCTTTGTGGATTGTTAGTCACATGAAAAATCTCTTGGATTTTGGGTGCAGAAAGTGTAAGAGCTGCTATGTTCGTATTGGTTCAATGTGCAGGTGGATCGGATGGTTAGAGAAGCTGAGAGAAATGCTCAAGAAGACAAGAAGCGAAGAGAGGCAGTTGATATGAAGAACCAGGTAACTACAATCCTCACTTTCCAAGACTGTACTTTGAAACCCCTTGAGAGATTGAGAAGTAGAGATGCTGATATCATAGTCACAGCTAGCACAAAAACTTATGCGATAAGGCAAAAATGAAAAGTCAAAATTTCTGAATGTGGAGGGAGGGGGAAAACAAGTTATCTTGACATCAGGTGATGACATGTACCAGACAATCTCCATTTGCTGATTGCTGTAAACCCTGCAAACTTGTACACCTTTTTGCAGAGTGAGAGCCTGGTGTATCAGGCTGAGAGACAGTTGAAGGAGCTAGGTGACAAGGTGCCTGGAGACCTCAAGAGCAGCATTGAATCAAAGATAGCAGATCTTAGGAGTGCTGCACAGGCAGACAATGTTGGCAAAATGAAGCAGACACAGGAAACCCTGCAGCAGGAATTGATAAAAATTGGGCAGTCCATATATGGCAGTGGTGGATCAGGTGCGAGCACTGGAGGTCAAGAACCACAAGCTGGAGCTGCAGCAGGAAGTCGATCGTCATCCCGTGGTGGTGGATCAGATGAGCCTGATGTTATCGATGCTGATTTCACTGATTCAACTTGAGGAATAGTACATATTACCCATCGATGAAATGCTATAAAGAGATACATTGTACAGATCCATGAGAGAGGAATAGTCCAGTTGGATCACTGTTTAGATTTCCATATACATACTGATCTGTAAGGAAGCAACAGTGTTGAGATGGTGATTTTGTTTTTTTTGTACAGTGTAGTTTCAAGACCTGGTATGAGGACTAATCAAAGTTTTGAAGGAAGATGCACTTAAGACTGTTGCAGCTTGAAATTGCATCACAATCAACTGCTTGTTGGTTGTTGATCAAGAACAGATCCTGGTGGAGATTTGAAGCCAACGGTGGCTCTGACAATAATGTAGAAATATTTGTACAAACCATAGCAAGAAGTTACTTGTTGCATCAAGAAAAGAATGCAAGTGTCATGCTTGATGAACCTCTTAATGCGTCTGTTTCCTCCGCGATGAATTGTTTATGATACTATGTGAAGTTTGTGCATCTCCTTACTGCTGCACAGATAATTGGAACTGGTATAGCTGGTTTTTTTGGACTCTTTTGTGTGGTCATCCCTGGACAACTCCAGAGACAATCCCAGAGACAATTCTGTATGTAATCTGGCAGTTGAGGCCAGAATCCCGTAATTAAGGCAATAGAGAAACTGAGGAGTGCAGTGCAAATGCAGGCAAGGAGGGAGGGAGGGAGGGAGGAGTGATGGGGTTGTGTGAGTGTACTTTTCAGTCTATAACTGTTTGATGTTTGTAGGATGGTAAATTTTCTTTTCTTTTTTTTTTGGAAAAGTTTTGAGTTGTTTGTTCTCTTTTTGGCGTTTGATTAACGGGAGTCTTTTGATCAAGGTTTGCTCTCATTTTCCACACATGTAAGTGTTGAGGAAGACCGTGTTAGTTTTTGTTTGGCAGTGTGGCTGAACTGGGCTGCAGATACTGGTGTCCAGAGTGAAAGCACTTGAGCAATCAGGGCTGTCTGGGATGTATGCAGCTGTGGAGACGGTAAACTGTGAGAATATTGAATGGCGGTGAAAGGAGAGAGATGGGGAGAAATAGCCAGGTCACACCTGGACTGAAGTAAATAACAAGGTGCATACATTTGCGTTCGGTGATTGAGACCACCCTCAGATGATTGAAATCTGTGCAGGAGTGAAGAGATTGTTAGTGCTCCTGTATTATGTGGAATATACTAAATTAATCTATGCTTGGTATGTGCCATATATACTAAATTTGTGCTGCATGATGTGGAAGAAGAAGAAAAGGTGTTTCATTTGTGTCACCAGAGTGAGAAACCGGCTATTGCATTCTGGCTCATCAACACAGCTCCTGGTACTGGTCACTCCAAATAATTAAAAATCTACAGGTTTGTGAAGATTGCCACACTTTGACAAAGTTCATTTCAGAAAATAGTTATGGGGAGAGCAATCATGGTGAGGGATGCCAACCACTTTCATCATTTGAGGATGGCGATACCAGTGACACTCACCCCTGAGCATGTTAGAGATGAGAAAGTTCAGGTGTGTTCCTCTTCTCTCATGAAAACTCCCTCAGAAAAAGTGTCTTAATGTTGTTTATGGGGTCTTCTATCATGATTAATCAATCTCTATTTTCAGCCATTTGAATCTCAGTTTGTGCAAATCAAACACCTAATATATGCCAAAGAATCGGTTTAGATCTCCAAAATCCTATCAAACACTTTGCCCCTTAGATCACCTGCTATTTTGAGACCATTCAATGTAGTGATACACCATCTGTTTGGTCTAGGGGAAGGTTAAATATTTTTCATAGTTGACTGTAGCTTCTTGTGGTGCTCATCAACAGCCCTGCTGAAATTCTGAAAATTCTGTATTTCTGATGAACAGGTCTTGCAAGCAGTCCTTGATGTGAATGTGGTGCTTGGACAACATGAAGGCTACAAGAACCCCACTGTTGCCAAGGACTTCTCAACATGTACATTTGCTACTATTAATATACTCATAAGACCTGTTCATCAATCAAATTCTGAAAATTCTGTATTTCTGAATCAAATTCTCATCTTTCCTGATACATACTCTATAGAGGATTTCAGCACAAGGAATGCCTTCAACTGTGATAGTAAAAGGGGCTGTGGAGCCTTTTGGTCAACCCTACATGTTGTAGCATGTAGTCACTGGAACAGCTGTTGGTTTGTATGGCAAGTTTCTTCACATGGCTAACCAAACAGTATTCATCTGATGTTTTGATTGTATCATCTGGAGGTTTGCAAATGATGTTGCCTGCAATTTTGACCAAGTGCAGCCAAAAATATGTTTGACAGGTGAAGCAACCTAGTTTGGAAATGAAAGCAACACAGTGAACCGGATCTGTCATACCGACAGCACTATCAAGATATTATCCTGAAGCCTATGAGCGTCTTATTACAGGTCTTATCCTGGACATGTACTCCCTCATTGATCCCACACTATTGATGCCATTGTGTGATTTCACTACTTTCCTTGCACAACTTTGACAAATTCTGCCATTCCTCTTTGTTCCCTGCTCAAATTTTTTTTGTATTTGGACATGTGCAATCTCAATCCCATCTCCATCTCCTGCTATTCAGCTGATCTTGGAGGGAGAAAAATTTCTTGGTAGGAATTGTTTCTCATGTAGTGGTAGGATTCTTGGAGACTAATTGGTGTGAGTTGTTGAGTATATAACATGTCATCTATGCTGACATATCTTGTTGTCATTGTTAGGCTTCATAGTATTCAGGGACATCAACAGCACTTTGTGCAGAGGGCTGAGTTGTAGGTAATTTCTTTCCTGTAACATTTTCTTGTGCTTATGGAGTCTTGTGGGTCACAAGTACTACTTTATTTGATCAAACAGATGTGAGCAGTGGAGAGATTGGGAATCTAAATCACTTAAGCACTGCATCAAGAAGTGGTTTGCAACCTTCAAGACCTGTAACTTTTGGGTTATATGTTAATGCATTTTTGAAATCGCTTATTGGTTTGTCAATGTCTCTCCTGTTGGTCTTCTCAGGCAGCTCAAGTTACGCATCTGCACCTGCCTGTGCAGGTGTTCCACCAGATGGCAAAGACTGTCTGCTTTTATACCACATTCTTTTGGAGCAGGCTCTATTCTCCATGAGCAGGTTTGAGGTTTCTTCATTTGAGGTTTTTTTCTCCCCAGCACTTGTTGCCGCCATTGAAGTGCATCCATGCCACCCTTTCATGTCCTACAAAGGGAAATATGAAGGTGTCTTCCCATGGCATCATCAACATAGGCCCAGGGTTGGATTTCCATCAAAGATCATAATTGAATCCAATCCACATTCCTCACCTAATGGAGAACTGCAACCTATCCAAGTTACTTGAGATCCCTCTATCTCTTAAGGTATGCCATCCTATGAGCCATCATCATTGACATTTCCAACTATATGTGATGGTTGTGTGACCATACCAAAGAGCAAATAAGCTGACTCAATAGCATTCTGCAAGTCAAACCTAACTTTGCAGCCCTAGGAGAACAAGCAGTTACCAGTCCTTGGGCCAAGCTGGAAGAGGGTGCTGGTGGAACCATTGCTGCTTTTGATGCATGGACTAGACATTGAACTGAGAATGGAGCAATTTAGTACTACATTTCTAAGTCTTGTGGATCCAAATGTAACTGACCAATGGACCTTGGCTCAATTAAGGAACAGACGTTGCTGAGGTTTCAGGTGAGAAGTGGATATGGTCATGCCTATTCTTACTATTTTGAGTTCAAGGAATTTTCTCTCGGCCTCAATCTAAGTTTCTGTATGAATTAACGATGAATGAACTGGGACCCAACATGTTATTTTCAATGTCTATTCAGCTATCTGTTCCTTTTTTTTTGCTTGGAAAATCCATGTAGCTAGGTTGTAGGATGTCTTCCTCAAGATTGGCAAGTCAACTGCTATAGATGCCCGAAAACAAAATGAAACTCCGTGAATTTTGTACATCTGCTTACTGTTGCACAGAATAGGTGAGATTGTATCCTAATGTTAACAGCATCTGCACTTTCTTGAGTTTTTTCCCAGTGGGTTTCCTTGGGGTTTCTTAAAATACTTCCATTCACTTCTTCTGAGTTCACATGCCCAAAATCATGCATACCACTCATCTCATCTGCAGTGCAATGATGACTGCATTATCCTGCAAGAAAGCACTCATACAAGAGTTGATGGGCAGAGTTGTTGGTTTCCAATCATTTGCTTCCTTTGTCGAGTCATTAATGTTGGGCAACTATATAACTGGTCAAAAAAAATTGTACTATAGACAAACTAAGTCCCCCTATTTCACCCCTTTTGGAGCCTGCGATAAGTGGGTGAAGAAAAATACATTTGCCCTTGTAACGGACATTCCCTTCCATCCCTTCTTGTTCTCCACAGAGGCAGTGCTTCCTGATGTTCATTTCTCCCAAAAGAGTTCAGCAATCATTCCCTCAGTGAAAAGAAGTTTTTCTCCCTCAAAACTGAATGTAACCTATAATCTACACTCTCCCTAAACCTGTCTGTAATTCTGATTCTGACCAGTTCTGTTCTGCCCTTCAAGTAGAGCAGACCTGGTGGATGCAGTTGGGTCTACTGTGGTAGCCAACAAATGTGGGGTGTTAGGCCAGTATAAGTGTCCCCATTGATGTGAGTCCTTTCCCTGTGAAGTTTTTGACTGTTCCTCCAAGCAATGATTACCCCTCCGCTCTGAGTTGAAACAGCATACTTCCTTCTGGACATGTTGGAAAAACAAATCTGCATGACCAGGGCCATTTCCCTTGTCTCCAATTGCCCGGTAGGTCATGGCTTTGTCTGGTTCTTTAGTGTATGTCACAGTAGGCCCTTGTTGCAAGTTAGAATTGTGGAGTGAAGTAGCTTTCATTGGGCAAAGACTGGCATCAATCAATGCCCCTCTCCCACTATCCTCATGAAATGAATCATCACTGCTATCATCACTCTCACTATTGAAGAGCTCTGTCTCATCATCATCACTATCTATTTTCTCACCTCTACGTCGGTTTTGAATGGCACGCCGCCGCAACACAAAGACGTTGAAGTAGTAGCTCACGAGATCAGAAGTGCTCCTACCTGGGAAAGCATTTGGGATCTCATCCCAGAAATTTTTGTTCAGTGATGGTGGATTTAAGCGAACAAGTGCTTTGAACATTTTTTCTTCTTTTCTCGTCCAATTGGTCGCCACACCCTCACCAACTTGGTCAAATCCCCAAAGTTGGAAGGCCTGCCCAAGCTCTCCCTTGAGATGTTGCCGACCTGTTTCAACATGCAGTCTTACACATTCCAGTGATCCACGACGAGGACACAAACAGGTTGGTTCCCTTCCACGGCCATCCCTGGATTTATTGACCATCTGTTCACCCCCAGAAGGCGGCCAGACTCTGGACCCAAGCCATCTGGAAGAGTCACTGCTTTCTTCATCACTGCTTTGGGTTTCATCATCTCTACCTATCTTTGCCTGCCCTCTCTTGCCTGCACAGTGCTTCTTGTCTTGAGAACTCCATGGCTTTACGAAGGCCTGGAAATCTGACCCTACTGGAACTCTCTTGGTGCGGGGTTGGTGGTCAGGAAAGGGTGATTGTGACCCATAATGAGCTAATCGCTCCCGTGTAGTTCGTAATTTCTCCTTTGGCTGAGGCTCTCCTTGAGCTGGATCCTCATAATACACAGCTGGTGAAGGCAACTGCCTGGCCTGGAACACAGGTCCCAACAAGAAAAGAAAGCTTGTGAGAAGAATTGTACTATAGCATAATGCTTCAGAAAGTGTAGACAGTTGGACGTTGATTCAGGAATAGAAATTAGAGACCAGAACATGATTTCAGCTAGCACTCAAGGAATATCCACCAAAATGGCATATGTAGTGATCATTAAAAAACCAAAACACTCCATTGGTGGGTGAACTGGAGTTGAAAGCTGTCTCTAACAATTGATCCCACAACCTGAGAAGCTGAAATTTCCTGTGGTACAGAACCCTGCTAAAGAATACCTTTGACATGAAGTACCAACAACTGACACAATCCACTTGCTACGCTGACATGAAAATCTTGTGAATCTTGAAAGGACTTCACACTTCTCACTCTGCAAAATTACAGGCAAATTAAACTGTAGTGTGGGCAGGTTTATCAATGACCTGTATTGGGACCCCATCAGCAGTTCGCAGTTCTTCCCTCCTCATCCACAGGACTGAACGCACTCTCCGTGCCAAAGTTCGGAAAAACTGTTCTTGGCTTGACATACCACTCTGGCGATATTGAGAAGTATCGAGACCTACTGCTGTGTCTTTTAACCAGCCTATCATCCCAACAAGAGTCTTCTCATGTAATGACATGACCTCAGCACTCTGGCCCCTGCAATCATGTTGAGTCACAGTGCTGCTAATTTGGTTAGGCCCTGCATGATTTCTTCCATCTCTGCTAAGAGCTTGCCTCCCCATGTACTCCTCTGATGAGTTATCTTCATAATTTTCTTTCCTCTCAGCATGTGATGCAAGCTCCAAAGTATAAGGAGCACTGGGTTCCCCCGTGCCAGCAAGGGTTTGCACGCCTAAAAACCTCGCAGCATCATCTGTTGCCACATACTTGGCATAGACCAATTTCACACCTGGTCCACAATCTCTCCCAAGCCCTAGAGAGTCTGAGATAGTAGCCCATTTTCCACAATCTGTGACTTTTTTGTATCCACCCATAATGTTCACCCATCTGTACAGTGAAAGAAGGTTGACTTCCTTCTCACCCATTCGGACAAGCAATGGTCTTCCCATGCTCAGTGGTTGTGGTTCAAGACTTCTCTTGATGATTTGCATGTATGAGGCACTATTGACATGACCTGCCTCTGTTCCTGAGCTGTGGTTACCCCTATTTTCCTCCCTGTCATGCTCAACAGTCTTCTCATCCTGTGCAATTCCACCTTCCTGCACCTGAGTTTCCATTTGTCTTCCATCTCTTGCCCTCTCCATTAGGTGCTTGGGAACCAATTCTCCCACTACCAAAGGTTCTGAACAACCTACAACTGCAGGAAAGCTTGACTGCCTCCTAGACACATTCAATGCCCTGTCAAGCGCACTTTCTTGAGCCCATAAGTTGGTAGAGGCTTCATGGGCTGCCATGTGACATCTGATACCAGATTGCAGACCTTTATGACCTGTATGACCATGCATGTCACTATGCCAGGACTCCATAGTTCCACCCCCATCTGGAACACAGTGAAAATGAAACTAGGCTTCAGTGCTCACAGTAACTCTACACCAATAAGTGAGAGGCACAAAATAAGGGAGAATTTGAATACTGGAGTCATGTTGAGGATTTTCCTGGCATGTTGGACACTATTAGTACATTTAAAATTGAAGCTTAAAAAAGATGCAGATAGAATCATCTGATGACACGCTTTTTCATGGCCCTAAAATTCACATACATGGGCATACCATGAGATCCAGATCGGAGCCACATTGACAGAATGGAAGATCAGAGCATTTTGTAAGATAAACAATCGTGAGAGGATGTACCTGGCCTGTCACTTCCTGATCCTTTTGATGATTGCAAAGCAGGAGTGTCAAGATGCAACACATCACAGGTGACTTGCTGCACACTGTTGATCACTACGGGTGCCTGGATTGAGATAACTCTGGTGGAAGCATCCCTGGTAGGAGCTTGCTGATCAGCAGCAGACTGCCGGAGGTACTTAAGAGGTTGCGATGAAATAGAATGCTCAAGTGGGCGCTTACATTCACCATTCATTTTGTTCTGCACAAGCTACCCTTATAGATCCACCTGTAGCTACAAATTAACACTGCAGCAAATAAGAACCCAAGCATGACTGAAAAAATCAACATAGACAGACATGTCTGAACTACAACTCATAAGAATTTGGGTGTCACACCTCTCTATTTTGTTTGCACTTAGTATAGTCTAAGAGCTACGCTCTGTTTGTAACAGACTGAATAATGGATTTGCTTTTCCAAATCATGACCACAGGCCTAGAGCCCTGTTGTAAAGCCTTGCATGGCATCTAATCCTGGCCCTCATGACCATCTGAGCTCCCCAAAACACACACACAACTACACTCATTGATTGCACCCCTGGGCAAGGGCTGGAAAAGAAGTATCAAACCCAACCTGGAAGCAGAGAGGGTGTTGGTGGCCGTGCATACAATGAGGTCCTTGTTCAGCTCTCTGGGGCTAGACCTACTCATGGTCAGATATCTGAATGCCCAAGTATTTTCCCACAGTTTGAGATTCCATGGATAGCACACTTTATTTACAATCTCACCAATTGATTTCTCCACCCTGAGATTACCACCTTAATATGCACATAAGAAGGTTGGAAACCGCAACCCTATACAGGGCAGCATGAGGTGTACCAAGAGGCTATTGGGTACAACATTGGTATATTACAATCATATGGTACTATTTACTTACTACAGTTTTGATTGGACCAATGAGCATCTGAATACACAAGCATTTGAGAAAAAAAATAAACTAGAGGATTGTTGATTTGAAGCTACATCATAGGAGGCTGCAAATTTCAAGGTTGCTGATTAACTGGAAGAGCAAGCCATAGCACACACAAAGTTGACACACCAGATCAGCACTATGTACAGGTCTCAAAACTTTGTAGCTTTCTATGCCTGCACATGAACTGTAAGATTGTAAAAGGTTTGGCAACTCCCCAGATGATGATGATGATGATGATGATGATGATGAACACATCATGTATGACTGGAAATCATACATTGAAACCTGACACATAAGAACTGACATATGTGGACTATGTTGTAATCTTTTACATGTTGTAACAGGGACACGGTAATTGCTCAAATCTTTCACAGTGAACTTGGAAAAGCCCCTTGGTTTCCACAGTTAGGATATAAAGGGTTTGATTGGACTGGACATCTGTTAGTGACTGGTAAGGAGGGTATAGAAAGAGAGAGTATGTGCAATGTTGACTTCTAGAGCTTGAGGAAGATGGGAAACTTTGTAACAGTCATAAGTAAGTGGAGGAGCAACACGGTTGGTTTGTTTTGCCCCCAAAATCTTCCTCTGAGGTTTTGATTTGGGAAGCCCCCTAGAGGTAGGTTTCCCACGATCTTGAGGACAGACTGGCTGATGCTGCAGCCCTGCTTACACCACCACCAGTTGCAGAGGGGCCCAAGAAACCAGAGCTGCCGGCTTGATTCTTAACTCCGATGATATACTGATCTCTCTAAATAGCATGCACAACCATTGTGGGGGGAGGAGGGATCGGAACCTATAACTAACAGCTTGCACGATGGTCGGCCCTACAACCCCAGTAGGGATGGGTTCTACCTACCTAGAGTATGCACTATGCACCTGGGGCATGGAAAAACGATACCACAGAGTTATATGCTAAAAACAAAAACAAAAAAAACCATGGCAACAACATGAGAGAGATGAGAGACACAGAGAAAAATAGAGAAAGATCGATACAAGAAAGATCGAAGCAACTCACATGCCATGCAGACAGGGGAGCAGAAAAGGGGGGGAGGGGTGAGACAACGGCAGGGGAACCAGATTGAAACGGCGATGCTACTCCCGAGGGGCTCCTCCCCGCATCATCATCATCATCATCGCCTGCGCCTCTCTCTTTCTCTCTCTCTCTCTCTCTTTAGGGCTCCATACCACCGGAACCCTAATCCTTGAGACCCTGCTGTGAAACCCCAATCCAAACCAAACCAAAAACAAGTCCTAACCGGAAAAACTCGATGAAGGAAGGAACGAAAAAAAGGGGGGCACAAAACAGAAAAAAAATAATAATAGAAATTTAAAATTTTAAAAAAAAAACACAAGAAGAAAAACAAAGAACAAAGAAGCAAAACAAGAAGAACAAGACGACGATGACGACGACGACGAAGAACTTGAAGAAGGAAGAGGATTGCAAAAGGGTGATTGATGAAATGAATGCTTTGGAAGGTCCTTATGATGCAAATCAGTGATGCTGGGAATGATAGCGACGCCGACGACGAGGAGGATGATGAGAAGAGATGAAGGAGATGAAGAAAGAATGAAAGAAAGAAAGAGAGAAAGAAAAAGAAGAAGAAGAAGATTGTACTTAGTTGAAAGAAGATTTTCCTACTTATTTAGTTCCTCATGTTTAAACCTACATTTTTTATTTCATTTATTTATTTATTTATTTATTTTTCTACCAACTAAGGACCCAATGTAAATCTAAATAGGTGATTCTTGTTTTTAGGTTTTTTCTATCTAAATAAGAATTATAGGGTCCTTAAAAAAATTAATTATGTAGGTTTATAATTGCATCATTCTTTTTTTTTTAACTATTTTATTTATTTATTTATTTTAATTCCAACAAACAACTACCCAAAACCTTAAGTTAGAATCCAAAAAATCTGGCCATATTTTTAGCTTAATGTATTCGAAGTGGGGTTTTTTTTTCTTTTTTTTTTTTTCAGTTTTTGGATATTAAAAATTTCCAAAATTTTAGGAAATTTAGTAAAATTTACACTGGAACTTGAAAATAACATATTTTCCCCAAAAAAATTCCCCTTCTTTTTTTCTTTTTTTTTAAAAACAAATTATTTTGTCCAAATCAAAATCACTAATTCAGAAGGACAGCTTTTATAAAGAGCTGAGAATTTCCCCTCCCTTAGGCTACCTTTGTTTTAAGGTCCCATACGGACTAGTAGGCTGTCCTTACATGACATTGTAAGGTCCGAAACAGGCTGTCACCAAATTATGACAGGTCTTTTGAAGTACAGGAGAAGGGGTCTATCTATGTTTGGAACTTTCTAGAACTGTTGGTTTTCTGATTGTAAGGGCCCTAGACAGGGACTGGTGGGGATTGTTTACACCCAAACAATCCCCACCAGTCCCTGTCTAGGGCCTTACTACAAGTTTCTGTAAGGTCCCATACAAGCTGTCATCAAAATAGGACAAGGATTTTCAGTAAGCCAGGGGTCGATTTCAGACGGTTTCTAGAATTGTTGGTTTCTGCTTATGGGTTCGTAAACAAGTCCCTGCCAGTCCCTGTCTAGGGCCCTTACAAGCTTCTGTAAGGTCCCATACAGGTTGTCATCAAAATACGACAGCATTTTAAAGTAGGCGAAGGGTCTATTTCAGACCGTTTCTAGAATTTCTGGGCCTCTCAGGATAGGTACCTAGACCCTTCTCTTATGCAAAACTGCCTTTTACACAACATTTTTGTAATTATGGGATATTATTATTATTATTATTATTATTCATTTTATTTTATTTTATTTTATTTTTCAGTTTTGTTAGAAAGGGTGGGGGGAGGGGGTTTGAGATGGGATGCTCTTTTTCTTGTTGGGTGCATGTGTGAAACTGAGAAGAAAGGAGGGTTGTCAGGGGAATCTTGGGAATTTGATTGGTTCTCCTTTAGTTTGGTGGCTAGATAAGATTTAGGGTTAGGGTTCTCCAAGGCCAAACTCTATGGAATGGGTCCAATAGGTAGGTACGTAGGTAGGTAGGTAGTATCATGTATGATGTGGTTGTTTGTTCACCACGGAATAATGAGTATTTTACACTATTGGCCCTAGAGAAGAGAAGGAAAGTTTAGGGGGGTGTGGGCCCTTGTTCTCGTAATCCCCTTGCCCTTGTGCTTTTTACCCTAGACTTTTAATTAACACACGTAATTGAACATGGCTTTAACACCTACAATAACATGTTGAAACAAAAATTGCAACCCAAAACTCATCTGTGGATCATGTTATGTGTAGTTTGATGAAAACTAAAACCCTTCATCTTTTATCTCCATGAAGTACTAGAGGCTTAAGTTTCAACCATCTACGTATTCGTATCCGAGGAAAGATTGTTCCTTAGATGAAGAAAGCCCTTTAGTGTGAAGAGCCACTTTTGTGGTGTTTTGAAGGGACACATAAAACTCATCAAAATTTTATGTGTATGGAGGATGATTTTATTTCATAATATTGTGCATTTAGTACTTTAAGGATTTTGTAAGGCTCCCATCAAACTATCGTGATATTACATAGTACCTTATAGAATATGTCCGTTCACTTTCGCATCATCAAAGGTGCATGTGTTGATCTTCCACCATATCTATATTTTCATTATTGATAGGTTTCGTTTTCCCCTCATATTAAACACATGAAATGAGACATATAAATCCTTTTGAGTGTCATGTAAGTAATCCATTCCTTTTGGAATCATGCAATCAAAGATTGTTGTCTTTGGGTTTTGTTATATAAATTTATCGCGAGTTCAAACCCATCCCAACATTTTGTCTAACAAATTTTCAAAAATTATTTGCCAACAATCTACATCCACCAAATCACCTTTCCTCGATCCGCATCTTCACCACCTAATGATGTGCTTTTCATTAGTTCAAAATGAATTTTAAAAAGCACAAAAACGGTCTCAGTTAATGAAAAATGACTTTTCTACACCATGTAATATATTGACTTTAAAACATATTTGTGTAAAATCTACATAACAATACCATAGTTGATGCATTGTGATATGAAAATGTACCTTGTTTTTGTGGTCATAACAACAATATTTGCACATTAAGCAACTAAAAATTTATTCACTCTGCACATCAGTGAGCCTTTTATGCCCACAACTCTCTCAATGACTTTTGACTTACAAAAGACATTGTCCATATGAATAGACCCGGGGGAAGGTTTTCCTAAACAATTCACACCACATAGTGACTGAGAGATCAGCTTGTCACCTTCTTCTTCCCTCAGTCCATTTGCATATTTCAAACATCTCCCGATGATCTAACAACATTGGCTCTGTTATAACTAACACTATTGGAACTTCTGTTGCTTCACAGATCAGATTGACTGAAATGGGTAGCAAACATTCACTTCAGAAGCTCCAAAGGTTGCATCAGAACATTTGGAGTCAGCAACACACCAAATAATGCAGATTAAAGAAAGCCTCGGATTCCATGCCTTTCTTCGCAGTGTCCAGCAAGAAAATATGAATCAAAGTTCATCCTTAAGCAACTCAGAACTCAGATCACTCTCAGGAGAACCTACCATAACTACTTCTTGAGCAGAATTTATTTGCGGTTGACCCGCATCCAAGTTTTCCCCATTCATTGTGGTGCTATCAGTTGCTTGGGCTACATTCTCCTCATTTCTGTCTTTCCCCTTCAAGGAGGAGGATGGAAAAGTTGCAAAATCCGAGCTTGTATCCTTCTCAAGAGCAGCATGAACCTCTCCAGTGGGTTCAATCTTCCCCTGGTCCTCTTCTCCTGGTTGTGACTTTGAACTGGTGATCTCAGCATTTTGAGCTGCTCCTTTCTTACTTTTTGCCTCCTCCTTCAAGGAAACAAATGGGATAGCTGCATTTTCTTTCACAAACTGCAGCAGTCCTTTGAAGCTGGGTCGCTCAGGTGCCACTATCTGCAGTTCGTCATCTCAACATCAGCAATTCATCACTATTGATACAGAATACATGAACTTTGAAGGAGCATACAAGGACCAGTGGAAGGACAAAGATAGACAGCCAAGATGGAGAAAGGTGAAGGAACACAGTTGGCTCTCACAGGAATGCTGCTCTTCCTGGCTGGGAAGAAAAGAAGTGATGGAAAACTGAGCACCTCCTGCAATTTCAATAAGGCAACATACATCAAAGCCAATCTACTAACTTCACAGCAAACTAGGTAGGGAGATAAACAACTAGCTCCAGTAGACAACAAGAAAGATAGTAGAAGCATACCTTGAGCAAGGGATGCTCATTAGCAGAGGCGTCGATTCTTGCCAACACCAAAGAGGGAACTCCTTCTACATATCGTGCCAGTTTCTCAAAAGTCCGATTCACCTTCTCGCATGCCACACACCACGGTGTATACACCTGCTCCACACACACACACCATACATCCACACTGTTTTATTTAATTCCTCCAACAGAGCTGAATGATGTTGATGACATTGCACTTCATAGTGCAAGGACTGCGGGTGAACAGCTTGACTGGAGGATAGGTTCCACTTATAAGGCCACAATTTGACAAGATTGGGTCCACTCCCAGCTTTGAAGAATCTCTAGCACATGCCAACAACAGTGTCCATGGAAGCTGGAGATGTGGAAAGCTTACTTGTAAAAACACATCTTTTGTTTCATCCAGCACAATCAAGTCAAATGTCTTTCCCACTATGGTTGTGACCAGTCCTACATTCTGCAGGGTGCACAAAAAGTTCAATCAGAAAGATGGAGGCAAAAAAATTGACCACACCAGGAACTGACCCCAATAGAAGCTTTTTGGAACACTATTGGTATACATGCCCACTATATGGATGGATGCTCATGTGAAACAAAGTACTCAACTGAGCTCTAGATTCAAAACTTCCAATTTGTTTGCCAGTACACAGCACAATCAAATCTCTGCATGCTTGTTAATGCCCTTCTTTTACTTCTTCACAATAACTGTAATGCTCACAAAATATATACCTCTGTTGGCACTGGTTGAGATTTGTAGTATAAAGGTAGCTTTCCTTCAAGAAAATCAGCTGCAAATGCCTGTAAATAAGCAGATGGAACAATATGGCAATCAAAATACAATTACAACCATATCACTGCATACAACCTTTATGGTTTCAACATGCCCTGTATCGAAAAAAATTGATTACAGGAGAATTCAGATGCACCCTTGCAGGCTCTCACAAAGGTCCCATCATGCCAGCATCCTGAGCAGATTTTCGAGCTTAGTAAATTCAACAGCACAGAGACAGCATTCACGTCTACAAATCATGTGACCTGAGTATGAAGAGATAATCAATGCTCAGACTTCACCTTTAAGCTGTGCAATGTGATTTCTGAATCCAAGAGGTACCTAGAGCCATCCTCATTGTGAAAACCTGCAACCTATCAACAAACCAAACAACAATGCCATCATAAGCAATAGTACTGGACAAGCCAGACATCCTGAGAGGAACACAGACTCCACACAATTACTGATGGACTATCCCCACCTGAGTTGTTTGCCTCTCTTAATCTGCAAATTTGAAACCTGTAACAGTCTCTTGTGAGTAAGCTTTCTTACAAGAGTATAGGATAGTGCAGACTTTCTGTGCACATCTCAGAAATGACAGGGAACCATGAAAGTGCACTGATTGTGCCTAGAATGGATAAGTCCACAGAAAACTACAATACACGCTGGTGGTGTCTCACATTATTGCCAGAGGTTCAGAGCATTATCAATATTCTTCATGGTTCCTCTCTACAGTTCACACTACATTTTAACTCCCAACCACTGCAAACCCATTGATAAGCTTCTGCAAGCACAGCCCTGGGAATCCCCTAATGAAATAGATTAGTCTGATAGATTTGTTGGCCCATCTAGCTACTGAGCTTCCAAACATCCATAACTTCTCTAGACAGCAGCAGCTGTGTGCTTGCAATCACAATAGAAGGACAGCTGCACTAATCAGCCAAGTTCCTGGGGTCATGACCCAACTTACAGCTGGTTTGTCTGTTTGCAGACCATAGACAGCAAGCATGGGCCTGGAAAAGTCTTCATCTGCTAAGTCCACCACCAGAAACATAACCTGTAGGGATCATAAACAGTTCCATCACATGCACTTCCCGCAACACACAGAATGATGATCACTCAAGTAATGTAATGTGCTAGGCAAATCTTAAAGCAACCCAATGAACACCAGAAGGTGACATCATATCCTCCAGCGATCAAATCTTTGATTCTTGCATCTGCCTTGTAGCTGAAACATCCACAAAGAGCCTGTGAAGAATGAAAGTGGGACTAATGGACCAATCCAGTCAACTACAACTTGTGGAACAAGTTGAGGACCAGGCTCTACAACAAAATGCATTATGTGTGATGAGTTCAGCATGGAAAAACCTTGCCATTGAAGTCTTTGGCTACAGCCTGGTAGAGATCTCTCAAAGCTTCATAATCCTTTGATTCAGCAAACAGTAAAACCTACATCACCAACAGACCATTTCATTATTCACTAGCCAGAAGAGAAACTCCCAATCTCTGATGAGGTAGGACGCGTGAACCTGGATATCCATGGTATTCCCCATGTGCTGCATCACTCAGTACATATAAAATACAACAAAGAACACATGACTAGCCTCTGCAAAACTCAAGTGATTCAGTTTATTTGCCCATGCAGCAACAGACACATGCAAAGAAGAGGTGATTTCTACAACCATCACATTGGGGGAAATTGAGCAATGAACCAAATGAAATGAGTAATTCTGGAATTAGACATACATGGTGCTTGATGGGACTTGAGTAAACTCTGCGAGCTGTGGTTGAATTCAAGCAGGAGACGAGTGGATGCTTGTTCAACTCCACAAAGGACAAAATCTCTGATTCAGAATAGTGGCCACCTACACCACCTCACCAAACATCACAATGAGAGAGACCTTTGTACACTGCGAGATTTGGCACAAAGACCAATATCTCCACCCAACACATCGTAAGAGAAAACATGGTAATGAAAGCCAATAGAATACGCACCAAAAGCAGCAAAGTTCACAGCCTGTGGCTTGCGCAATGCAATAAATGGTGGCTTGATAAAGAGTTGCACAATGTCTACATTTGTGGTTTGCAAAAACTCCGTTCCTTCTTCTGCAATAGCCGCTGCAATGAACTCTTCATACTCTGGCCCCTGCAAATAAAAATCATCAAAGATAAATCTTCACGATGGTCTCTCACAAAATGGATCATGTATGATGAGTTCAGCATGGAAGATCTCAAGATCATGATCATTCTCAGAGTAGCTCCTCAGGCAGCGCACCAGCCAAGAAGAAGCTCAAACCTCAAGGATTGAATATATCCATATACTCTGGATGAAAGACCTTTGAATTGACTACTCTATTTGAGGCACAAAACATAGAGCAATGCAACAAAAGATTGGGATTTTTTTTCTACCTCAAACTTCTCAAAGTAGCTGATAACAACAGCCACATTCTTGTTCAAAAAAGCTTCAGCCTCTGCCTTGGTTGAGATGGTGGTTGCAGCAAACCCTGTCCTTTTGCGCACCCAATTCACCATCTCCTCCCTGCAGCACCACTGCTGTAATCTTTCAGGGTTCTCCATGGCCATCATCATCAAGGTCTTAAAGAGATTGTGTTTCCTACTACACAAATCCGCAGATTTACTTAGTAAGTCTAGAGATCTTTCATTCTTTTTTACTTACCCAGAGCAATGCTGCTAACCCTGAGAGAGAGAAAGAAAGAAAGAAAAGCAACCAAACCTGGAGTGGCCAGAAGTGTAGCGCTGGAACGTGCCATTGGTGAAGAAGAGAAGAGCAGGGAAGCCTTTGATGCTGTACTGAGAAGCAGTACTGGGGTTATTGACAGCATCAAGCTTGGCAAACACTACTGTGCTCCCACTCTCGGCAAGGAGTCTGGAAACCAGAGCAAAATCTTCCATCAATGCGGAGCTGCGCGTACACCATGGTGCATATCCGAGCAAGAACACATACTCGTGGGATCCTAGCACCTTGTCCACGGTCCGATCGTTGATATCCAGCAACAGCGCTCGCCCAAAGACCGGAGCTGCTGTTCCGCTACTCCCTTCCTCCTCATCCTCCAAGTCTTCCAAGTCTTCCAAGTCTTCCAAATCCTCCAAATCCTCGCCTTCAACATCCTCCTCGTCAGCTGCTGCTGCTGCTGCTGATTCCCGTTGGATCTCAGAAGCCACCAAAGTTGTCAGGAGCAGCAAAACGAGGAGGAGGGAAAAAATGCTACACCAACGGCGACGAAAAGAACAAGAACAAGAACAAGTGACCACCACTGCACTCATCTCGTGAGCAGCCCGCCACCACCCACACTTTCAAACACAGAAGCTGAAAAAACAAGAGAGAAAGAAACCGCGATCAGTTGACGATGGACCACAACACTTGTAAAACCAGCGCAACAGCAATGTGGATTGAGTTCTCGGTGTAAGACCTCCCCCCTTCTTTCCCAGTTCTTCTTGCTCACATTGTGCGCAACAAAGTCCTTCGAGAAGCCGCCGCTGTCGTCGTCGTCGTCGTCTTAGTCCGTCGTCGAAGTGCAAGAGCTTCGCTCTTTTTTGTCAAGCTGCCAAGAAGAAGAAGAAGCTTGCGGTGCATTGTCGGTGTGAATGCGCCGAAAGAATTTCAACCAAAAACACCCCCTAACAAACAAGCAGCCTTTTTCTTTAATAAGAAATTTGGCGACCAAAAAAAACCCCCAGTGCGAATTGTACAAAGGCGTTTTTTTCTTTTGGGTGGGGGAAATTTTTTGCAAAGATCGCCATATTTTGAGGAAAAGAAGTCTCATTTCGCCATATTTAGACAATGAGATGTTCCTCCTCCTACTGGTCGCCAGAACTAGTCAGGAATCTTTTTTAAGACTCTACTATATTGTCTGACTTGTAGCCAAATGTGGCTCATTCCTACACTCGGCGTTCAGCAAGCATAGGCTCTTGCCAAAAAGTTTCATTGCTTCTATCTCCAAGCTCATCAGAGCTGCTCTCCTCCTCGTTTATGCTTGTCATCAATGAGCTAGTCCTTGTGATCTGTGTGTTGCCCACTTGCGATGGAGTTTTGTTTCCATTAAATTGTAGTCACCAATTGCAATATGTCTTCAATGCTTGTAGCTTTTATCATTGATAGCAAGAGCTCCATGAAATCACGAATCTTTCATTGTGATGAGCTCACATTGAAGTTCTAGATTTATTTTTTCAAGCTTCATGATTGCCACAAAATATATTTTACAAGTTTTTTTTTTAAGGTTTGTTTTGTATTTTGTGTTTTACAACTTGAAGTCTTTAAGGATGTTGTGAATCATTTCTATGTGCAAAATGAAGGCTAGTTGAATGCGATTATCATGATGTTGATTTTATCCTATTGTTTAGCTTTGAAATTTGTTAGGGACTTTGTGCATAATAACAAGAGTACATAATTTCAAGAGTATTCATCATAGCATTCATGATCTACATACAAGATTCAAAAGAAGTAAGTCATCTATTGCTTTCCCTTTGATTTTCATGTTTGTGGTAATTACCTATAGGGATTTCCATTTCATTAATGTTGTTGTCTTTCTTAGTGAAGATGCAATGTTGGTGTCTTTTTTAGTGGTGGTGTTTTTTTTAATGTTATTCCCTTCTTTAATTTTGATGTCTTTTTTAGTAGTGTTCTCCTCTTCAATGTTGTTATGTTAAGTGATGTCGTATGTTTTAATGGTGTTCTATGCTTCAATTTTGGTGTTTTTCTTTCAGTGTTGCTCTTTTTTTTTAGTGGTGTTTTATGTTTCAATGTTGGTGTTTTTTTTAGTGTTGCATTTCTTTTTTTTTAGTGTTGTTTTATTTTTTAATGTTGTTTTATTTTCCAATGGTGTTCTTTTTTTCAATGCAATTGTCTTCAATGTTGTTGTCTTCTTTAGTGGTGTTATTAATATTTGTTATGGGCATGAAAACAAACAAATCTATAGGATTTCTTAAATCAAGGTGAAAACAAGGGCAAGCCTAATTTCAAATCTAAATTGTAAAACAAAAACATGACATGTGTAAAATAAGAATCCAACAAAATTTTATTACAAGAACAAAATAAGAACATAACAAAGTTATGACAAGGAAATGTATCCAAAATTGGTGTTAAACAAATTGAACATAATGGGGAATTTCATCTATATTTATACCTATTGGGCACCTAGCTCAAGCTTCCAACCTACATGTGCCCATGTAAACCCATGTGTGCACTTTGAGTGAACTAAAATTCAACTAAAAATGAATTAAGACTGAACTAAAACTTAATTAAAAATGAACTGAAAGTTAATTAATAATTAACTAAAAGTTAATTGGAAATGAATTCAAAATGAATTAAAAGTTAAATTGAAGTGAATTAAAACTTAATTAAAATCTAACTAATAGTGAATTAAAACTAAACTATAAATTAGATATAAGCTCACTATAAGTCCTAGATGAACATTCATATGTATGAACTCCATAGCATTAGCATCCATGATAGTATTTGTTTAGAACTAATGTTTTCAATGGTGTTGTCTTTAATGGTGTTGATGTTTTTAATGTTGTTTTTTTCAATGTTATTATTTTCTTTTGTCACAATGCCACCATTAATATTACATGCTTACAAGTTCCAATATTTCTTTTCAAGACTTTAAAATTTTTGAAATAGGTGGGCCTTTTTTTCATTCCTACTAATGATAAAACTTTTTCATCTCATGGTTTTGATTTTACATCTTTTTTCCCTTTATTTTTTAATTATAATTTTGATATTTCCAATGCATATCACACTACATATGTTCTTATGTCCTTGAGTGGGTTTTCCCTCAACCTTAAAAATAATCTACCCATCCCATCCAAGGTATGAATTAAGAAGCAAAATTATTATGTCACGAGAAAAATTTAAAACAAATGCATTATAAAACTCCCATGGGCTAAATTGCTTATAAAGGAAAATGGGAGCTTACACATTATCAAATGTAGGATTTATACTAAGGTAGAAAGGAAAGACAAATTACTTAATACTAAGCGGGATTCTATTTGTAAACATACATGTCGTAAAAAAGTTCAAAACAATATTGGGTTAATGTGAAAAAAGGGACTAGCTTTACTCCAAAGTTTGTAAGCATGCTAAGAACCAAAAAACATTTGCTTCTCACAACAAAGAGATTATTGATGCCTAATTGGCACATGGGGTGGTAGGAGAAAAAACTTGGAAACTTGTACAACTTTTCACTATCCTTCATCTGCTACAACTAGGCCATCCAATGTTGGAATATGAATCATTGGGGCCTTTGCTTCAAATTTTGGCAATGCTAAAAAAAACAACAAAAAACATTTGAGTGATAATTTGGGCTAGACCATGGAAAAATTTATGCACCAAGTGGTGATGAAGGCAACTAAGCTTACAATTCAAATTCAACATTATGTTGCTTTCAATTGTGATGAAGTTTTCACATTTGACAACTAATCATGGTTGTTTATCCATTGTTATGTGATGGAAAACTGGATACTTGGATTCCCATTATAATATCTTTGGATAGGGTGGTTATAGGTTCAAAATGTGATAACTTAAAGTTATTATGGAGGCATTGATGATAAGTGAAGGTTTGCCATGAAACTATCACTACTAAAAAATGCATGGAGAAACCAGTACAACCAACCACCCAATTCAACTTTGGGTAATATTCACATGACACAAAACATTCATGACTTTGTTGAATGGGCAAATCCCATTAAAAAGTCACCAAAGTGGTCATGCTATAAGAGGTAACGATGGTTCAGGAATGAAAATTTTTCATTCCAGCTTTTCAACCACTTGGGTGTTTTTTCCTAGTGGTCATTTTAGGCATTGTGCACAAAGTTAATTACCTTGCGAAATAAGTAAGTAGTCACCATTTAATTTAAATGCCACATGGTTTCACTTGGGTGCCCAATGTTTAATGCCACATGTTTGTATTTAAGTTTGTAGCCACTATGTAAGTACATAAAAATTAATACTAGGTAAATATAGGTAAAATATATATCTAGGCTAAGTTAAATATACCTAGGTCATGTTTTGCTAGCTTAATGTAGGTATGACCTAATTAAATATAATTAAATTATACATAAACTAAGGTAATCAATCTATATTTAGTCTAGGTATAATGGGATATGTACCTAAAGTATGTTTATTGTAGCCTATAGCTAGGTTAGGTATATCATAATATATACATATAGGTTAAATATATCATAGCCAATGTACTTAGGCTACATATTGGTATACAATTTCTTATGTACCTAGGTACATATAATGATTTATTATTTACAATAAGGTGGATTAGGCCTACCTAATTACACGTAGCTAACCTAAGTATAGCTTAACTTACATATACATGGTTTATACATACTTAAGTTATACATACATAATTTATATGTACATAATCTCTACATATTTATTTTATACAAACTTAGCCCCACATATAAGCTACATTACCTAAATACCTTACCTTGCTTATACCTTACATATACCTTAACATTGCATGTAAATTGTACATTATGTAAATACCCTACCTTGCATACCCTATGTATACCATACATTTTGTACCTTACATATACCCTACCCAACCTACTTATGCCTTTCTTATACCCTAGCCTTACATATAAGTTACACTACTTAAATACCTTACCTTACATATGTAGGCTAAGTGAATACCCTAAATACCTAAATTTATTACCCTACCTTACCTTAATTTACTTATACCCTACCCTAAATACCTTAAATTATGTACTAAATGTGTGTATTTTACCCTACCTTACATACCTTACACTTACCTTATGTTAACCTAAACATCATATCTTATATACATACCCTACTTTACATTTGTAACTTAAAGTGAATACGAGCTAAATACTTAAATACCCTGCCTATACCCTATTTATGCCCTATGTTAATTAATACCCTACCTTACATACATAAGTTAAATGATTTTATTTTAAATATATGTATTACCTATTGTAACTTATAATTCCCATTAATTACTTAGGTATAATTAACTAACAACACCTAGGTTACATTAATTACCCATAATCATACCTACAATATTATTAGTTGGTTACCTAATTATTTACCTAATATACATTAATCAGTATGTAACTAAGTAATTAAATATTAAATATTGCAAATACATTATAATAATATAAAATGAATTAGGTCAAATTTGTAAAAAATTAATTACAATATGCTTGTAATTATCAATCAACAATATAGTTCATTATAAATATATTGATATTATATATAATTTAAATATTTATAATATAGTTGCAACTATATAATGATATATTAATTATTAGTAATTAACATACCTATTTACTTACCTTTTTATCTATTTATTTATTTCATTAAATTGTATTCCATAATTATTTAAGTAAAATGTTATATGAACTAAAAAGCTCTAAGGTTGTATGTTCATATGAGAATGTTTTTCCTCCTCAAAAGTTTGTCCCATATTGTTTATCATCCTTTCCAAAATTTAAACAATATAAATTGAAACATTCCAAGCATCCAAGACATAAAAAATATTAAAAAAAGAAGGGCCACTTGTGATGAACCAGTAAAAATGGTTCAACCTTCAAGGTCAAATTCAAAATAAAATAATATTTTCTTACCTAGGGCGGCTAGGTGTATGTTTAATCTAGGTGACCTATATCTAGGCCTGGTTTAATGGTTTAGTTTTAGGTGTAATAATGTAAAAAAGGACATAGTACCTATGGTAGGCCTAGGTTGTTTAAGCGCATTTTGGTCTCCTAGAACAAAGCCTAATTGTAGCTTAAATTTTAAGTTTAAGGTTCCTAAACCTAGGTACTTAATTTAAGCCTAGTTTAGGATTAACCTAGGACATTTAGGTTTTAACCATGTGGCATAACCTAAATGGCTAATATTTAAATGCCATGTCACTTAACCTAGGTGGCCAATGTCTAAATGCCACATGGCCAAGCCTAAATGGCCAATGCTTGAGTGCAATGTGGCCAAGCTTTTGTGGCCAATGTCTAAATGCCATGTGGCCTAGCTTGGGTGGCCAATTTCTAAATGCCACATGGCATTTGATTAGTCAAATTTATGTTTGACTAATCAACCTAGGTTTAACTAATCACTTTAATGACCACTGTATGAAACCACCCATAGAACTAATAATGAATACACCTACTACCCGAACACCTTTAAAAAACCAAAAAAAACTTGAACCAAACCACCCAATTCCCTATTTGATGGTTTTCTTATGCCACTAAGGACCAACCATTACTTTAAACCATTAAGGCTACTGCAAACCCATTATAATGATACCACCACAAAATGAATGGTTTGCACAATGGTCTAACTACATGTTTTCTAGTAATATATATTGCCCAAAAGCCCATCTATTATGGGCCAGATGGCATTAATGTATTTCAAGGTCCAAGGAATGTTGTCATAAATCAAATCTATGATAATTGTGCTCTTAATTCTTTGAGGATCCATTGTATGGCCCATCGGACAAACTTAGTAATGCAAACCTCATCAAGTTAGCCTTTGGTGATCTACCTTGAACATTTGTTACAAACCATGCAAAATTACTTTGCACATTCACCCAAGAAGCATTTAAAGTTTACAAAGTTAGTTGAGATCTTGGAAATGAAGGGGAATAAGATTCTCCAAAATGTGAAAGCAAGGTGGATCTCCATGTTGAGCCTTGCCAAAAAGTTGATGGCAAAATAGAGAACACTATTGGTGAAGATGACATTAAACAACATTATAAACCAATAAGCAAAAATGAACTATGAGCATCTATGTGACTTGTAAATTTTGTTGGGACTTGTTTATATCCTACCATGTTGTTCAAATATGTGCATGTTTTCATTAAGTTTGCACAAATGAAGGATGTGTTTGTGTGTGACCTTGGGGTTGCTATTAAGGTTTACCAAGGTGATCTGTACAACATGTATTTGGAATAGACTTTCAACTTCACTACAAATAATTTGTGGGTTTTCAAGTCCTTGCTTGAATGTAAACATGAAAACATCTAAATGAATTGGACACCTAATCCAAATTCTAGAGTTTAACATTTGGCCTTTTGAAGTAAATGGTCAACATATCTAGGTAGACCATTGTGATTTGGAGAACATGATGCTCACATTTGTCATTAAAGGTCTATTTGTTGTTGTTGAATCACTTGTGAAGAACCATAGCAAAGGTAAATTCTTGAAACTTTCCTTCTACATTGTTTGATTTTTTTTTCTCATTTTTTGAAATTATGTTTTATCTTCATGCCATTATGTGTTTTGTTGGGTAGGGGTTGCTTTGGTAGGGGCTTCAAAAAATTTGGTTAAAAAACTAGAAACAAAGTTTCCAACCCATGGTGTCATGGATGTTATTGGGATTATGTATCCCATGTATTGGCTACAACCAAATCATGAGGCATCTTTCCCGAAACACCTTGAAGTAATCAAAATGGCTTTCTACTATGGTAAAACCCAATTGTTGGATGGGGTGGAAAACTTTGGGTCTAAGGTCCTCAATGTTAATGACCTCGATAACTAGTAAGGCATGTTCAAGTTGAAGATGACATCGAATGTAGTAGCATGCATGGCTCCACCTTTTGACACTAATCCTTTGACCAAAATGTGGCACTTGGTGACAACACCTTGGATGCTAATATGCAATTTCCAAAAATATGTGAAATTGGTTGAATTGAAACATTATTATGTGAAAGGTGCAAATATTAAGTAGTGTGGAAGATGAGAGGTGTTTTTCTATGTTGACTTTCATGAAATCAAAACTTAACAACATGTTCATTATCCATTTGCCCTTTGTTGTGTGCATGTCTACATAATAGTTTTACACTCTGCAAAAAAAATTCATATGTAAAATGTACTAAATAATGGTGAGTAACATGTCACTAATATTGTTACAATGGTTAGGCATTGCCTGCAACATGATAAGTGCGAATGTTGGGCCTATTTTGGCATTGTAAAGTTGTGTAGGTTTTGCACCAAAGTTTGGTAAATTCAATAGTTGTTAACAACTTTCTTTGCATGATGTTACTATGTTATGTTCATTTTCCAATCTATTTGTATGCTAATTTGATTGATTTTGTAGGCCACTTATGTTGGAATGGCTAGTGTTAAAGGTTCAACTGCCCCTAAATGCTTATGTTTTTGTTTAAGTGTGTTTGAAATTTACATTTTGTGTGCATAATGCAATTCACAATGTTTGTTTACATGTTTTAAATTATATTATTTGGCACAAATAAGGGTTAAAGTCTTGACAAATTTTTTTACAAAGTGCATTGAAAGCTCCAAATGCAAAATAAGAATAACTAATAAACTTTAACTAAATACCAAATGTAACTAGATTGTGTCACCTTTAAATTTGGAGGAGTGATCAGAATTTTCATTGTCACAATAAAATGTCAACCATTTTGAGATTTAAAAAAATCTAGTGAGGCCAAACATTGTTCTACATTTCTTAATTTTAGCTTATTCAATAGCTCATGCATTTTAGGTGTGGCCCCATTACCAACTTTGCAAAAATGAAAAAAAAAAAATTTCGTGCACGATTTAACGTTTTTTTTCTAACGAATTTTGTTGTTTATTTTGACCAAAAAATAAATAAATATTTTTTCCGAGGGTAAGTTTGACAAATTTTGTTAATTTTTAAATAAATCTCCCCAAAATTTTGACAAAAAAAATGAAAAAAAAAAACATTAACACCATCTGAACAAGACATCAAATGTAAGTTTTCATCTAGTGGATTATTTTCCAAATGTTGACAAGAGAGTTACATTGTGGATCTCAAACCTCAAGGTCATCAATTACCAAAATACCGTGGACTCAAAAATACCTCAATTATTTTCAATAATTGACACCATTTCGTTAATTACCTAGTCTATAGTGGGTACGTGTTCATGAAATATAATCAATTTGAACAATCGATGTTGAACAAATATGTTCATAATTGAACAACCTAAAAGAAAAAAAGATTAAACTTAGAGTTAAACAAGTCTATAAAATTATCTGAGATATCAACATTAGTACCAAAACTAGTAACGCAAAACAAGCCCACTTAATATAAACTTATTGCATCATGTGGGCAATATTTTTATGCCTTCAAATAACATCAAACATTTGTTCATTTGGGTGGGATTAAAGATGATATTGTCGACCAACAAGTGAGTATAAGATTGAAACCATGTATGTTTATTACATAGTTATGGAAATCTATGTATTTGTTTACACAAATATCCTTTCACCTTTTTATTTTCTATGTGTAACTATTGTGCCACACCATTATTCTACCATGGATTTCACATAATCATAAATTATGCCAAAACTTTTGAAGATTAAAATTTTAATTCCATTCACAATTTTTTTTTTTTCATAAAATTTTACATTCATACAACAACTTATTATCATCAAATGAATGTTTCCAAAGGTCACAAACATTCAATTATATACTAACTGAAAAAAATTAAATAATTAAAAAAAAATTACACATCACATGGCTCTCAATGTGAATCAACATGCACATTAACGTGACAAAAACTTTTCACATGAATTATCATGTGTGAGTTAATGCACAATAATGTGACAAATTTTTTTCACATGAATTATTTTCAACAAATAAATTACCAAATTAAACCCATAAATAATTATATAAGTAATAATCCAATTACATCAAGTTACAATACCTTATTAGTATGGTTCTACTTTAAGAAAGGCTTATTCATTACAAATATTAGTTTACAATTAAAAGACATTATTCATTAATCTAAAAATACATAAGGTCGACAATTTCAATGTGAGGTAAAATGAGGTGAAATGAGTATATTGTGAAGGGTAAAATCTCAAGTAATGGCCCTAATTGAAATAAAGGCTCACACAAGGTAATCGTTGAACACAAGTCTTATTTCAGTAATGCCCTGCCTCAAGGGCTTAATTAAATTTAAATATCCGTTTAATATATATTTTTAATAATAGGCAAATTTTACAATCACAACCCCAAAATTTTAAAGCCCACTATGGAAATAATGTTGAAAATTTCTTGGAGACCTTTTACACGTAGCTGATACTCATCTTGATATTCTATATTTTATGCAAAAATTATAAAATTTTTAATAAAAAATAATTATTGAACCCATATCAATTAAGATAGGTTATGTCATTTGCATTGATTCACACATGATAATTAAAGTTGGTCACAAATTAATATTTGCATTTAAACTAGTATGAAAATTGAAAACACATTACTAATATTGATATCAAATTTTAATGAAATAATCCAATTTACATTCAACTGCCTAAGTACTACTGAAAATGTGGTTCAGGGTTTAGTGTTAGATTTAGGGTTAGGTTTAGGATTTAAGGTTTGAGGCTCTGATTTGAGAAACCCTTTGCATATTTTAGGGCTGGGGTTTAGGGCTAGGGTTTCATGTTTGAAGCTCTGATTTTAGAGACCCCTTTGCATATTTTAGGACCGGGGTTTAGGGCTAGGGTTTCATGTTTGAAGCTCTGATTTTAGAGACCCCTTTGCATGTTTTAGGACCGGATTGATGTTAGTGTAGTCTCGTGTTTCAGAAGGCTAGATTTAACAGGAGAGACAAAAATCACAAGTTTGCTGTCCCCTATGAAGACGAAGGACAAGAACAGAAGACTAGAAGACTAAGGCGTGGTGGATTACTTGCTGGAGGTGGTGGGTGCATAGTGCATACCCAAAACATTTCGTTGATTGAACCAAAACCGATTGCATCTGGTTTTGGAGCTTCTGAAGATCAGCAGGGGTAGAGAAGGCATTAGTTTTAGTTGCGTAATCGCGGTACCCATCTCGTCGATTTTCTCATCGTTCTTGTTTGTGGATAGAAGGAGAGAGAGAGAGAGAGAAGAGTTATTTCCTTGTGTGTGTGCGAGAGATCCTCTTCCAGTTTTGTGGGAGGGAGAGAATAGCGAGCTTCTTCTTACCTCTGCCCGAGCTCGTTCTAGTTTTCTTTGAGAACGAATCAGGAAAGCTTCTTATCAATTTGTTTTCTAATTAAATTTTCAGAACCAGAAGCGCGAGCGTCATATCTCTCTGCCCGAGCTCGTTTGTCTTCCAGTGTTTTAGTAATGCGAATCCCAAACTTCTTTTCTCATCCTGACCTCGTTCTGAGACTTGAAACCCTAGCCGCTGCAAACCGACTCACAGTTAGGGTTAGGGTTCGTGCTTGCAGGGATCCAAATGTCGGCCGTCGATACGCGATCTGGACGGTGGATGGCCATCGTCTCCCTCACGCCGATTTCCCTGCCTCCCTTTCGCTATATAGTCTGCGTTCACCAACCACAATTCAACGGTCTCCCTGTGTCCTTCGTTTTGAGGTTTGCACTTGCTGTGTTGTGATGTATGTGTTCCTTATCGGCGGTTTCTTTGGTCTTTTGCAAACTCGTCATGCGGATCTCCTCTAGTTGGCTTTTCGTTATATAGATCCTCATCGTTTCTGTACAAGCTTGCAGGCATGCTCGTTTGGTCTTCGGTCTGAGGTTTTCAGTTTCTTCTGGTGATCGGGATTCTGAATGAGAGAATGTTATGGAAGGAGATGAGGACACTTTCCCCAAATGATCGAATCTGATTCTATCTTTGCTACATGTGCTCGCAAGAGCTCAAGCCAGAAAACTGATCCTTCCGTGTTTTAACGATGGTCGACGTGTTTGTTTATGCATTTGTATTTTGATTATAGTTCTGCTGTGGTCGGCGTCGTAGCTTTGCTGACTTGGTAAGCATGCATACTCTTTGGATACTAGCAGTAAGTATTTCTGTCGAAGCCTGGGATGATAACATTTTAAGGCTTGTTTCTCAAACATTCGCAGTGGCCGCCTAAAGCTTTCGTCCTCACGGGCTTGAGAGCTGATGCTGCTTAAACCTTCCTTGGATATCTGAGGCTTCGGCAGTTGCTTAAAAACAGTCTTTGTAAATTAATCTTATTAGGTTCTGTACGTAGCTCTTATCACGGCTATGGGTGTGGATTGATTGAGGCGATGATTATAAAAGTATCCGCGCTTCTGAGGGGTGACTCTCTGAAGAAAGAAGTACAATATGGTTGAATTTCTTGAGATGAGCCTCATGTATTAATGCTAAGAACCTGCAATCTGAGCTTTTAGGGGAAAAGCCGATCAGACGACAGACTTCTGTATTATATTGAAACTTGATTCTAGACTATTAATCTTCCAAATTGCAGAGAGATCTCCACAAGAACAATATTATGACAATCAGTGCAGTCTTAACCTCATGGCAGTTGCCACTGAGTTTCACGAACAACAAAGGCAAATTGCCATGACTCTGCTGTACTACACAAATTGGGGTATAATGGTCCGCCGAAAACTGCAAGCAACCTAGATAATGACAATTACAATTTCCAAATACAGCCAATTCTAATAGAAAGTTACAAAATCCAGAGTTCAACATAACCCTAATCCTTTCCTAAACAGAAACCCACACATTCCCATCACCCAACAACCATCATACTGACTTATTTCTTGTCTTTTTGACAGAATTTCATGGCCATGGGTGCATCAACTGAAGCACTGCTAAACCCTTTCAGCTCCATACACGAGGTGAGAAGACGAGAAGCTGCAACAGAAATACAGAAAACCCTAAACCTGCACCTTTCTATTTTTTGTCCCTTTTGAACAACTTTAAAACCTACATATGCACCAAAAACCCTTTAAAACGCCTTATCCAATGTTCAAAGATCTTAAGCTCCTAAACCCTATTTTAAAAAAGCTGATAACTGAACCCTTTACAGCCCCCACCCCCACCTCCCCCTTTCACTTCTAGAGGGCATATTTTGATCCTTTTTTGGGGGACAGATTTGAGCAATTTTTGAAACATTGGATGTGCCAGGTAGCTACAATATCTGTTTGAGTTCCAAATGCATCACAGGGATGTCTACAGATTCTATCTTCTCTGCTACACATGTTCAGTGCCTGGCCTATCCTATCTAATTTGATAAATAAGTCACCTCCAAGTTCAATCAATCTGAACCGAATTGGTATGCAAACAGAAAATTTCTCTTATCTTCTACAAAATGAAGTGGAGAAGAAAAATCACTTACCCCAAGCACTTCCTTCTATATGTGGGGATCTCCAAGTAATTATAATAACAGCAACAAATACCCCAAATATTGTCAATTCTTTTAAAGGGTTTTCAGAATCAATTGACCCAATCAACTCACCTGTGACTTTTGATCACATGCAAATATTGACTTGTTTTGTTACCTACATCAAGAATTGGGAACTCCAGACATTTTGCAAGGTGGGTCTCATCCAGAGCAAAATTTGTGTTTCTCCTGAGGTTACCAGCTCCAAATGTAACTCATCCTTGAACTAATTTCCAAGGATTTTGGAGTTGCATCATCTCACCAATAATTGGCATCTGCTGCAAGTTCAGCTTTTTTGTGTATTGGTTGCTTAGTTACACTCTTGATGGCATTTGTGGACAAACCATATACATCAGCAACTTCCATGAAGACTTTTCGGCTAGGTGAAATGTTAGCTGCCTCCATGCTCTCCAACAGTTGCTCCATTTCCTCTGAATACCCATCCTTCCCATAGGCCCTGGGCGCAGGGACAAACACAATGACATGAGTGTGAAATCTTATGCACAAGGAAGATTAGGATGTCAATTTAGATCCCACTGCAAAAGATGTGGTGCAGGGCCTGACTCTAGAATGCAGGTCAAGAGTGCAGCATCCCTCACCTGAGAAGAATTGAGTATGAGGATGCCTGTGGATTCACACAGAATTGCCTTGCATCTTTCAGCAACTTTTCTGCTTCCTCATACAATTTGTGATCACAATAAGCAGCTATCATCGAATTCAATGTTGAAACCTCTGGCCGGATCTTGGCATCTAATAGTTGCTGAAAACAGTCTTTCATTTTATCAAATAACCCAGCACGCCCATAGCCTGATATCAAAATGTCATAAGTGATGACAGTTGGCTTGAAACCAGCACATATCATTCTTGAAAGAGACCCCTCCATCTGTTCCACTTGCCCTGCTCTTGCATAATTACACATAAGTGAATTGTATGTTCTCACATGTGGTTTGTGTTTGGACTTTGCTCCTGACATGCTTTTGAACACCTGCAAAATGGAAAGACCAATTTCAACTTTGTTGCTCCTGGTATAGAACTCATTTTTGTGGCAAACTGATAGCAATAAAATTCAACCAGGAAAAAAAAACCTAATCAATCTCTTGAGTAGAAATAAATCCAGGATATGAAGCATTCGTTCTGAAAATCCAGCCCCAAAGTCTCAGAGAAAGCATAAATTGTAAAGGAAACCCACCTGTTCCATCTTGGCAAAATCTGCCACCCGGCCATAAGCATCTAATAGTGTGTTGTAGGTGACTAAATCAGGCTTGCAGTGTGCTGCACGCATTACTCTCAATACACTTTCCATTTGCATATACTGTTTGCTTTTCCCATATGCATCAATGACTCCATTGTACGAGTAGATGTCTGGTGCTATTCCTGCATTTTGCATTTCCTTAAAGAGACTTTGTACTCTCTCAAACTGGTCCAGCTGAGCACTTGCCCGCAACAGAATGTTATAAGTCACCACATTCGGCTGACATCTGCTCCAATCAGGCAAAGATCCAAATCAGGTACACATTAGCAAAAACCTCAGTTCCTCGGCATCAAATGCTCATGAAGAGTCACTGAATTTTATGAAGAGTGAGAATTTCTTCAAACCTTGGTTTTGCCTTCATCTCTTCAAAAAATTTAAAGGCCTTCTCCAATCCTTGCCCCAAGTCTTGGCTGCGAACTTGAGCTGCTATGACAGAATTATACAAGGAGGTGTCTGGACGACACCCATTTTTCCGCATCTCGCCAAATAACCACATTGCTAGTCTTAACTGTCCTTCCTTTCCCATAATCGTTATGAGCTTGGAGTAGAATCCACTGTCTGACTTGTACCATTTCTGCACTTGCATCCATCGGAAAACCTGCCAGATTCCAAAGGGTCATGTAAGAATTGGAGTTTAGGGTTTAAGCCCCAGAGCAATCCATTGCCTCCAAGGTCACAACCTATGTCCAGGGTTTAAGCTCCAGACCAATCCATTGCTTCCAAGGTCACAAACAATTGTCCTGAGTTGACAACACATTTCAAAAGTTTAAGTATATAGTTTGATTTCTACCCTCAACCCGCAACCCATATACCTCAAGAGCAACCTGCCATTGATGCTGAGCTCCAAGACCTTCAAGAATGTAAAACCAATCTTTAGAATCCAAACCCCGAGCTTGCTTCTCCAGCACCTGAAGACAACAACCATGGCTTGATTGATCGTTTGCAGTAAACTTCCTTCTTTCCCAAGGAGATAAGATTCAATCTGTACTTGCAGAAATCCGGTGCTACTGTCTTCTACCCTTCAGTAGTGGCTCACATTTCTTCTTCTTCCCCTCACACAAACTCAAAAGAAAAAAAGAGTGGCATACATACCTCCACCACATTGGCTCCATCCAAAGCCAACAGCCGAACGATGTTGGTGGCCGCAGAGCTGCTATCATGGTCCCGTCGTTTGAAGACTCTGTTGGCAGCGCTGATCACCAACAAACTTTTCTTCCTGCTGCTCCTTCTGCTCTCTGTGAGCCTGTTACTCGACCACCCACCACCTGGAAGAAGGAAAACTGGTGATGGGTGTCTACAGCATCGCCGTGTTTGAGTGAGGTTTTGTGGGAAGATCAAGCTTGATGATGAGGCTTGCCTGTAGTGAACAGTAGTCCAAAGGTGTGGTTGGTGATGGTGATGACAAGAGACAAGGGTGTTCGGGAACACAGTAGTGAGGATTCCCTCAACCCTGGAATGGAGTCGCAGCACAATCATTGTCAAATGTGCATGACATCAAAGAAGAGAGAGAGAGAGAGAGAGAGAGAGAGAGATTGACTGCTGAGAAAAGAAAACAAACGAAGAAAACAAAGACAAGACAATTGCAAGCTTTTGACTTTGATCCAATTTCAAGCATGAATCTGCTTGAGTGATAGATGCAAAGGACAAGAAGCACCAGGAGAGACAGATCTCAACCACAGCAACTCTGAGAAATTCTGTGGGCGTAGATAGAAGAGTAGAAGAGGCACCCAAAAATTAGGGTTTTGGGTTTTTGGCTTGAGTTTCTTTGTCACTCACTGCAATCTTGTGTTTTCTTTTTGTAATTTGAGTGTATGTAATAACATGACAGGAAACTCTTGACAAGAAGGACAGTCCATGATCTGCAATTGCTCTCTACATTATTGATAAGTACTCTTGCTTTTTGGCAAAGAAATTCCCTGTGAAAAAAACACTGTCAAAATACAGACAAACAGCAACAACCAACTCACAGGGACAACAGCATGGTGTGCTTACCATGTCTGAGAGGTGAAGTAGAATGCTTGGCATCCATTTTTCTCTAGTTAAGAATCAATGCCATCATGTGCAAATTGCAAAATCCCACTTTCTTGAATTTTAAGAAGAAGAATCAATAAATGCCCATGTGCAGTTGCAAAATTTTGCAATCTACAAGTGACAATTCCAGATCCACTTTCTCTTAGCTAAGAAAGAAAAATGCCATGTGCAAATTGCAAAACTTTGCAATCCACAAGTGACAATTTCAGCATTTTGGAATGAATCCACTTTCTCTAGTTAAGAATCAAATGCCATGTGCAATTGCAAACTTTGCAATCCACAAGTGACAATTTCAGCATTTTGGAATGAATCCACTTTCTCTAGTTAAGAATCAAATGCCATGTGCAATTGCAAACTTTGCAATCTACAATTCACACAGTTTAGCAAATTTGGAATCCACTTTTCTCCAGTCTTGCCATAAATGGAGTACACAAAGAGAGTTTCTAATCCCACAAAAAATATGGGCTTGTATCTCCTTGACAACCAAAAAACGTTGTTGGGTATGCAAAAATGCCCCTCCATGTTTGTGTGATTAGCAAGTTGCTTTTCAATATTTACTTGATCCCATATATCAAGAAAAAATTATCTTGAATTTTTTTGAAAGCCCATCATGATTTTTTTTAAAAAAAAACATTCTCGTTCTATCCCTCTCCATTCAGGATCCAAAACAATTCTTGCAAAATACATTGGACTTATGCATGAAATATCATCAATCGTTCAAAATATTGACAACTTTTTTTCACATTTCTAATGAACCCTTCTTCCATTGCATGGTTTTTCACAATTAATGAATCGTAATGTTGATAAAACTTGCCCATTGTTGGTTTTCCGCAATCAACAATCACCAAGATAAGTTGTGTGTATTGTTGAGGATAAGTTGAGGATCATCAAGTGTTTGTTTGCAATGTATGTATGTAGCCATCTTTTGCTTTCTAGTCGTGTCAACAACTCCATTCAAAAACTAATCACCTTTGGAGCACACACACAAGATGTTTTGTAGTGTTTTTGTTGGTCTTGCCTACTACCAAGGCCCTTAAGGATATTGTTGTGTTTAGATTCATTATAGAGTATATAGTAGCTTAAGGGATTTTGGCCCCTACTAGGTAATAATAAAAGGTCTAATTTTTTTAATATGAGGATTATTGAAAGATGATATATTTTGGCTTGTGTTGAAACTTGAGATTAGTTATTATAGAGTTATAATATCTTGAACAATTTTGGTTTCTTTTAGAGGATTTTTTTGAAGATTATATTTTTGCATCGTGAATTATTTGAGTTTCCATAATTCTTCTTTTGCCTTCAGATATTTTTAAAATGTAAATGGCAAGGCCATAGTGTGACGCACCCCTTGTTATTAATGCTTGTCTATATATTACACATTAATATAGATCTTGTTTTCACCCAACTTTGTTTCACAACATCATCCAATTCCTCCATCAAATCCTATTTTACCACCCTTTAATAAGGTTGTTTGCAATTTGTTATAACTTGAACAAATGTATTTATGACTATAATGTCCGAGATTAATTAGCATTTGTTAGAAATGATTTGATTTGATGACATTGAAAGGGGTAACACATTAAAAAAATAAATTGCAATTACTTCATGTATTTCATCATGCTTTTGAAAATTTTGAATTTTTTTTTCAATTTTGGTTATGTTAAATCAATAAATTTCTTCCTTATAGAAAGTTTTAATTTTCTTTTCCTTAGTTCTTTTTTGCTCGGAAAATTTAGCAACTTGCTCCCTCAATGGTTGCAACAAAATTTTGATGGAATTGAAGAGCACAACTCTATGTTGTTAGACATCCTTGAATGAAAAATGTTCACTCATTCTAATTATTGATGTTATTTTAAATTCCTTAACACAATGTAATTCCCAAGAATTTGCATGTTATGTAGATTGGATTTACAAATCCAATAAATGTCCATTCCAAAGCCTTTAAAAAGAAGCCATGGGTTTTTATTTTTATTATTAGCAAATAAAGAAGAACTATTATTAAGAGACATTTAAAACCTTGGAATATTTTGAAATTTACAATTTCCTTATTAACTTAGTTAATATTAATATGTTGTAAACTTATCTCAAGTTAGTTATAGCTATGAAAAAAATACATGTAATGCAAATCTAGAAAAATTTACAAATTATAATGAGAATAGAATATTTATTAAAAGAACTAAAAATAAAAACTTAAAAAAGTTGTAACAAAATGAAAAAATAAAATGAAAAATGACAACTAATAAAAATCTATATTAGGCCTCTACCTATAGCAAAGTCTTGTTATAATTCAATAGAGTTGGGGGCCATATAATGGTGTTGCAACAAAATGAGAAGCATGTGAGTTATAATAGCACAAATAGGAGTGCTATTATATTTATTTATTTATTTATTAATAGAAGTGTAAACAAGAAATTGGGTTGCAACTTTATTTTTTGAACTCTTGTGCCAAAAAAAAAGGGAAACAAGCCAAAAAAAAAAAACATAATACAAATCAAAAGACAAGAACAATACCCTTTTGCAACAACTTGGAACACAAAAAAATTTAAAATAAAATTTAAAAAATAACAAATTAACAAAAGAAAGCCAAAACTTGACAAAAGAAAAGAAAATCAAATCAAATCAAATCAAACAAAAAAAAACACACATTTTATCTTTACTTTTTAGTTAATATGCCAAAAACATATGACAAATCAAGCTTTAAAACTTGATACAAATCAAAAGACAAGACCAAGATGCTCTTTGGCAACAACTTGGATGAAAAAATGGGGAATACAACAAAACAAAACAAATACAAGATAACAAGACAAAACCAAAAAAAACAAACAAACAAACAAAAGAACAATACATTTAGATAAAAACAAAAAGGAACAACAACAAAAGCAATAAAAAAAAGAGCAAAAGGCAAAGACAAAACTTAAAATGTTTGTTTAACTTACCACCATGACCCAAATATCAAGGGCTACAAAGTGGTTTATGCAAGTGGTTTATTGGTCACAAACTCACAATAAGTTAGTTTTTGCACTTAGTTTTTTTCCAAGTTTGCTTGAAATGAGAGAGAGAGAGAGAGAAAGAGAGAGGTTGGGAGGATTGGTTTTTTTAATGAGAAATGCTCAACATTGGGATGTTGGAGCCCCCATTGGAATGGCTAAAACTCATTGAGTTGTGATTAACCATGATTATGGGCAACATAAAAGCATGAAAGTTGCTTCTCAAATATGAAAAATAAGCTTAAAAATAGATTTACAACCCATTTGGATTTGGTTTTTTAGAAAATGTTTTGCTTAGAATTTTTTTTTTCACTTTTGGACATTTTCTTGTTTGTTGCAACAATGAATGATTGAAATGTTACAAAATCCTAACATGGTGGTGTAAAGGCATAGTTCAAGTAAGCAACAAAATCTTCAAACCCTAATCTTTTATACAATATGTGTTGATCATGTAATTTTTGCTATGACATTTTTGCATTTCTTTAAACGTTTCAATTAGGTTTGATATGTTGATTGGTATGGGGTGTATGAAATTGCAATTTTTGTAATTTTTAACTTCTTTCAAGCATTAACTTTGTTTTGCTTGTTTTATTGTTTTTTTGAGTGCAATCTCCTTTTTGAATTGGCAAAGTCTTCAAGACCGGGGTTCAATTTCCCTAAGAGATTTTATGTGTAAAATTAAGTAATTTTTTGTTTTTTTTTTTTGTTTTTTTTTTTTTCCCCCCATTTTTTTTCTTTTTTAATTTTAGTTTTTTTTTAATTTCCCTCCTTGCAGATCT
>Ga0116227_10002276_pt1 | contig 43682 bp, 33 predicted proteins | sample S1TSphgellanicum_FD_89693 | JGI IMG/M metagenome (GOLD analysis project Ga0116227, IMG submission 89693) | Host-associated microbial communities from peat moss isolated from Minnesota, USA - S1T2_Fb - Sphagnum magellanicum MG | ecosystem: Host-associated > Plants > Peat moss > Unclassified... | reverse complement strand
TATTAAAAGCCAATATACCCATCATCTATCTCTCTTGCAAATGATGTCCCCACCCACCCCCAAAAGAAAAAAAAGGTTTTGGGTTTTGGCCTTTGGTGTGTGTGAAAAAAATAAAACACACACACACAATATACACACACAAGTTGCAGAAAAAAAGAGTGCCTTTTTACACAGCATTCATTTGATGGGTAGAAGTGGACAAAATGGACTTAATACATAACACTTTAGTCTTTTGCTTATTTGATCATTTTGCTTGCAAAATGGGTTTACAGACTAGTAGTCTATAATGAATCTGAACACAATAAATATCCTTGCCATGGTTGGCAGGGCCCCAAAAAAAGCTGGATGAAACTCGAATGTGACCAAATTTGGTGGCTCCCTCCCACACATACCTTCAGTAGGAACTTGGAAGGCTGAATAATGAATGGGCCATGTTTATCTTCTTCTACTGCCACTTTTTTTGTCTGTCTAGATATAAATATAGGGCCATTATGTGAGGGGTGTTACTTCAAAGAGAAACCAGAACAGGTTGTCTTGAGGATATGCTTTATCTTCTTTGTCAGACTACTCCATAAATTTGCACTTGATAGGTAGGCCTAGGGTTTCTGTTTCGCAGACTATTGGAAAAGGATTTTTTATTTTTTTTCTGTGATGTAGTCATCATCCACAAGAGGAATTAGCCAAATTTGGTTACATGTCAGAGAGGAAAGTAAAGGAAAATATAAGAATCCTGGCAATACTCTGGCGACTTGATGGGAAAACCTATTGTTCTAAATATGTTGATTTTAGGAAAAAAAAATTCCTGAAGTTGAATTTGGTGCCTTTTTCTCCGCAAAAATCCTTAGTATGAGTCACATTGAATTTTTTATTTTAAAAAATTTCCACCAATTGGCGAGATTTAAAATTTTTAAATTTTAAAAACTGCTAAAATCCTTAGTATGAGTCATATTGAATTTTTTTAAAAAAATTTCCACAAATTGGTGAAATTTCTAATTTTTAAATTAAAAACTGCTAAAATCCTTAATATGAGTCAAATTGATTTTTTTTATTTAAAATTTTTTCCACCAATTGGCGAAATTTTAAATTTTTTAATTAAAGAAACTGCTAAAATTTCGTGAGCAAAGACACCAAAGGCATATCATCTTCACATAAGAGTACACATGTTTCAATTTTGTAGTGTAACAACTAACAACAGAGGCGAGCATCCCAGACAGAATTGCAATCTAATTGGTCCAGGGCCATTAAAGCAATAAATAATACACAGGCCCTGAGGGCAACTCTCTGAGGTTATAGCTCAGCGCTACAGCCTTTGTCTGAGACTTTAAAAAAAGAGGTTCCGGGTTCAAACCCACTGGTGTGCAGGATGAAAAGCCCTGCCACTAATAAGCTTGACTTTCCAGGTGCGGAGAACGGCATCAGGTCGGGTCTGGACCAGTGTTGAGGGGCGGGTATTAGAATCGATGCTGGGTATTATTTGGTTATTAGATAAGGTATATATGCATATATGACAGTATAGGGTTTCTTTTTTTTTTTTTCAAAAACCCAGACCCTCGTCTTACCTGGGATTTTGTGAAACTTATTACCGGGCCACACATCATAACCGTCAGCTTTATAAACCAAACATATGTAACTGGACCTGACTCGAGGTGAAATAAAGGGTATAGGGTATCTCTCGAAAATTGGACTCATACCCTTTTAATACTCGGAGGAGTTTTAATCAAGGTTAGGGTTTAAGTTTTAGGGTTTTTTTGTAGTTTCAATATGTATTCTGAGTTGTCCCTTGTCTGTAGAAATGGATTCACTAGAAAAGAAAAAGAAAGAGAGAGGGAAAAAAGAGAGTTCATTTTTAAGACTTTTGGGCCCCCAAGTCCTGAAAATGGACTCACCTAATGAATTTTTAAATTAAAAAAATACTCCATTTTTTTTTCATTTCTTTTCCAATCTATTGTATCCTAGGGTTTGTTTAAATCTTAAAATATCAAACAATTGGACTCGGGGTTCTTTCAATTTTATTTTTTCTAAAACTCAGACCCAACTAGGGTTAAGAAAATCAAGTACTCACCTCCACACTGGTTCTCATTCTCTATGCTAGATATTATTTTATAGATTTAAAAAATTATATCAAATTAAAATCAAGATTTATATAATTATGGAGTTTAACGACTAACTAACTATATATATATATATATATATATAATTTTGAAGTTAAATTTACTTGTCAACTTTTCAGAAAAAATATTAACTTGCCTATTTAAATAACCCAACTCTCTTCTCAAGAATGTTTTTCACAGTTCCAATTTCAAGCCTAGAGCTAGCAAAATATTATTTATTTATTTATTTATTATTTCCAATGTTCAGTTCTTGTGTGGATTCCAACCAATAAAATAAAATAAAATAAAATGTGAGCTCAAGTCGGAGGCATCAAAAGCTGACCCTTAACCCTTTTGGTTTAACACTGCAAACTGGATACCCTCACAACACTAGTCTTGTACTTTCCTTGTGTGTTTGCAATTTTATTTTATTTTTTAAAAGGATGAAATTTTGGTTACTTTGTTTTTTAAAGGGAAATTTTGCCAAAAATGTGACTCGGTGTTGATTTTGGATGATTATTTGCCAAAAAAAAGAAAAGAAAGCACTGACCCATTATGTGGCCCAACACCCATCAATGTATCATCCATTTGGAAACCCAATATGACTCAGTTATGGATGAACCACAACTGAGTTACCTACCACATTGGTAAACATATTAGAAAAAAGAAACCATAATCTTTCTATATTCTTGGCTACCTACCTACTGGAAATTATCATAAAAATTTGACAATTAGGATTTTCTTTCTTCAGAAATTTAGTGTATTTGGGCCACCTTTTTTCCATGAAAAAATCCTTCATATATGTCAAAATCCTATTTTTCAGGTCAAAATTTGGCAAAATCTTGCTACCAATAAAATTTTAAATTAAAAAAAAATTGAATTAAAATTTTCCTTTTAAAAAAAAACACTATTTGGTAACCTATCTTGTAAAACCTCCTAATTCCAGCTCGCATTACATAAAATCACTAGTCACTACTCTATAAGTGAGTAAGGGATCATAGGTAAAATAGCTACAAAATTAAGGGGTCCTACATAGGTAGGTAGGTAGGTAGGTAGGTAGGTAAGTAAGGAGGTAAGGCACTTGAAGACTACTAGGTACGTAGATACAAGTAGATGGTTATTAGTTAGTACATTGCTTACCACCATGGTTCATTAGATCTATGTCCCTTTTGACTGGCTTGTATTGCAGCTGGCCTTGGGTAAACCAGACCTCGGTTAGTACTTGGTACCATGGTAAAAAATTTGAAATTCATTTAAATAATTTCTAAGTATTGGAAATATTTCACGTTTAGACTAAATCAGGGTCTCCAAGTTCAAATCTAGCATTTTTGGGGCTTAATATGGTCATTAAGAGGTCTCACTCGATAAGGCAAAGGTACCAATGTGGGTGCTAGTTCACCCTAGCCAAGGGCTTTTATTTATTTGTTTATTTATTTATTTATTTATTTATTATTATTATTTTATAACTTTAATTTTCCAATTTTGTGATGTACTTGAAGTGGTGATCATGCATAAGGTGATTTAGCCAGATTTGGCTACAGACTAGGTATGAAAGTAGTAAAAAAAACTAGAATCCTTTTATATTATTGGCTACCTTCTGGAACTTATCGTGAAAATCTGGTGATTTGGATTTTTTTTTAAATTTTTAATCTGGTGAATTTGGGTCATTTTTTTCCATGCAAAATCCTTTGCATAAGTTGAAATCATATTTTTCAGTTTGAAATTTGGCGAATTTCGCCCCCCAAAAAAAAAAAATCAATGACCTGGCCGCTTTGGAGCCGGCTATGGAGAGGCTATAGAACAATGTAATTTTTATTTAGCAATTATTTGTGATAATTTTGAGAAAATTGCTCAAATTTTTTGTTTTTCCAAATAACTTTTTTTTGGAAAATTAACATTTTCTCTCATTTATTATTCTGGCAATTTTTTATTTAAAAAATAAATCTGCAACAGATTATTTCAATTAATTGTTAATTCTTTGTCATTGAGGGTGCCAAATTCACCCAAAAACACTTTTAAATGAAATGTTAATGTGAACAATGAATTCATATTTTGGGAACTTCATGGAACATTTCTTATTTTAACTGTTGTTACTCATTTGGAACCAGCCACAAGGGTTAACCTAGGCCTTGGGTGGGTTTAGGGTTTAGGGTTTAGGGTTCACCCTTGCTCTATCTCTATCCTATCACACATTGAGTTGCTTGTGGGACCTTCTTGTCAAATTCATGTGTTAAGTGTGTGTCCTGATCCACTCCACCCTTATCTCTCGCTCTCTCTCTATGTCATGACAAAATGAACATGTTGGGGGCCCTCACTTCATTGTCTCTTACCTTTTAATGGACTACTAGTGATGATGTATGGATAAGTTTTCATGTGCTTGCAATGAATAAAATTCGGTTCGGTGGTGGAGTTAAATATTTTCCCACATTGAAATTAAATATTTGACAATCTATTTTTTTTTCCTTTTTTTTTTTAACCATAAGGTCCGTTTTTGTCATTAAATAATCCTTAAAATAGTGAAACAAATTTTCATGAAAATATGAAGCCAAGGTGTGGAAAACCATCATAATTATTGCAAACTACAATCCGAATAATTTAAATCCTCGTATAACAACTTGGGCTTCGTGTTGTTGTGCATTACAATCATGAGTTGATGAACATGATGAGTTAATTTTGTAAAAATTAAGTTCCATTTGAATTATTTAATATTGAATGAATTTGCATCATTTAACTTGAATTGGATGTAATTCAATTGAATTTGAGTTGAATTGAATTTCTAAATTGAAGTGAATTGAATTAAATACAATTTTTTAATATTTTGGATTCAACATGGTTAGTGAAATTTCAATTCAATTGAATACATATTCATTGAATTCGAACCGATTTGAATTCAACCAAATTATAAAAATTAAATTACAAGAAGGCACACGTTAATTGACGTTTTCATATCCATGTAGGTCGATTGGTGAAAAGAGTGCAATAGTTAAGTAGTTATGGAATGTTTTCATAATTGTCAAATTGAATTGGTGAAAGGAGTGAATTAATTAAGTAGTTATGAAATGTTTTCATAATTGTCAAATGGACCATATCCAAAATTGTCATGGTGACCATCATTAATGTATGGGCTCCACATGTTCACCTAAACCAATTATAATCATCATCATCACCACTAAAATATTGTAGTAGATAAGATAATAGGAATTTTTTTTAAAATTTTTTTTTTGAAAAAATCTAACTATTCATCTTATCAATGTGGAAACTAGCCCTAAATTATAGTAATAGGCCTATAGATCTACTGTGTATCCATCCATCTTTAAGTCTTTTAATTGTATCTAACCTTACATTTTACAAGGTTATTGTCCATCCACATTTAGTGTTTGGGCTAACTATTATGTTAGCCTCTAACATCATTCAGACCAAACTACTAATTAATTATCAACACTAATTTAATAGTAATATTCACTAGCCTTAGGTCCCTACATGCACATGTGTGTGTCTATACATAGTGGTAGGCGGTAGTTTTAAGTTTTTAAAAATACCAACCAACCATTAATTTTTTCCTCCTCTATTCACACCTAGAGGTGGTGTTAACTTGCCATCATTATGATGATGTTGCACTATTTTGCGTAACCTTTGTGATCATCATCATCTTCTAAAGTTTTGCAACCCAAGATCACAAGAAATTTATAAAATAGGATAGAATGTTGTTGCAAATCAACTAAGAATAGTCTTGTTGCAAATTGAGGTCATGCACAATGGGGAGAAAGAAAAAGAAAAATGAAACAAGAACAAATGTTGATGCATATTGAAATCATATATATACTTAGGATACATTTTCTTTCATTGTTGTTGTTGTTTAGTCACTAAAGTTTTGCCACTCACCCACTCTTGGGCCATATTTGTAAATAGCATCATCATTTTTAACACATTTTCTACTATTGCCATCGAAACTAGTTCAAATTGTTAGGGTTATTGTTGTGCAAATGTTGGTTTGTCACCTTTTCGAACTCATCAAGCATTTGATTCTTACAATCACTCTTCTTGTTGGATACACATAGATCCATTGAAGGAGAAGAAACATTTTTAGTACATCATTCTTGGTATGAAATTGTTGCAAAAAAATACATAAGTAGATAGAGAAACCAAACCTTTAAAAGTGTTGCAATGTCATCACCTATGGCCAAAGCTTGGAATTGTTGTGGAAGAAAATGATAGCAAAGAGAATGGTGAGAGGTGTGTGTTTTGTGTGCTTGTGCTTTCATTTTTTATGTTGTTGCAAATGATAAAAAAAACAATTCTTGCATGGGAATTACATTGTTGCAATTATTGTTGTTGTAAATGAGAAAAAACATGGTGTTGCAATTATGAAGATGCCAAAGATGATGATGAATGCAATAACCTTCTTTCGTGAATGTGACAATTTTGGAGAACTTACAATCAAGTTATTCATCCAAGTTTTGGGTGGGCAATTTAACAATCAAGTTTTTTTTTATTTCTAAAAATGAATTTTGGTATCTTAACTTTTAATGATATTTTGACATTTAATGTAACATTCATGTGCCACATCAAACTCCACATCACCATAGGTGTTATGTTTAACACCAAGTGTGGAGACCTTTTAAATTAGCATTATCATAAAACATATTTACTTCCCATTTGAAGGCATTATCCCACATAATAATTTGACCCCAAAACAATTCATGTGATAATCGTTGAGTACGATGAAACAAAAAGGCAAGGTATTTTGAAAAGTGAAACATTTTTTGAAATGCTTTGCATTTCTAGGAGGCAATATTATTGTAAATAACTCGCCTTCCCCTAGCATTAATATATTTACCCAAGGTTATTAAAGAATAAGTGGAAGAAGCTACCATTGCTATGCCTTGTAATTTATTTATGCTTAGATTAATGATAATGTTCACCTTGTGTTTTACCATGGGTGGGGGACATTCCCAAAATGTTGGGTCCAACATGGCTACCACCTTGTCTTAAACCCCTTACTTTGGAAATGGTCCCCCTTGGAAATTTACCTTACACCAACAAACACCAACACACCATGGGCATGGATAGGTATTAAACATTAGACACTTTTCCATTGGATTCTACTTCCTTAACTAAGCATAATGTTCAATTGATGTTATTATACCTAACGACTAATAATACAAATTTTTAAGCTTATAAGCTTTATCAATTTCAATGGGTTTAGGGTAATAGAGCTAATCTTAGTACATTTAAGAACTCAAAATGCCATAATGATCTAAATTGAACTCTAACGGCTTTGGGGTTGAAAGATGGGCTGTAAACCTCATTTGCGTAGTTTTAACACCCTTTAGATCACCTAATTTGATTAAGGGACACCCAAGATATGGGCTTCCAAAGCAAGGGGGGTTGATTCCTTCAAAAAAATCCACCCTATCTTCAAGAAATTGAAATCCTATCAACGCATATTTCAATGCTAACACATGTTCAACTCCTATGTTATCATTGAATTGTCTCATCCCTAGAACGCACAAGTTCATTTTGAAAAAGTAAATAAAAATTATTCAATGGACGAAATTACTAGTTGGAAAAGTGTTTTTTATCATTTTCAATAGCCATAGTTCAATCAAAATTTAAGACCATCTCCAGATTTCTATACATGGTTCAAACATGTAGCCAAAAATATTGTAAAATTTTTATTTTTATATTTAACTTGTAATCAAATCTGACTAAATTTTCCTATTATCATTATGTATCATAGTCACTTTGAACAGAACACAAATTTTACAAAATAAATCATTGCATGATCATGGTCACATAAACATCCTCACCCTATGCCATATTAGGCATTAGTATCATGCTACAAGACATAATGAAAATGTCATGCCATCATGCATCAATACATGTAATTCATGATATAGTCCCCACCTTAAAGAACTACCCCCTAAACCGTCAAAGTAAGAAAAATATTCACCCCTTCTGAACTTGTTTTTTTAGGGAATTTGTGCAGTGCAGGGCCCCATTGTGAGCACTAAGCACCTACCATCAAAACCTCACAATCATCTTATGCTTGGGATTTTATGCTTTTCTGCAAGCTGTTAAATGTAGAAAATATCTTTCAACTTATTAGATATCAGTTGTCAAGGCAGATGTAATGATGTTGCAAATGGAACTTGAGATTTGAGGGAGATCAAGTCTGAGTGATGCCTACCACATTGCACACCAATACTTGTAGCAAGGATCAGGGTTTGAAATCCATTCATAATAGCCCGCCAAAAAAAAGCTCTCGCTATTGTAACTGCAACATACTTCAGAGTTATTCTGATGCTGTATCCTGAATTCCACAGTAGAATGACAATAGATTGTATTTAAATTCCACAGAAGAAATCTATAGTCAAGTTCTAATCTGTGAAGAACATAACTCTCTCTAATCTATGAAGAAATTGCAAGATACTTTGTTGTTTACCCTGTAGATCAGTTGAGTTACAAAAACCCGAGATATTCATTGTGTCTATCACATTACATACCCAAACTGACTAACAAAACTTTCAGTAATGTGATCAGAGCTTTGCTACTGTTTCTTGACAACTGCAAAGTCTCACAAAGTGTCCTGGGTTTTCCATTAGCAGGTGTGTTTGGAATGTGCTGTCGTCTCTGACTCAATACTTTCCCTTCAAATATTTGATTACACTGTTCACATCTTTGTCACCACGCCCACTGCAATTGAGCACCACCCGTGTGCCATGTTCAAGGGTTGGGCATAACTTCTCCAGAAATGCAAGGGCATGTGATGTCTCAAGAGCAGGAATAATACCCTCCAGCTTTGATAGCTGTTGAAAAGCTGCAGACATTTCAATAGTGCACTTGTGAGAGAAGGTACATTTTCTTTTTCTTTTGATTTTGCAGCAAGTGTGTATATAAAATTTCCTCTGGGCACCAGTTCTGCATACACATTGTCTTTATATATCACAAAAACCCAAGACACTGATGTTTGTTATGAAGTTTGCATAGTTCACAAAACACTTTACCTTCAAGCGCCTCATCATCAGTAACGCTGAAGTACTCTGCACGACCGATGTCCTTTAGGAAACTGTGCTCCGGACCAACGCCTGGATAGTCCAGCCTGCAGCACATTGCAACCCTCAAAACAGTAAAAACCTTCACAAGTTTCACCAGACAAAATCAGCATCAGATTTCAGGGTTCAGTTCACAAAATAAACTGAGAGAAAAATCTATAAGAGAAAACTCAGCATTTGATAACTGTCACCACCTTTGTGAATTCAATTCTGGAAGCATTGATAGTTTAAAACCTAAATGTGTAAGGACCATACCCAGCACTTATAGAATGAGGCTCAATGATTTGTCCATCATCATCCTGCAGCAAATAGCTCATTGCACCATGCAACACACCAACTTGTCCCATGGTTAGAGTGGCTGCATGTTTATTGGTGCCAACTCCAAAGCCAGCTGCCTCCACACCAATCAATCGCACATCCTCATCATCCACAAATTCATGAAAAAGGCCCATTGCATTTGATCCTCCACCTACGCAGGCGACAAGAACATCAGGTTTGCCACCCCATTTCTCCAGAGCCTGTCGCCTAGTCTCCTTCCCAATTACTGCATGGAAATCCCGCACCAGCATTGGGTAAGGATGTGGTCCTGCCACTGAGCCAAGAATGTAATGTGTTGTCTCAACATTTGTGACCCAGTCTCGAATAGCTTCAGAAGTTGCATCCTTGAGAGTTGCTGTGCCAGAATGAACTGGACGCACCTGAAAACACAAACCAAACACCTTCAGTTCAAAAGATTCATGTATGGAGGAGTTTCAATCAAACACATGTTTTGCGAAGTAAATTGCTGCTTCATCTTCTGTCTCCATTCCCGCATGCAAAAAAGGATGATATGAACAACAAGAGACATGCTGCACCTCAGCTCCAAGAAGGCGCATGCGGAAGACATTGAGGGCTTGTCGCTCCATATCTTGTGCACCCATGTAAACAACACAGTCTAGACCAAATCGGGCACAAACCGTGGCGGTAGCCACACCGTGCTGACCAGCACCTGTCTCTGCGATGATCCGCCTCTTGCCAAGACGCTTTGCAAGCAGAGCTTGTGCAACAGCATTGTTGATTTTGTGAGCCCCTGTGTGGTTCAAGTCTTCTCGCTTGAGATAGATCAGAGGACCTGTTCCATCAGGTCGACAGTAGTACTCTGAAAGACGCTCTGCAAAGTAGAGTGGAGTCTCCCTGCCTACATAATCCTTGAGAATTCCATTCAACTCTGCCTGAGAAAAAAAAACCCAAAGAGGGGGGTTTAAAGAAAAAGCATCACCAATCTGTACAAGGAAACATACAATTCAAGAGACCAAAACACATAGATTCAAGTACAATATGAACTTCTGATACATTTTAGGGTTGGAACAAAAGATTCAAGGAAAATCCCTCTACAGAAGCCACGGTCAAGAAAACCCCAAAGAAAGAAGCTGAAGCTTACCAACAAGCTACAAAACAAAAATACACAGGAAACAAGATGGGAGATGTCAGAAGCTAGTGAACCAAGCAGAGACTGGGAAGATGGACGTGAAGAAGCTCATGAGTGTTACCTGAAACTCAGCATTGTTAGCCATGGATCGATATGCTTCCTCCAGATTAGCAAGAGCAGCCATTAGGGTTTCAGGCACATACTTTCCTCCAAAGATACCAAACCTTCCAAACGAGTCGGGTCTCTCATAATCTTTCAGCTCTGGAGTCCTAAGTGTCTCAGGCTCTGCTGCCAATGTGCAACGCACCTGACCACTGCCGCCTCGAGAACCCCTTGTCCTTTCCTCTTCTCTTATTACCTTGAGCAGAAGAAACTGGCTAGCATTACCGCTGATGGAAGAAGAAGAAGACGATCTTAAAGCATTCATTCTCACACAAGAAGAAGCAGAAGAGACGCTCATTCTCTGGTTCCTTATTTCGACCGCCGCCGTCGGCGATGCAAGAGAACCCAAGACTCCAGTCTGCACCTTAATTGCCATCGATGTAGCTACTGCTCCTCCTGCCGCTTCACAAACCCAAGGAACTTTTGTTTTTTTTTTTTTTAAAATGGAAAAAAATCCGAGCACCTCCGAGAAGATCAAAGAGATACCTTTCGAGAGATTTCGGATTTGGAAGCAATTCACGAACTTTGCATCAGGACAGAAACAGAAGAAGTGTTTCTGCAAGAACAGGAAGAGAGAGAGAGAGAGAGAGAGAGAGAGAGAAGAGATGAAACCCTACCAATCAGAAGGGACTGTGGAGCACAGTAATGTAGCAATGTGGATATAAAGTAGCCTTTTTTTTTTCTTTTTTTTTTTTACTGGCTGAGTTTCGCCAAAAAGAGAAATTCAATTATTTCTTTAAAAATCGGAAATGAAGTGATTTTGGAGGGTTTCGATCGCCAAAGGAGAAAGAAAAGTAGAAATCTCGCCATATTTTTGAAATTTATACTTGGTTTTCAGTTTGTAGCCATGAATTTATAGAAGGTTGATTAAAAGATTTGTAGTACCAGTGATTTTATTTATTTATAAATATTTTATTTTTCCTTGTCACACTTGTGATCATTACAAGGAGATTTAGCCATCTTTGGCTATAAACAAGCTATGAAAGTCTAAATTTATTAAAATCCTTTTATATCCTGGCGACTTGCTTGAACGATGAGCAGAAACATGGCGATTTTCTAGAAAATAATTATCAATTTTTGGCTTTGGGGACGGATGGGGGGGAGGGGAGGGATGGAACATTTGGCGGAATATTAGTTTTTTGAAAAAACAAATCGCCAAATGGGGAAAATTAGTCACAAAAAAGAAGACGTTGATTTTGTACTCCACATCTGGTTTATAGCCAAATTTGGCTAAATCTTCATCGGGACGATCGCCATTTTTCCTAGATCCTCTTGATGATCGCCATTTAGGCTATATAAAGGAATTCCTTTTTAAAAACACTGATATATATAAAACACGACAGAACAGCGAGAGATATTTCCAGCCTCCTCGCCTCGCCGCCCTTCCTTGATGGATGAGAAATTGGCACCCGAAATGCCACGTGTTTGTTTTTTTTTTCTTTTTTCTGTTCTCGTGGGTTTGTTTGCACGGGATGATTAAGTCCAAGCGATGAAATTCATTTACGCCAATCGATGAATAAATTATTCGTTTAAAGGTACCCTCTGTCCATACTCTCTGCACTGGGCTGTAGTTACCTTTTCAGGTTGGGTATTCAAATTATTTTATTTTTCAGAAAATCCGTTTTTTGCAGTTTTAATTTTTTTAATAATAAATAATAAAAAATAGACATGTTAGATTTTTAAACTAAAATATAGGCAATTTCTCTGGACCTTGAACCTCCAATAAAAATGAGACCTTTTTCCAACTTTAAATTTTCATTTTAAAAAATATTTTAAATGGGGAGAGATGATTTGTTCTACCAAATTATAGGATAAAAAAATCTTGTCAATTATCATAATAATAATACAAGGGGCAAGGTGAGCACATGTCTGTAGAATAATTAATTAGTTTTGAAGATTTTATTTTGACAAAAAAAAATTCAAAAAAAATCAAAAGATTTAAATTTTCTTCAAAAAATTTATTTTATTTTTATTTTTTGTCTCCAAAAACTTATTTCTGAAAATTTCAGCATTTTAAAAATAATATAATTTGTGTTGAAATTGCCAAGGAGGTACTATGGTATTGGTTTGGATGCTTAATGCTTACTATGCAATGGTGGATTGGCCTCAAGCAAAAAGCTCTTGGGGTTCTTGCTTGAATTTTCATTAATTTTTGTACTTTGCCTTCTATTGATAATGTTGTTTGCCTTGGCACATGCACATCTCAAACCCCACTTTGCCCTCAAAACATTATTGAAAAAAAACAAAAGGTAAAATGACAAAAGAAATTTGGACCACATGTTGGCTATTTTAGTTGTTGTCAATTTAGAGAAAAAGAAATATTGAGTTTTTTTAATAATTTATTTGGGAAAAAAAATTATGAATTTTTTTTTTAAAATCACATTAGGGTTTAACCAATATTTGAAATTAAGGTTTTTTTTGTTGTTTAAGTTTTTGCACTTTGAGCTATTTGATTTTTCAGGTTTTAATATTTTGTGGTCTTTAGTTTTGTGAGTGTAATGTTTGCAACTAATTTTTATTATTCACATTTGAATATTAAAATTGGTATTTCCAATGAATTCAATGACTATTGTCATTGTATTATTTGCATTGTTTTTTTTTTTGGTTGTGTTAAGATTTGAGAGTTAATTGTCACATGAGAAAAATAGTGATTCAAATAAGGAATTTATTCTTAGAGTTTGATGTATCACTCATATTTCATATAATGTCTATTTTTATTTTTATCTCTTGTTTATTAAAAGACTAAACCACATAGGATTTGGTGCAAAGAGCTTAGACAATTTACATATTGGGATTTGATACAAGAAGTTGTTTGGCACACCAATTTGGAAATGAAAGATAAAAAAAATTTATCCACAAATTGGATGACTTGTGAACATTTATATATTTGGTTAGAAAATTGAAACATTTTGTCAAATTTAGGACTATTATGTTTATTAGAACACCATTAAAACCTAAAAAAATAATTGGGTTGATGTTACATTGATTTGGACATGGGGTTAATGTAAAACATTATTGTTGATAGATTCAATGTTGGAACTTTATCAATGCATAAATATGTTATACTCTTGTTCATGCTTTAATTTTTACTAGGATAAATTGTTTAATTAATATATTTCTCTCCCTCATGGTTTGCACTTACTTAAGATTACGAATGGATTTTTTTATGCATGTGACCTATTCAATGTTTGTGGTGTTATTGATGGGTCACATATTCCATTTTTTCAAAAGTTGGATAAACATGTTATTACAATATTTACATATTATTATTGTAAACGAAAAAGTTACAATTTGGTGGTTTTGCAAATAATTTGTGACATGGACAAATTTTTTTAGATTGTATGTTGTTTAGTTCCTAATGAAATGATAGATAAAGGTTTATTTAAAATGTCATTTATTTATCAACAACTTTGAACATGATCAATTTTATGAGAATCAAATGCGATGGTTTAAGGTTTGGAAATAATCCCTTATTTACTTAGAAATGTAATTATGCATATCAATATTATCTTTTGCATAATTTTAAGCTAATTGATGAAAATTTGGATAAAATCATGTTTAATTGACAATTGAATTTAACATTGAAAATATTTTTGAAATTTTAAAAAGTAAATGGAAGATCTTGCATTACATTTTTGGATGTGTTGATTGAATTTTTGGAATTGTGATGGCTTGTTGTGTACTTCATAATTATTGTTAATTGATGAGAAAACCCTTACACTTAAGAAATCATCAAATAAATCTTTTTTGTGATGTAAAGGGGAAAACATTTTTTGCTTCTTAAGATCAAGTAACCTCACAATGTGAAAAAATAATGTGTGTTACATTTTTCACAAATTAGATGAATATGCACCCCAATTTATGATGGATGTGAACATTCAACATCATCTTCCAATGGATGGAATTTAACCATAATGTTCATTCGTAACTTTTATTAAGTCCCAATTATATCTTAGTTAACTTTCAATTAAATATTAATTAAGTCTGAATTAACTTTGAATTAAGTTTTAGTTAAGTCCTAGTTAAATTCAAATTAGCTTTTAGTTAAGTCCTAGTTAATTATTAATTAAGTTTTAATTAAATCCAAGGTAAATTATAATTAAGTCTTAATTAAATAATTACCTTTTAGTTGACTCCTAATTAAGTTCCAATTAATTTATAGTTAAATTTTAATTAACTTATAGTTGACTTTCAATTAGAAAGGTTCTTAAAAAAAACTTTCTTATTTGATACACACACAAAAGCCTCTTTGGAAACTTCTTTGAAGCAAGTCCCCAAAAAGGTATAAATAAGAGTAGGACCCTTCATTTTTTTTGATCTATTTAACACTAATCTTAAGCACATCTTGCACCATAGTTTTGTCATGTTATTTTTATGTTCATGTTTGCATATGTTAGCATAATGAAAATTCATTTTCACGTTTGTCTTGCACATCTCATGTTCTTGTTTTTGAATCATGCAATCTTCTCTTATTCCTTATTTAAAAATTAAATTTAAACCTTTCCTTTAACCTTTGTTTTTTTGTTTTTCATGTCCTTGACACACCCCCATTTAATGCTTTTCATAAACATTTTGGAAATATAAATGCATCATATTTAAAATTTTGTTCAATTGGTTTGATTTTTGGACCACAAATCCATAATGAATTTTATTAACTAATGTAATTTGCAAATATTTAATTTTATATTTTTTTATTCAACTATGTTCTTAAATGAAAAAAAATAAAAATTTAAACATAAATTTTAGTTTGAATATATAAGTGCATCAAATATGAAATTTCATTCAATTGGTTTAAATTCTGGACCACACATTCATAAGGAGTTTTATTAATTGATGTAATATGCAAAACTGAAAAAAATGAAAAAATAATGAAAAAAAATCAACTTTGTAATAAAATGCCCAAATGAAGGAAATTATTTTGTATTAATGTATTGTATTTTTATACAAAATTACACACTTACATGATATTGGGTATGTGCCTCATACTAACTTGATGCTGCATGATGTGGAAGAAGAAAAAAAGGTGCTCCATTTGTGTCATCATAGTGCATTTGGGTTCATCAACACAGTTTGTAAAACCTTATATCCCTGACAAAAACACTAATCCTAAACCCTAAGCCCTAAATTCTAAACATTAAACCCTAATAATAAGCTTCAACAGACCTCCTTTGGCTTTTGTGCTGCCAGTTCTGCCTTATAATTACACTTATAATTATATTATATTATATTGTTATTTTTTGCTTGAGGTCGCCAAATGGGAATAAGCTTTTTTGAGGGAAAAAAAACACATTTTTCAAATTTTTGGCGATGATTTTGTTTTATTTTCAGTGGTGATATATTAACCAATTTTTTTTTCAAAGGCTAATTACATAAACCATTAAAATTGGGTCAAATTCTCGCCAGATTTTTCTTCCTTTTTCTCACTCCTTCTTTTTTTCCTCTCTTTTCATTTGCTATGCAGCTAAGTTAAAGTTTGAATTATGTTTTCTTTTTTTCTTGGGATTTTGAAACCCAGTTTCAAATCTCTACGCATGATGCCTCAAACAACAAAGAGTCCGTCAAAACAAACGGTTCCTCCTCTTGTGTGTATATACTTAAACCTTTAATGATTTTTACAAACCTTTTTGGACATTTTTTGTTGGACAATAATAATAGCACGCAGATAGATAGATAGAATGTTGTGCTGGATTTTTGCTCCAATTTCACTTGCAAGTGTTATTATTAGCAGAGGAAGGAATGCAAACTTGTGCTTCTCTTTGTTTTAAATAAATTCTGTTACATCATCTTTGTTTCAACTGTTGGGAGTTGGGTCTGTCGGAACCAGTTCTTTTTCCGCTATGCAACAAAAGATCTATTGTCTGATGCAAATATATGTCAGTGAAGCTTATGCAATATTTGAAAGAAACTGTGTACCTATATGAACTAATATGTTTCTATTCATTGTTCTTGTTGTGAATTGGAAAAAAAATCCATCATTTATGGGAGAGAGTAAAAATATCAATATGCAAATATTTGAATCATTTCGAAAAATGTAAAATATTTCTAAGCATTTTGGCAATTATTAATTGAATTGTTTGAACTTGTGCAAAAGATTTTAACTCAAGTTTTTGACTTTCAAGCACAAATTATATTTGTTTGGTAGCCAATTTATTATTGGATTTTATAAGCAAAGTTATTTCCTTGGATTTTAATTTGTGTCTTTCAACATTAACAAACCCTTCCACAAATTTGTTCACAGCTTTTATAATACTTGACAATTTTGATCAATGGTCATTTATGAAATGTTATTTTGTTGGGCACCTTTGACAACTTGTAAAAAACATTTTTTGGGATAAAAGGAGAATTATTCATATCTTCCCATGATGTTTAACAAAAGTCTCGAGAAATGGGACATCTTTTTCTTCCTCACCATTTGACGATGCAATTGTGAATACTTAAATGCTTAGAATTTTATGTTCATCTTTTTTTGACAATTTTTATAATCTTTTGATTGACCCCTTCAGATGCACCTTATTTTTGGCAAAACCTTTCATTGTATTTGTTATGCATTCAAACCATGACCATGTTGATTTGCTACTTTCAATTTGTTCTTTCAACAAAGTTTTTGATGTTGATATTCATCGTTCATTTTTTCGATTTTATTTTTCTTTGCAATAACACTAATTCAATAATTAAAAATGATGTTCAATGCAAATGTGTGTTTGGTGTTTGAACAATAAACAAGATTTGTCAAGACACTTTCACTCCTTTTCATATAAGTTGAAGATGTAAACAAGAGTAATATCATTCCATCTCTTTTCAACATTTATTTCATCATCCATTATTTTTATTTTTTGTAATATCGTTTAACAATTAGTAATTGCACCAATGGAAGTGCAACAATCATGGATGATGAAAATCCTTCGACCAATGGAAGAACTATAACAATTGTCATTTCATTTTCCATTATAAAACAAATCCACATACGAGGCCTTTCATCATGCATGATTCTAAAAAAAAAAATCATATTCAAAACAAAAATAAAAATTAATCAAGACTACATTCTATACATACAAAAGCAAAGTCAAGAAAGCTAAAATAAAAAATCATTTCAAAATCAACCATAACATATACACATACACAAAGATTATAAATCAAAAGAAAAAAATCCAAAAATCGATTAAGAACCTTAACTGTAATACATATTTTAAGATTAGGTTACATTTATATATTACATTTTACATTGTACAAAGACAAATTCAAGAAACCTAAAGCAAATAATCACTTCAAAAACAACCATAATGTATACACATACACAAAGCTTATAAATCAAAGAAATGAAATCCAAAAATAATGAAAATAACTTAAATATCAAAACACATACCAATGTTGTTACTAGAATTCCAAGTGTTGTTAAAAAAAAGGAATGTTTAGACTTTTTTACATGGTTAGTAATCTTTTTATTATTGTAAAATTTTGTAATAAAAAATTTCTTTTTTAACCCTTGTTATTGTACTTTTCTTATTGCAACCTAGGCCATCAATTGTAGCCATGAGACACCACCCCCATGTCCAAGGGCTTCAACAATGGGCAAAAGGGAAGGTTGCTACCAAAGCTCCCCATTTGCCCCCTTAAGTTCGACATGTGCTTAACCTTTGGTACACACATGATCTTGTTGTTTGTGGTTTAGTTTATTTTTCAATGTTGCCAATCTCAACTCATGGTTACTCTCTTCATCTCTACCTCAAAAATACACTTTTTTGTTCCCCCTAGCCCAAACCTTACTTAAAATGAAGGAGAAGAAAGCAAAGGAATGTGGTAGAGAAGTTCCATGCCATGAACTCCAAGTTCCCAAAATTTCAACATCTAAGAGTAAGAATTTCCTGAAAATTTTGACATTTCAATCAAATAATATAAAAGACAATTTGACATTTCCAAAAATAATTTAATTATTGCCAAACCTAAAAAAGTTCTACAATAATCCCATTGCATCTACCAATAAAAGTGCTATCTTTTAACATCATCAGGACAGTAAGATGAGACTATGGCCATTGATCCACAAATCCCACAGACTTCATCCTCCCAAAAGCAGGTGCAGATAGTATTTAATAATCAGCCCAAATTTTGTGACTAAACTTAAGTACACTGAAAGAAACTATTCCAAGAGAGGGTCCATGGCAGAATAAATCAATGGCCTCCATATCTATGAAATCGCAGAGAAATTTCCACATCAACAATTTGAAGGTAACATGATAACAATTGCAGTCTTGAAACTTACAAGAGTCACTTCACAAAGTGTCAGAAAACCACCACTGTCACAAATAGCAGTGACGAGATGCCATGACTACGCACTGACTTCATTCACTCCTGAAAAAGGACTACAAAATTGCTACTCAACCAGGGCACCCATTGCGTAAAGTCTTACCCAATGCACATAGACAAAAAGACAAGAAGAAGATATTCACAGAGATAGGAAATATATCTTTGAGATTGCTGAGAAAACTCCACAACACTTTGAATAGAGCAGTAAAGAATGAGTGTGTTCATAATCTTATGATGTCACTCACATAGTGTTAAACCATCATTGACAACAGCAGTGATTAACTGCCACGACTCCCCAGTGATTTCATCAGCAGTAGGTGGAAGGTGTACATAACTATACAAGAATCAGTCAAAAAAATTCTTGGACAAACCATTATATACCATCTGTGTCCTGAGTTTCTGTGGCATTTCTTGAAGCAAACCCAAGACTCAGTCATTATGTTGGATAGCAGTTGAGAAATAGATAATTTTAAAAAATCAATAATAATGTCATTCTAGCTATAAAAAGCCTGTGAGGGTAAGCTTCATTCCATTTTAGCTTGTCCCTGTACAAGCAGCATCTAAAACTAAAAAGTAGAAAAGCCTACATACAGAGAATAGGTAGAAAACTCCCAAACTTAGACCAATAAAAAACACAACTAAAAGAGAACTGATGAGAATAATCAACAAAACCTGTGTCCATGCTGGAGAGGAGTCCAGAAAGTGAAAAGAAAGAGAACAAAAATGTAAAAAAAAAATTGTGACAGATAAGTCTCTTTTACCTCAAGGCTCTTAGCTCCTTATCAAAGGTGTACAGACACTTTCTTGAGATACTGCGGTCAATCAAATCCTCCCCAAGATCCTGAAGGCTGCTACCACTCCCATCCTTTATATAATTCCTCGATCCAACAAGGCCCCACTATAATGGGTTAACATCGACCATGATCAAGTGCCACATCCTATTTGCAAGGTAGCCCCAGACACAATGGTCTTGGCTCAGGGCTGCTGGCAAATGCCAATACAACAGCCACAAGAACCAAGTACAGAGCCAAATGCTCTTTCTTCATGAGCCACAAGAGAAGTACTTTGTTGAACTAACATGCATACACCATAGGCATCAAAGCTGCCCACACCCCCCTGAATCATGAATACAATATATTGCATTCTAGCCCTGGAAAATCAGGTCATTGTTCATCCTTGTGAAAAGCTGAAAGTAAGGAAATCAAGCCCTAAATCTAGGGTTGTTTTATTGCTTTGCCCTTACCATCAACAACAAATTAGGTTTCCTGGAATTTGCAACAGATGCAAAAAGGATGATGGCACAGCAAACAAAGAAAAGTGGGGAGCGAACTCTGAAGATTCTATAGAGCAAATTCTGTTGGTTTTTTTCAAAGGTAAGGAAAACAACCTCACTCAGTCCCCCCAGTTGCAATATGCTTCCTTATGCTGTTGTCTGCAATGAGCAAAATAGTTAGGTTAATGAACTGGTGGCAGAGTTTACAAAGCAGAGAGAGCTGCAGAGAAGGAGACTAATAAAAGTCTAATGAAGAGCACAAACCACATTGGATGGATTCACTACAAGTAACAATGGCACGGGAGCTGAACATGAGAAACATCTGGATGGCAGTCCAGATGTTGTAGTCTCATTCTCTGACCATAAACACATGGTTAGGTGCAAACTGATACCTTGGCAGAGCTGGAAAAGCAGATAGTGGGTAAAAGAACAAGCAGGACAAAGCAACAAAGAACACAACAACCTAACAAACAATCCTTATAAGGAGAAAAAGAACCGATTCTTTGGAGCATGAAGAACTTCTTACCTTGTAACCCCAGTTATGATTCCTGATTTCGTCATCAATCTTCTCCTTCACCTCCGGGTTCTTTGCAAAGTACTCATCTACGGTCATTGTCTTTAACGCGGCTTTCTGCTCCCGAACGTTCTCGATCTCCTTTTCCAGCAGCACAATCTTCCTCTTGGAATCCTCCTCCTCCGCCAACGCCTTTTTCAACAACTCCTGATGCTTGGCCTCGTACACTGGCGTCAGATCATCCTGGTACTCCGGCACCTGCTTGTCTAAGGACTCATAAGACTGCTGGAAGATGTTCACCACCGATGGCCCCAGTTTCTGCTTGTAAAAATCCCAGTTGATGCTGGTTGGCTTTACGTTGAACTTCTCATTCAGAGTCGCGGCAACGTCGTCGTATGCTCGCCGCAGCGACGCCAGTTCCCGTTTCCCTGCATCCGATACAACTACCTTGCTCAGATGATCCCAGTCTATGGACTTGCCCGCTCGGGCCACCGCCTTTCCACTCATCGCCGCTTCCCCGGAACCCTCACAAATAGCTTTCCCACAAGCACAGCAGAAACGCGGACTGCAACAGCGACAACAACAAAAACGCTCCGCGCACGCACAAGACGAAACACAAACCCTCGCACTTTGCACTCGAGCTCAAATTACTATGTCCAAAGCAACGTCCTCGTGGATGAAAAAATCAGGCAGGAAATATTTCATCCACTGACAGTCTCTCCTCATCCATGATACATACTTAGCGGACCATCTAATTTCTACCTATTGGCCTTGCACTTTGCACTCGAACTCAAATTACTAAACCCGAAGCTACGTCCTCGTGGATGAAAAAATCAGGTACGAGATATTTCATCCGTAAAGGAGTCTCTTCTCATCCACGATACATACCAAGCCGAGAGAGAGAGCCGTAGTTATTGCTACCTAGATATTTGCCTAGTACTTTGCCAAATTACTATAGCTCAAGTTCGCCGTCGTGGATGAAAAAAGTCACTGGGAAATCTTTTATTCGTGGCGAAGTCTTTCATCTATGATACAAGCATAGAAACCCCGCAACACGCAACGAAAATCACTCTCTGCATCTTTTCATCCATCTCTCATCCATGATACAAACTGAAGAGAGGACAGAGAGAGATGCACTGAATGAAAAACCAGAATCTCGAAATCTTTTCATCTGTGATGAAGTCTGCCTCTCATCCATCAGACGATCGGATGAGAGAACCGGGCTCACTCTGGAAAATCTTTTCATCCATGACACAGGCTAAGAAAAGAATGAAAAGGGAGGCGCATTCCACAGCATAAAAGTCCTGTAGAATGGTATAAAATAGCACAAGTAGGTAAGAGATATGAGTGATTCTGCCATTTCAGTCTACCTGAAAACCTGCAAGAATCTGCAATTACAGACCTTTTCACCAAGCTCTTCTCTCTCCCTTTTTTTTCTCTTCCCTCTCACACAAGCACAAAGTCAGGTGAAAGACAATTTTATGGGCTTTTTTGTGAAACGTGTTCAAAACATGCTCCTCTAACTCTAGCTCTCTGCTTGCATGTCTTCCATTCTCAAAGCCGCTCATTGTACAGTTTCTGACATGCAATTTTCTATCATCTGTATCTGTATCTGTATCTCTCTCTCTCTCTGTCGCCTTCATGTGTGGATGATCTGTGTGAAGCATCATTCATGTCTTCCCAACGGTGTCTCCAGAGCTTCCCAACCCATCTCCGTTTTTTTCGTCCTCAATCACTATAAAAGAAGAAAGGGTAAGTGGAAGTTGCAGAAATAATTCCAGAGAATTGAGCACCTTCTAGGCAATTTCAAACTGGGCCTCTTGCTCACCCATGTGTGAAGGCAGGTACTTGTTGAAAAAAGGCCCCACCAGATTACAGCTTCATCCTTAAGATTTGCAAAATTGTTCAATTCTCCATCAAGGCTTTGCTTGGTAGAATGCTTGATACTAGGACTTTTTCGGGTACAAAATCTGCAAAAGTAATGCACAGTAATCCTTGATTAGTGACCCTAACTGGTGGTTTTTAATGGGCTTACTAGTGGCCTGTTGCTAAGAAGCTTATGACCAACACAACATGGCCAAAGCTACAGACCATGAACTAAATATATACTAAAGAACACCAGACATTTGATGTATTGCAAACAACTGAAAGTCTACAAAAAGCTAAGAAAACAGAAAAAAAAGAGAAAGCAAAATCTGGGAATTTGTAGACTGCTGGATAAGAGAAGCTATGTGCAATAGAGATGAAAAAACCTGCATATATAGAACACTTAACTGAAGAACAAAACTGTTGAGCATAGCCCATTAGACAAGTATATGATAATTTCACTCGTGTATCTCTGGTCAATATATATGAGAGACTCTGTTGAGCAAGTGACACTACAAATGAAAAACCAAAAATGAGGTCCATGCACCATAACAAGGGTGGAGAAATGGGTTCTGCAATGGGTTCCAGAAGGGATAGAAGAATGAATTCCAATGGAGCTCAATGCAATGGTACCACTGACCTGAAAGAAACTCAAGTCTCTCGGTGCTCACCACATGTGATGCTGTTCACCACAACCACCCAATTGATCTCATTAGTTTGTTTCAGAAACTCAAGTCTCTCAGTGCTCACCACATATGATGCTTTTCACCACAACCACCCAATTGATTATTTAGTTTGTTTCTTCCTCCAATACCTGATTTGGAGCAGCTCAAGTTTCTGCAATATAAAAGGCTCCAGAAATCTTTAAGGAAAGACAAAAATTTACAATGGAGTTACAACTGGTTTGGATGTTTATAAACCAGAACTAGGGTGTTGTTGATGGTCATAAATCTGTCAAAACATGCACTCATAAAGTGCACTCTGTCAAAACCCTACCCTTCCTCTATTTCTAATCCAATTCTACAATTTCCATGTCTACATCATCTAGCCATTCTCTGCACCAAGAACCAGGACAACCTGGACAAAACATTTTGATTTTGAACGGTGAATCTGAAAAGCTTCAATAGGGTTTGCACACATGCCTGCCAAGTCTAACAGCAGAATAAGCAATATAGGCAATAGCTTGCAAAAGCATTTGAGAATTAAAAGTTTCTGTATGAGAGAGACAGAGTAGTAGTAGCAAAAACGATATGGCAAAAGAGTAGTCAAGAATAAAGCTTAAGATAGAAGCTTACATAAGTCAGAGTAGGTGATTGAGTTGCGACGGCTTTCTTGCATCCTATCAAAAGCATTTTCCACAAATTTCTCCAGGAAGAGCTCCTGTTCTCCACAAGCACACATGCACACACACACACACACACACACATACAGCTCTCAAATAATTCAAGCTTCTTCTTCCCCTTGAAGAAATTCCAAACAACAAGGGTAAAGCATTTTGATTGTGTTTCTTTCTCTTGATGATAATTCTTGAGGTCCTTTACATCCTGCAAAACAATCCCATCACCTAAACACAATGAAATTGGATCTCTCCATCATCTAGAAACTCAGGGGCTGCTTACATCCATGTGAAAATCTTGAGAAACTTCACATTTCCCACTACCCCCTCTTCTCCGCTGCAAAAATTGTGAAGTTGGGAATTGTGAAGTGTTTCTCAAGCTTCACAGAGAAACCCTAGAGTTGATGGAGATCTCTGCCAAGAATTTGCAAAACACTGCAGGATCATCATCCCCCCAGTGCAAACAACATGCTAGCATGCAGATCCAGAAAATTCTAGGGTTCTGAAGAAATTCTAGAAGAAGAAGAGGAACAAGCAGTAGCTGGAGCCGGGGTTTGGTTTCTTGCTTACAGCAGCCTTGGCGATGAGGAAGCCCGCCTCCACTCCTACCCATTGGATATCACCATCACTCTTCACAAGTTTGCGAACTCTGGAGATCGGGAAGGCTAGGGAGAACACGGATGCGGATTTCGATGTCCTGCCGCCGCCGCCGACGACGAAGCTGCGTGACATAGTAGTAGTGCCATCATCGCCATCGCCGTCGTCGTCGTTGGAGTTTGAGTTTCCATTCTCTTCGTGCGAGTAGCCGCCGTTTTCCGTTTTTTCTTCTTCTTCTTCCTCTTCTTCTGCTGCTGCTGAACTCGGAAGCTCTCTACCAGACTCTTCAGAATCGGACTCCGTGAAGCTCGTCTCCATTATAAGGTCTTGTGTTTCGCTCTAGACTCGCACACTAGGACGTTGCAGCGCCGCCACGGAGCAAAATGCAAGCGATCCAAGAGAGAGAGAGAGAGAGTGCTGTAGGGTTAGGGATCTGTTCTTTTCTTCCCTCCTCCTCCTGCTGCTCCCTTCTTCTTTTGTTGAAGGTGTCTTCGGGGTTTCTTTCTTCTACCGCACATGAGATGGAGGGATCACTCTGGAAATCCAATTTCTGAAGGACATGGCATGGCTTGTGCTGAAGATGCTGGAGCTACTGTGGTTGTTGTGGCTGTGGCTGCAGTATTTTTTCTATCTTGGAGCAATTGCACTTCTGAGGAGCAGGAGGAAACACATCTCACAAGAACCGCTGCCTGATCAACAACCAGCAGGGCAGCAGTCGAGGTACCTGCCTGCCACCATCACCACTTGCCATGGCAAAATCCTCTGTAAAGATTTTGTGAGATTTCGTAACCTTATTCTCTCTCCTTTCTACCAGTAACATGCATACACATGAGGCTACGAAGAAGGCATCTGCTAGCTATGCAGCATATGTATATTCTGAAGCTTGAAATAGTAGCTAATGTAGTTTGTCATGTCCTGCTCGAGAGATGACCTCACTTTGCTTGGACTTCTTCCATCTGCCACCAAAATGATTGCTGCATTGCCAGAACATCCACATGGTATGCAGAACTATGTCTTTCAAGGGCTTTTCAGCCAAAACAGTTTTCTGTTCAATTCGTGGGTGCTTTGTTCAGGTTGAGAAAACTCACCAACAGAGTCGTGAAACCTGGGATTTTCTCTTCTATAGCTTACTGTTGGGTCATCTCTCAATCCTATTCAGGTTTACTGAATTCATTCACAAGTATGCAGAAAGTTCTACATATGTATGAAGATATTCTTACTCAAGGCTCAAGTAGTGCTGGGGGAGTTTGTTTTCACTGCAGATGTGATGAAGGAGATTGTAGCAGAGTTGTGAAATCAGCAGTTTTGCTGTTTTCTTTGATGCTTCTTTTCCCTTTGTCCCTCCACTGGAAGTTTTTTTTTTTTTCCTGTTCTGGGTAGTAGCCAACACATGAGGTGAATCTCTTCTTCCCCCGAATTTTTAGTTCATGCTAGAAACTTTGATATGCATGTATTGTGCCTTGGATCAACCTCAGCCTGCTGTGGGGAATTCATGAAGCTAAAGGAAAACTCATGGTCATTAGTCATAATCAGGTACTGTGATGTTGATGTTTCTTAGGATAGTGAGGGATTGGTCATAAGGAACAATTTGCAATATTTTCTACCTGCTTCTCTTCTATCTTCTTCATGATAGTCGTTTCATCTTTATAGCCTATCCCTTCTTCTGATTCTTTTTTCCAAAGTAGGTATTGTGTCTTGGGAATCACGGGAGTGCCTCTCTTTAACGTAAAGCACTCAACAGCTTTTTCAACTGTAATTGTAGGTTGCATTAATTGGCAGAACTCTTCGCCCTGCGCAATGTGGTGCTGTAGAGAGACGGCTTGCACGTTATAAGGTGCCTCCATATGCTTGTAAGTTGCCTTCATATGTGGCTGCTTCATTTCTATGTTGGGTAATGCCTTGTTGTCAGGACATTGGTGGAACTTGCCCTGCACACAGTGACCATGTACAGTGACAGCTTACATATCATAAAGTGCCTCCATATGCTCATAAGGCAATTTGTACAGGGCTACCTCATTCTCTATTTTGGGTATTGTGCTATTTCCAAGGCATTGTAGTACATAGTCACACTTTGCCCTTCTTCATAGGTGATTTTATCACTGGCTTCCCTTTTGTCAAAGCTTCAATTTGCATATGTCTCAGTTTGATCATTTGCCAAAAAGTTTGGTTTACCACAATGCCTTGACAATAGTGCATAACCTCAAGTAGTTGATGGTAAATAATGAAAAGAACCCTTGGGTCGGGAAACAAACCATGTTCATGTTGGCACATGTCAATCAAGCTTGGAGATTGTAGATCTCCTAGACAGCATGTGTGGTAGATGAGATAGGTTGAAAACAACGAGGACGATTGATTAAGAGACTGTGGAATCTGCTCAAGGATGGTTGGAAAACTTACCACAAAAGGAGTGTTGAGGAATGTTATCCTAGTTCTCTTGGCCAAGTCAACCAAAAAATATAAAATTCCAGTGATGATATATTTGAAGCTGGTATAGGTGAGATGGATATGGGGTGCATCTCACACCATCATTGACTCGACAGTTTCCAACAGTTCAACACTGGAAATTGCCTTCAAAGGCAGTTCAGCTGATTCCCAGCAAGGAGCAGTGTGCAGAAGGAAGAGGTGCCCTTTTCTTGAAGTGAAGCATTGATGGCAGTGTCTTCCAGCATTCTTCTGACTTGATTCTTCTTCTTCCTTTCGTGAAGGTCCTGGCATTTTGTTCTGAGTTTTCATTGCAGCACTTACCATGGCTTCTATTTTCCAGGGTGAAAAATGCAACCAGGACGTTGCTGTCACCACCTTCCACATGCATGACTGCACATTGCAGACAAAACAAAGGCCAGTACAAGTGAGTTGTCTTCTCTGATGTCTTCTAAAATGCAGCACATTCAAGCCATTGCTTCAATCTTTGAATAGTTCCTTGTTCCTCGACCTGCGTATTCATTGCTTATCCTTCTTCCTTAAGTTTTTGTGTTGCATGCAGGTCCTTAGATTGTTGTGGGTTTATGTGTTGCATGCAGTAATAGAATCGGATTTGTGAGTCTTGGAGATTCTATGATGTCAGGTTTGATTGGCAATGGTGGGCAACTTGTGCTTCATTGTTTTGAAAATGTTATCTTGTACAAAAAAATTTAAGCCTAATGTGCCAGCGAGGCTCAAAAGCTGGTGAGTGAGGCATTTCAGAGAATCTGTGGATTATTGATTTGCAGGGACTATCCAAGAACCAACTGAGGCTGCTGCCTGTGTCAAAGTCTTGTCAAACTACCATAGGTCCTGTAATCTTTACAGATGTCAATTCTCTGGGGCATTGTTAGCTGCAAAATACTGGACAGACCCTTCATTTGTTCTGGTGAAGAGGACTGTGATTTTGTTGACCTTTAGAGAGGAATGACAATTTGTAATGAATTTCAGAAGACCACTGTGTCTTCAGAGCCTCAACTGGGTAACTTCATCTCTGTGGCCCATGCACAACCCAATAGCATTACAGCAGAGGAAACTAAAAGACCAGTGCTCAAGACACACTGTTCCAGTTGGAGCTGGACAAAATCGTTGAAGAAGACTCCTAGAGAGTTGGAATACTGAAAGGTGAAAAATGTTGCCCAGAGCGTGGCACCCTGGTACCAGAGTCATCATTGTTGAGTGCTGTGCAGCCTTCTTCAGATCATAGCACCAGTGTTGTCAACGAAGATAAGGATACATTCTTCCTGAATTCTGCTTGCATGCACAAGCTTCCCTTTAAAAGAACTGAGTTCTAGAGGGACTGCAAAGGACTGCAAGTCGGTCATTTTGTTCCTGCAGTGTGGGTTGACCATAATCTTTGTATCGAAAATGCTTCTCGTTATGGACTACTTCCATGCTCACTCTTTGGAGTGAGTTCATGCCATGTCCAAAAGCCTATCTCTTGCAGGTGTTCTGGATGATAAACCATTTAACCATAAAATCTCAGAGGACTTCACATGCATCTACTAGTAGTTTCTCACCTATTTGCAATCTTAATTTCAGTTTTATGGGTGGGGTTGAAACAAGTAACTAAAACATGGGTGTGAAAAATATTTTTTGCAAGGTCACTTTCTGACTAGAAGAGTAAATCCACTCATACTCTGCATTTGACCCTGCAACAAGTATTTCTTACAATCCAAAATTAGAACAAATAGGTATTGCAGTTCTTACAAAGGGGAGTATTAGCCCATGCAAAAAACGGCGATGAACAGCTTTGCAAGAGAAACTTTGTGCCGTGAATGGGAAAGCTCAGCATGCACTCATGAACAGTCCAGCTTTTTTCTTTTTGAGGCATGGAGGGAGAGGGAAGTGAATTTTAAAATTTTTTTCCTTGTTACCAATGTGTTCCTGTCATGTTCTCAAACATGTTCCCAATAGCACCTCAATTTTATCCCATATGGTTTGCCCAAAGTTCACCTCTCATGTATATAAACTGAAAAGATGAAACCTGCAAGAGCACATGAACTCTATTTTGCAGCTGGGGTCCAAAGAGGCGATTCTATTGGGGTGTTCCCAATGCTTGAATTTTTTTATTCCTAATGGGCTCCTTTAACATTAAAATAAAAAAGTTGTGAGCGCACCCATGAACACTAATTAGTGTGAATATTTCTCACATCCAAGATTACTTATGGTTTCCCGAGCCCTATCAATAAACATGAAAAAAAGGTCAGAATCTTCTAATAACAAACCACCTGGGCCAATCAATATTGCTAATGGGACAATCAATATGACCCTTTAAAAATTAAATAAAAAAATTTGCGAGCCCAACCATGAGCTAATTAATATAACTTTTTTTCACATACAAGATTATTTATTTATTGTTTCTTAAGTCTTATGAGTAATAAACATGATTCTTTATGTTTATCTTAGAAGATGACTCTATTTTTTCAATGTCCAAAACTTGCATTCATTCTTGTTTGGGTAAAAGCTATAGTTGATTACTAAATCATTTATTTGTTCATTTCTCATTGCACATTCTATTTTCATTTTAACGTTGCATTTTTGTTTCAGATAAATTCAACTTTCAATATTTAGTTTTTTCACATATGAATGTGGACATGAGTTGCATGCATCTGGCATGCATTTAATTCATTGTCTATTTAGATGTCAATGGATAAGCACACATTATGTCATTTGAAATATCATGCATGCCCTTGCCAAAAAAAGTGGACATATTATATGAAGAGAGTAATGATACGTCCTTACATCAAAAAAATTATTACAAGTTGATTTTTACATGATTCAATAAAATCATGTCTTCATTGCTAATGTGATGATTATTGACTTGATGTGAAAAATAATGATTTCAAATGTCATTAATCAACCAATAGGTGTAACTACGAAACTTAGGGCCATTGCAAAGATTCACAAATATAAAAAGCTTCATGAAGGAAAAGCATCACTTTATTCCAATAGTCATAAAATGTGCATGGTGCACTTTGACATGATATGAATTGTTTTACCAAAGAATTTGCTCGTCTTTTTGAAAATAGCAATCAAAAAATTATTTATTTTTGTTTTTTCGCATTCAAATTTTTTAAACAATGTGTTAGTATTGTTCTTTAGCATGCTTTAATTTTTACTATAGAAAAAAAATTTGTGTTGATGAGTGATGCTTATTTTATACCTCCCATTACTATTAGATCTCACAATTAGTATGCAAGCAACATTAGAGGGACTATGAGTGAAATAGCTTCTTACCATGAAATGGACTAGTTTTCTTGTTATTTTGGTTTCCTGTGAGCTGTGTATCTTTTAGCCTTTCTTTGGCCTTCCCTTTTTGTCTCCCCTGCAATGGTTCCACCCATTGATCTTTTATTGAATTTTTGTGTTCCCCTGCATAAATATGAAACCATGACTGAAAAATGGTAAGAATCTTCTAATAACAAACCACCTGGACCAATCAGTATGTTTGAAAATATATGTAGCCAATCAACAGCAGGTGTTAGAGTGTGTTGTTACTGGCTTTTGCCAGCTTCAACATCTGGTGCAAAAATGCTAAGCCACATCTGCGAAAAAGCGCTACAAAGATTGGATCCAAATGTCCAATCTTTGTGAGATCGGCGAGTGCACGAATGTACAAGGACTGTGAAGAACAAGATGATGAAGAAGAGATCCCATTACCTAGTCTTCGATTTTCTTTTGTGCGTGGATCGTAGAATGAGGAAAGCTGCTCTTCTGGGTGGGTAGCAGTTGCGCTCGATTTTTTAGGTCAAACTTTTCTTTGGCAAGGATTTTGCAAGGATCTGAACAGTTTTGAATCTTGGGTGGAGCTGCTTTTTATTGTTGTGGTAGGCAGAAGAATCCTGTTTGCGAGCTGTTTTGATTCTGCGACAACCCATCTTCTTCTTCTTCTTCTTCTGCAGATTTGTGTTTTTTGGGGGATGAGTGTTTTGTCCCCCCCTCAAGGAGTGAGAGTGCATGGATGGATTCTGGTGAGAATCTTGCTCAACCCAGTTTTCTTCTGGGGATTTGATGGGCTGTTCTCTCGATCTCTTGACGAGCTCTGAATTTATTGGTTGTGGGTTTCTGTAATTTCGATTTTTGCCTTTTGTTTGTGGTTCTTGCAAAATTTCTGCTTTTGAGGGGTACACTCAAGATGCCACCCATTGGGAGTATGTTAGCCTCCAATTTACTGGGAGGAGGAGACCAACAAGCGAAGAAACAGGAAGCTGACAGAAAAGAGGCCGAGAAAAAGAAAACCAAGAAGAACAACAGCAACAAGGCTAGTGAGGAGGGAGGCTTTGAGTCACAGATTTCTCACTTGTGGGACCAAGCCACAGCTGCAAGAAAGGACCAGCAGCAGCAACATAGGGACCAGAATGGTGGTGGACTTCCTCAATTGAGCAATCTGTGGGACTCAGCCACAGGAGGAGGCAAAAGAAAGGAGAAGCCCAAAGCCCGGAAAAAAAACTCAAGCTGGCTTGGTTCCTTCAGTAGCAACTTCAACAACGACAACAACAACAAGAGTGGAATCAAGTTCTTAGATCTGGGACCGGCAGTAGCTGTGGGCATTGGATGTGGTGTTGGGATTGGAGTGGGCATAACAGGTGCATTTCTCCTCCTCTCTCCTTCCTTTGTCCCTTCAAGCATCACATGTGCCTGCTATGTCTTTTTTCCTCTGAATTGTTGTGTACTTGTTTAGCTTCTTTGTGCCTTGATTAAAAAGAGCTTGGAGATTTCTCTGCAAACCATCATCCCCTGCACTCACATCAGTCTTGAGAGAAATTGGGGGATCACATTTTAGCAACCTTGTGTGCAAGGCTAGCTTGATTGAGGCCCAAAATATTCTTTTACACTGAAATTCAACTTCCAAGATCACTGAAGAGTTTCAACCAGGGAGATTGAGAGTAGCAAAAATCTTTTTGGAAAAGAGGAGGAAGCTCAGTCATGATCCTCAAGCAAGGAATCAGGGTTTGGGACACTACTGGAAAAAATATATAACCGACAAACAGACAAACAAACAACCCCCATTTCTGAAAGGATTTGCAGATATGTTGTTGGATCTGGAATCTCTAGAATGTTATTATTAGTGAGTGTCCCCTCTTAACTCTCTCTTCAGCTTGACTTTAGATCCTACATATGGAAGTTGGAAGTTGGATGCATTTGAGAAAATCTGCAAGTGATAGATTGCTGCCACCCCTCTCTGCAACCAGTGTTTGTTTCTCTTGCAACCTTGCCTATACCCCCACTGTCAGGAGTTGATGAAGTCAGTCAGTCAGGCAGGTAGTCATAACAGCTTGTTACTGCTATTTGTGTGAATCTTCTGGTCTGACACTTGGTGAGCCACTCTGGGAAAGTGACTGCAATCAGTATCATGTTGCCTTAAAACACATTGTTGGGTAGATTTCTCTGCACTAAATCTCATGGAAGTAGTTTTTTTGTTGAAACAATCATAGAAACTTAGGACATGGATTTGTGTAGAATGTTTTGCCAAGAATTTGGGCAGATTCTTATTAACTTATCTACACCTACCTTCTGGGAGCTGACGGCATCAGTGGGTAGTCATTGCAGCTCATCACTGCTATTTGTATTGAAGGTGATGATGGTCTGACACTTTGTGATAATGCTTATGACTACTACACTGATGATCATCATGTTACCTCCTTCAAGTTGGTATTGTTGTAGAGATTTCTCCACAATTCCATAGATATAGTTCTTTTGTAACATAGTCATTGTGCTGTATGATGATGGCTGGTAGTGGCATTGTAAGAGGTGATCTATTCTTGTTCTCAGAATTTCTGTGACAACAGGTGCCCTGTCTTGTGGTTTTTTTGTGCAGGTGGAGCTGGTATAGGGGCAACACCTTGGAACAAAATCAGTGTTGTATTTGGTGTTGGAGCCGGGTGTGGAATTGGCGTTGGGTTTGGTTTTGGCTCTGGAGCAGGTTACCGTTTGGACAGACCACCCAAGCAGTCACCACTGCAAAAGCTCGTGATCATTGAGATTTGACCCAAAAAAAAGGGGTTTTTATTTTTGTCTTTGTGTATCATTTTTCTTTGCTTTGCAGATTCATTCTTTTGAAAACCATGGGTTGAACTTTTTTCTTGATAGGGTGTTTTCTTTGGTTTTAGTCCCCCGATTTCTTTTTGCACTTATTACATTCTCTGATCAACTTACCCACTTACGTAGGTAGTGTGAGGGGGGAAGCAAGAGGGTTTCCAGCACAGGTTTGAAATCTTGATAACCACCATAGTAGTTAGCCACATTCAGCCCTAGGCAATGCAATTCGTTTTCTAGAGTTTCATGGTGAACTACTCCATGATGAAACACTAAGCTGGCATAATGATCCATGTAGTTTTTAACCCTGTCTGTATGGGGACAAGGGTTATAGTATTAGTGTACTAATATACAGATGGTGTTGAATAGGCTTGTGTGTGTGGAGGTATGCAGAAAAAATGTTATGGCGAAGGAAAAAGGGTTTGGTAGGTTTGTGAGAATCTGAGAGGACCAATGGAAATGGTAGAGAAAGGGACTATTATTTTCAATGTTCATCAGAATAGGGTTGTGTGTAGTAGGCCTGAAGACTTTTTTTTCCAGGCCTATGGGGTTGTTGGATTTGGTGATCTGAATTTGTTTTCCTAGTTATCATGAGTGAAGTAAAACGCTCAATGTGCAATAGCTACATTTACAGACTGGGTTTCTTGCACATTACTTGTGCGCTTTGTTTCACCACGATTGGGGGATCTATATTCATTTACTAAACAAATCTATAGAGAGATCCATTCATTATCTTCAAAATTACTTGCTGTGTTAAAGCGGTCTTTCCCAATTGTGATATTTGCTATAACTAGAAACTACCAATTAAAGGTGATAAAAACATGTACAATAGCAAAGAACATGATATGAAGAGAATGGAGATTTGTGAATAACCATAATCACCACTTGAAGATGATAATCGCAATGCACCATTTGGACAAGTAACAATTCCAAAGTGGTCCTTAATCTTTGCCAATTAACCTTGCACACCTCAACTAGATAGATGGCATGTTATAAGTTATAACAATGTAATAAGTAGCCAAACTAAAGGTAGCAATCAACTTTGCCACAACATGTTTTGTTTTTTATAAAGCATATTTGATTTTTAAGTTAGCGTTAGATGAATGGAGATGATATTGGTTTATTACTATAGATTGGAAGTGTGTTTGAGAGTTTGAATGTTATATAAATTGGTTTGTGAAAATTTGGCTAATATGCTTTTGATACATTTGATTTGCATTCATTTTCGAGTGTATGTGTCCATTTGTGGTCCAATTGTGATTCAACATTTGTTGTGTTATTTTTGAATTGAGATTTTAATTTGAATCTATTCAAAAAATCTATTAATTGTTGTTTATTGTTCTTATGATTACTATCATTTAATATGTCATTATTAAAATCTCTTCAGATAATGAGTGGGCAACCATTTGGGGATTTTAAAACCAAGGCTTCTAATGTGTAGAAGAACATAGAAATCAAATAAAAATGACTTTTATTAATACATATGATACGAATTGTTCTTTGAGTTTTTTATGTTAGATGTAATTAGATCCATTATATGTTGTTGTGTTACAAGAATGTAAGAGCATTTGCATGTTGTACATTATTATCAAACCATGGCCACCATAAATTGAGATATAAGAATATTTTGATGTATATATGAATTTTTATATGTCATTTGACGATTGTATTTTTTTTTCAAAATACATAAAATGTGTGATACTTGTAGGTTGTGATCACAATTTATATCTTGATCATGATGTCATAAAAAAATTGTATTGAAGGCTTGTATAATATCATGTGAATGATAAATGTTTTTCAATCAAAAAACAAAAGGCATCCAATGTGCAAATGTTTTTAATTGTTTCATTTCTTAACTATGTGTTGATCAAAACAAGTTTTGATGTTGAAATGAAGTTGATAAATATAATCCTTCTTTTGTTTGAATGCAAGAAAAAGCCGTGTATGATAGTCCAAGTTTTTAAAGATTAGTAGGATCAAAAGCTAATTGTTTAATGATAATCCTTATGATCAATGAATTGTTTTTGCTATTATTAAGTGAATTGGAAATTGAATTATTATTATAATATGAAATTGATTTTAGGTGATTCTTATGTCTTTGATAATTGGTTCAATTGGTGTCCAATTTAATTGAATATCATTTGTTTACATGTGAATAATTTTTTCTCTAATTAATGTTCCTATTTTTAAATTTGAAAAAAATATCCAAATTGTGGTTTATTATGATATGATGTTTATGTATTGACTATACCATTAGCTCCATTTGCAAGGCCATCATATGTTGCATAATTTCCAACACATAATTTAATTGACATAATTTGTTTGATATGAATTGTAATATGCAAATATACAATTTTGTTTGGGTCATTCAAAAGTTTATGATGCTAGGCATGAATGGTGGTCGATGTCTATAGCCTCAAAATTGAATGTTGTGGTAGTTGTTTTATTAAATACAATTTTATTATTATTTACATTAAGATATTTGTATAAAATAAACATGATATATTTAATGCATTTAGTATTTGTCAACAACAATTACAATTGTGATATTGAATGCCTCTTAAAGTTTGCATGCATGTACGGAATTTATTTTAAGTTTTATAAATTGTGTGTCAATTTGTCACATAATTATAGTCAATTCATAACATTTAACATTGTTTTTCCATAAGTTTGATGCTAATGCATTAATATTGTCATTAAAAGATTTAAGAATGTAACAGTTTTTTATAAAAGGTGTTTGGTAAAAGTCACCTAACATGACAACATTTAAACCATTAATTTTTTGGTTTCAATATGTGTTATTATTTTTTAATCATTGATCTATAACATTAGGAATTGTAACACTTACAAAAAAATTTAATCTATAACCATTAATTGTAATTGCTTGTATTGACATGTGAATTTATTTGAAGAATCTAATGATAGATTCAACATGTTAGATAATGTTTGTTGGACAAGTATGTTTAAAGTTAAATCATTGTTTGACCATTTAATATTAAATGTGGTTTTATTTGTAGATGCCATGAATTTTATTCTTTTTGGTTAAATCTAATTATAGGTATTTATTATATAATTGTAATAGTCTTTGAACTACTAATCTTGAAATAAAAATTTTACCAATCCTAGCACCTTTTGTCAAAAAAAAAAAAGTTTTGGAATATTAAAATACATTTTTTCCCTCTATATGACATTCTCAAAATTTATTTCTTTTTCTTCTTCATTTAGCTGTATAAGAAAAATCTAATATTTGAAATCATCCATAATTATAATTTGATGATGTTGTGAAACCATTATTTTCAAAATTGTGTGTTTTATATTTAATGTATTATATTGTGATTGAATGATGAAATCATTTTTAAAACATATTTTTCAATATTTAATGTGTTTGCAATGGGAATTGAAGGATGCATGTCACCAATCTAATCATCAATATCATTATTTTATATGTTTTGTGGATATGAAGATTTTGATTCTAAATTGATAACACCATCCTCTTCATTTATGTATATGTTGCATCTTATAATTCAATTTGGATTTTTTTTTGAATATTTTTTTGTTTCTACTGGAGAATAAGCATCATGCCATGTAACATTTGCACTTAATTGTGAATCCTTTGAATTTTTTGAATGGTGAATATTTTTTAAATTGGTCTTTTGATCAATTTTCAATTTTTTTATTTCTATTATAATTCACAAACTTGATGATATTTAATTTGCAACATTTTAATAGTTTGCTATTTTTTAATGTTGTAATAGGAATTTTTTTTGCTAATGATCAAAATTCAAAAGATTTTTTTATTTTAAATATTTTAAAATAATTGATAAACACATTATGTCAATACAATTAGTATCTAATAGATTTAGTGAGGATTTTGGTTTTAATACCCAAAACGCATTCTTGATATGGAGAAGTATTGATTTATTTGTATGATGAATGATATAAAAAAATTAAAAAAATTAAAAAAGTAGTTAGTTGGGCAAACATTTCTTGAACATTGATAAAAACATTGCCTAATTTTTGGATCCTAATGTCGGTATCATTTTTATCTAAAATACATTTTTGAATTATAGAATGCAATTTTGATGTTACAAATTTGTCAATTTTAGTCATGTATGATGTGTAATATGATACAATTGCATAAGGATTTAAATTAAATTAGATATATTTAAATCTGCAAACCATAAAAAAAACTTCATTTATGTTAAATTCATTAGTTTAAATATTTAATGGTGTTCATTTAAAGAAAATGTGTGGCTTCATTAATGTGCTCCTTGAGCTAAATATGTCTATATCTTTGTCAATATATAAAAGTTTTTAAAATCTTGAAAATGTAATGTTTTCATTTGTTTTGAAGTTTTTTTGAATTAAAAAATTATAAATATTTTTTTTCTAAAAGGTAAAGTTTTTATTTATTCAAGTGGATGTAATATTTTTGTTATATTCATGGGAAGTCATGGATAGTAAAATCTATAAATAACACAATTTTTTTCTTACATCTTCAAATATGTTGATGTTGTTATGCATTTTGTAATGTAATTGATAATAATAAAACATCATACGAAATATATTTATCCACAAATATTTCAATTTTTTCATTTTTATTTATTCCATATATGGGTACATCTTTAAGGCCATGGTCATGTTCACTATCACAATTTTGAAGTTTTGTGACCAAAAAAAAAATTGTAAACTTGTCCAAAGAGAGATGGGTCTTTGTTGAATAATGTGCAAAAATAAAAAAATTTATGATTATAATATCTTGCATATGTTATAAAATTAATGTGCATAAATTTTGTTATATGAATCATTTGAAGCATTATATTTTGTTTGAAAGGTTTAGTTTTTAACATCTAAGGTATATAGGGCTTTTATGAAAAGTTTTCATAATCTTTTGGTAAATGTAAAAATTACAAAAAATGTTGAAAGTCCAAGTTGTTTTATCATAGTAAATAAATTCTTTTGTAATCCTTTAAAACAATTTGGTGATAAGTTTTCTAAATTGTGATAGCCTAAATATGATTTGAAAATCTTATTTAAATTTAGTTTATTTCATACTTCAATTTTTTAAAAAATTTACCACATAATTTTTCTTTGTGTATACATACCAATTTAGAGCCTATAATTTTTTGGATATAAACTTTAACAATTTTAAAAAAAGGTTAATGATATTAGTTGAGAAATTTTTAGATTTGTCAAGCAATTCCCATTGTGTTATTTGTTGATATGAGTTTTTTAAAGAGATAATTAAGCATCATGAATCATCATAAAATAATGTTGAAAACTTTAATTATTTTGAATATTAATATTTAAACAAACATAAAGGATGAAAGTTTTATTTTGGGACAGTCAAATATACTATTTCATTTTCATAATCATTAATTTTGAAAACATTAAAAAAGTTATGTATCATGGAGTCTATTGATGCACAATCTATGTGTTTTTCATTTTTTGAATTAGAGTTATCAAACAATGACATATATTTGCCATCTATTTGAATGTACAAAGTTGTATGCATAAGAAACAAATTGGTCCATTTGAAGTGTATGGTAACATTTAAATTTGTATATAATATTGTTGAAATTAAATATTTTAATGTCAACATGATTAAATTAACACAAACATTTTTAGACATGTAAAATGATTTGCATTCAAATTGATGTTTTAAAAATACACTTATTGTTGTTTCATCATATGGCAAACATGGTAACATTAATTGTGTTTGATTTTTGTTGGGACATTAATAACATTATCTTCAATTTATATTGATCATAAATTTATATTACCATGAAGTTTATATATTTGAATAAAAATTAATTGTGAATAAACATTTTTTAAAATGTGTTAATTTTGTTACATATGATATAATTTCAGTTTTTGATATATCATTTGAAACTTAACATAAGGGTATTTTGGAAATCTTAATGTTATTTAAATAAATTAAACATATACATGGTTTTATTTTATTGTTTATCATTTGAAAAAAGTTATATGTGTAAATTTTGTTTACTAATTTATTTATATATAACAGTTTTAAGGTGTTTGAATAAAAGTAATCTTTCACAACAAAAACATGGTTTTATTGGAACATTTTGAATTTGTTCATCATATGTATTAACATCTATTGATTCATATGTGTTTTAAAAAAATTAATATAATGTTTAATATCATTTATTTGTTTGATATTTTTAAATTGAATTCATTGTGTGGCGATTTAATTTTTATTTTTGTACAAACTTGTGGGTTTTTACAATGTGAATATTTTACATGAGAAACAATTTGTGATTTTGTTTTTTTGATGTGCAAAAATTTGTTCAATAAAATAATAATTTTTGCAAAGTAAATTAAGTTGGGATGGATTCATATAATGTTCAAAATAATGTCATCATAAAATGTCCAATTGAAAGTAAATATATTTTTTGGTGATAATTTTTCAATTGTTTAAACATTTTCAACTATTGGTATTCTTTAAACCATGGAAACATTTTTAGCTATTGGCATTTATTCAACCATTGAAACATTTCTAACTATAGGTATTTCTTTAACCATTATTCAAACATTTTCAACTATTGATTTTTTTTTCAACCATTACAACATTTTAAGTTATTGGTGTTTTTTCAATCATTGGAACATTTTCATATCTTAATATTTTTTCAACTGTTGCAAATTTTTTCATTTATTGGTATTTTTTCAGTTATTGGAACGTTTTTAACTACTGATACTTTTTTAATCAATGGAAAATTTTCAGCTATTTATATATTTTCAACCATTGGAAAAAAATTTAGCTATTGCTATTTTTTCAACCATTAGAACATATTCAAATATAATTCGTCATTTTTTCATTTATTGAAATATTTTTAACTAACAGTAGTTCTTTAACTAAATTGAAACATTTTCTTCAACTATTGAAAGTTTTCCAATTATTAAGACGTTATTGGTCATTGATTTGTAATTTATTTATTTACAAAATTAACATAATTTTTATTTTTTTCACATGTACTAAATATGATTATGCATTTGATTTCTAATAACATTTATATTACATGATGAATTAAATAATTTAACAATGTAATCAACATGTATTCAAAATAAAATCTAAATAATCATTCCAATGAAAATTTATTTCTTGGGCAAATGTTTGCATTTTTTTTTTCATTGGTTTTGAAATTGTCGAACAATCGTCTAAATTTATAAATGATTAATTTTTTTAAATTTCAAATTGGAATTGAAAATTTCTAACATCATATGCATATTTAATTGGTTCAAAATGTTGATTATTATAAGCATATTTAAAAGGTCCATTTGGTATCTATTCTAAACCTAAACATAATTCTATTAAATATTTATTCCAAACATATATTGATAGTTGTAAATATTATGTTATCAAGAAAATTATAAAATCGCCTTATAAACCTTTTATTATAACATTTTGGGATATTTTTTCAATGTATTGATGTTCAGACCTGATGGGGCCGTTAATGTGTGATGATCCATGTGTATCATTTGGGCAGGTGAATGTACTAGACCTGATGTTTGTCATTAATGCAAAAAAGAAGTGGTTTGAGCGATGCATTCTCAAATACATTCCCCAACATGTTCCCAATAGCACCTCAATTTTGTTCCATAAAATAAAAATCCTGGTATGTTACATACTTGATGTAATTTTATTTTAAAAAAAAGTTGCCAAATTTTTGATATCACAGAGTGGTAAAATAAAACTTTGTCCTTAACTTTCTTTTACTCACGAACAGTTTAATTGATTTGGAATATAATGGATTTCACATCACCCGACAATGTAGGGATATGAAACATTGGCTCTTTTTTGGGTCTCTCATAGCATTCCTACCTTGAAGGTTAAAGTTAATAAAAGGTTTGTAGCTAATGTCTCGTAACATGTCACTTTGGGTGAATTCATCTTGTTCAAGGTGAGCCTTGTGCCCGGACCACCATGGTGGCATGGGAAGCTAAACAATGGCAAGTTTGAGTTTGATTCCCCAGCTCGTTTGATGGGACTGGACCTTCTGATCGAGGGAACGTGGTTGAAAGCAAGTAACGTTAATGATGAACTAAAAATAGGTTTTTAAGGGGCGAGGAGAGGGGGTGTCAATTTGTCCCAAGGTGACAGTTCATGTGCCCCTGCAAAACATTTTTGGGCTAACCATGGGGTTGTCTTGAGCCAACGATTATGATTTGAGACTAATGTTTTGAGAAAACGATATTTAAAGATTTGATAAATCTTATGATTTGTAAATATTTCAACAAAATATTATGGATATTACATTATTAATATTCTAAAAATTACATATTGTAAATCCAAAATGTAAATGCATTGTTTACATGTAGAACTTTATAATTCTTTTAAATAATTAAAACTTAGGGTTTAGATTCCATAAAATTTTATATTTAATTAAGTAAATTCCAAAAACATGTCAATTTAATTATCTAAAGTTTTAATTTTTTTTTCATAAAACTATGATCACATTTAACTATTGGAATTCCAAATAAATTAATATTTAGCTAAGGTTTGAAATTAAGCTTTTGTTGTATTAATAGGTTTTATATCACTATGATAATTTAATGAAAATACATTCAAATTCACAATAAAAAAATTTATACATTTTGATTCAAAAAATTAGTAATTGAAATAAAAGATGACTAAGATTGAAAAAATCATTTGTTTAATATATATTTCAAAACTTGTAAGTTGAATAATATAAGTCTGAAATTTATTTTCTAATTTAATTTTGATTAAAAGTTAAACATGTTTTTATATGTGGTTAAATGAAGAGATCAACTTCCAACATACTCACCATGGCTTCCAACCATTTGTTTCCATGGTAAAAATGACAAAATAATTTATTGTCGAAATTGAAGTTCATAAATAACCAACATTTTTTACGATTGTTTTCACTTAACACACATTACAAGGTGTAGTGTTGTTTTTAACCACAACAATAATATTTGACACATAACATTTTGCATATAATTTTCAAAAATGAAAAGTAATTAAATTGAATATAAATTATATTTCAAATTGTTTAATTAATTAAATGGTACAATCAAATATATAATCTATATGAAATAAATAAATAATTAAATTAATACATTTATCATAAGAGGTTGGTTATTTACATTACATCAAAATGTGTCTTAGTTCATTTTAAGTTTCACTAAATTTTGAATTAATTTGAACATTTTTATCATGATGAAGCCCGTTAACCCTATAGTGAATAAGGACCAGTTATTATGGACAGTGAATTGGTTCAATAGTACCTAGTGAAATAAAATTATTTTAAAGTGAAATATAAATTTATCAAACTAATCAGATGTTAATTAATTAATTAGGTAACATGGAAATCAATTAAATTTAAATTATTTAATATATAATCTTATTGATAATTTCATGATTTTCAGCCTATGAGTTATTAACATGTGTTACTACCTAAACTAAGTTAAAAACTTAAACCTAAATACATAAATCATGTAATCAACCTACCTACTATAGGGAATTAAATAGGAGAATATTTGGTTAACTTATCACTATTGAAAACACACAAACACACCACTTATAAGGTTTGATTCTTTGATTTTTAGAATGGGGCAAACATTCGGACCATCAAGACACCGCATTTATTGTGATAATATGTTACATTATGTTTTATTTATCAAATATTTAATTTAAAACATTATAAAAACATAAACTTTGAAAATTCATATCTTATTGAGGTTTTATGCACATGAAATGATTCGAGTTCTTTTTCAAAAAAATTTCAATAATGTACATAATTACATTTATTTTTTTGAACGTGTAAAATCATTTGAATAATTTTTTTTGAATATCATCATTCAATAACATTTCAGTGACCATTTTTTTGAAATATAAAATGTTTAATAAACAAATAAATTTTTTGTTAATATAATAATACTACTTATGATAAGTTACTTTCAACTATTATAAGGATACTTTTCATTAATCTAATTTTTTTCACCTTACATTATTTATGGTTATTCATGGTTATTCATAATTATTTTTGGATATTTTTAGTTATTTCAATGTATGCAACTTTTGATTATTTTAAGTTACTTTGGAATATTTTACCCTATTTCAGTTTAGGTTTTTTTTGCTATTGTAATTTATTTTTGGTTATTTTATATTATTTTTGGCTATTGTAATTATTTCACTTTAAGCTACTAATATCTATTATAAATTATTTTAAGTTATTTCATTTTAGGTTATTTTTATTATGTTAGACAATTGTTGACTACTTTTGACTATTTTAAGTTATTTCAATTTAAATTACTTTTGTCTATTGTAGATTATTTCACTTTAGATTACTTTTGATAATACTAAACAATTTTAATATATGGATATTAATGGCTATTCTATTAGTGGCTTTGGTGGTTATTAATGGATGTCTATTAACGGATATTGGTTACTATTTTATTGGTGGTTATTAATGATTATTTTATTGATGGTTATTAGTGGCTATTCTATTAATGAATATTGGTAACTATTCTATTCGAGGTTATTAATGGTTATTTTATTGATGGTTATTAGTGGCTATTCTATTAATGAATATTGGT
>Ga0116227_10002275_pt1 | contig 43708 bp, 39 predicted proteins | sample S1TSphgellanicum_FD_89693 | JGI IMG/M metagenome (GOLD analysis project Ga0116227, IMG submission 89693) | Host-associated microbial communities from peat moss isolated from Minnesota, USA - S1T2_Fb - Sphagnum magellanicum MG | ecosystem: Host-associated > Plants > Peat moss > Unclassified... | reverse complement strand
CGCGTACCTGACTATAAACCGCCGTAGTGGGAAACTTTGGGAGTACCAGGAAGGAAGTTCTGGAAAGATAATTTCTGCCAGAAGCCTACATCTACTCGCAAGAGAGATGTAGGAGCGTCACTAGAATACACCCTGCTTTCCATCAGGGTGTTAGGCGTAGTTTAAGGTTGCAATCAATGCGAACCTGCTGGACATTGAACAGGCTGTGATTTCTGGTTAGTAAGTTTTGGTGTTAGTGGTGGTTTAGTTGAGGGTTGATCGGTTTCACAGATACCCACTGCTGTCACATCCTCACCTTCCGATTTCACAAGATACGCAATCCCTGTATAACTCTTCAGTTCTGGTTTCTTAGCAGTGGCAGTACTAATGACACTGTTGGTCCCTTGGTGGACAATTTGGTAGTGATAATTCTCTGTATCTGACTTAATTCCCAGATCTAGTTCTGCAAGGGTTTTCGCAAATCGATGATTTTCTAAGTAGTAAGCCTGCTGAGCGCGGTTGATTACACCTATATTCTGTTTACCTTCATCTTCCGGCTTTTTACTTGCTTGATTATCTGTAAACGGGTTGATCAGTTTGACATTATCTGGTAGTGTCGTAGTATCAGAAACTTTTTTAAACACGGAAGCTGTACTAGAAAAATCTTTAGGTCTGGGTTGGCCTGGATTAGTACCTTGCAATTGCAACCGTAGTTGACCGTCATCAGTAAATTCAAAAATTGTCAAAACTGGTTGTTGCTGGCCAGGAATTGTCACATCCAGAGACATTGGTTGGGTTTTGGGGTCAACACTATACTTAAACTCAACGGCAACGGAACTATCAGAATTAGCGCCTAGAACAAATAACTTCCCGTCCGGTGTGAAGATAAAATTAAGTGAGGCCACAGATGAAGAGTTCTGAATTTGCCATTGCCCCAACAATTTCTGGGTAACTGGGTTTTGTTGAGATTGATCTGGTGCTGCTGCTGGGGTAGTAGGTTCAGCTAACACAGCTAGATTAAATGATGGCATCAGTAGTGATATAAGAACGCTAGCGGCTAGTAATCTGCTGGCCAATTGAAGTTGGCTGAAAGAGGGAAGAATTTTCAACATTTAGGTCTAAGGCTGCTTGATTACCAGCATCTTAGCAGTACCTCTAGGTAGAATCTGACTTTTCCCGTTATCTTTTCGTGGAGGCTACCTCCTGCCCCCTGGTAAAATGCCCTAAGCCGATCTTAAAAAGAGTCAAGAAATTACGTGAGAAAGATAACCCATAACTCTCAGTTACAGCTACTGGATAATGATACCCTTACTGCCTGGTTGTTTTTGACACCAGCATTGATTTTACTAGGTATATTTCTCCTATGGCCCATCGCCTATCTATGCTACTTGAGTTTCACTGCTGGTAGTTTTACCGTCACAGGTCCCCATTGGATTGGCTTGAAAAACTACCAGCGGTTGTTACTTGACCCGGATTTCTGGCAGGTTTTAGGTAACACCATTTATTTCACCCTGGCTACTGTTGTCCCCAGTTTAGTTATTCCTGTGGGATTAGCTGTACTCTTGAACCGTTCCCTTGCCTTGCGGGGTCTACTGCGGAGTGCCTTTTTCCTCCCTTCAATTATTTCTCTTGTTGCTGCTGGGTTAGGATTTCGCTGGCTGTTCCAAGACACTGGACCTATCAATGCCTTTTTAGGTATTTTGGGAACTGGACCTGTTTCTTGGCTGGGAGATCCTCTGTGGGCAATGCCAGTACTAATTATCTTAAGTATTTGGAAGCAACTGGGTTTTAATATGGTGGTGTTTTTGGCTGGGTTACAGGCAATCCCCTCTAGTCGTTATGAAGCTGCCGAATTGGATGGGGCTAATGGGTGGCAGCAATTTTGGTATATCACCCTACCCGGATTGCGATCTACCATGATATTTGCCACTATCACCACTGCTATTTTTACTTTGCGAAGTTTTGAGCAGGTTTATGTAATTACAAGTGGTGGTCCCATGAATTCTACGAATCTGTTGGTTTACTACATCTACCAAGAAGCTTTTGGTCAGTTTGATTTTGGTTATGCTGCCGCTGCTGCCACGGTGCTATTAGCTGTAACTCTAGGTTTAGTGTATTTGCAGTTACGCACTTGGGGGGAGCAATAGCTAAAATTCTCGTTGGGAGAAGATCAGTGTCGCCACAGCTAACAGCATAATACTGTAGAGCAACCCATAACCGGCACTAATAATTAGTGTGGTTGAATTAGGTAGTGCTTGCAGGCCATAAACAGCATCATTTTTTAAGTCTAATCGAGATAAATCTGGCAAAATCAGATATAAGAAGTGAGTCAGGCTAGCGATACCGGAGTTGTGGCTCAGACGACCAAGTTTGACTAAATTGGGGGTAATATTCCCCATTAAATATACGGCAAATGTTAAAACCGTGGCTAATATTGTTCCAGTGAAAACACCTAAGGTGATAGCCACAGCAATAACTAAGGTAAGCTGTAAAAATAAGAAAATTACGGCTATGAAAATGCTCTCTGTGGAGTAATGAATATGATTCAATTGCAAAAACCCGAGATAAATCGCTGTCATGGTAGCTATGATTACACCCAAAACGGCGGACAAGCCTAAGTATTTACTAATAATAAATTCACTGCGGCTGATGGGTTTAGCAATTAAGACGAGGAGGGTACGTTTTTCAATTTCCTTGTTAATCATTCCCGTACCCAAAAATATGGCGACAATTAAGCCCATGACATTCATGGCTGATAAACCGAAGTCTAAAAAAATTTTCTCCTTTGTAGTGTCGGCAATTGCAGAGATCACACGCATCCCCAAGGCAAGAAGTAACCCATAAAAGGCGATCATGTACAGGATGCGATCGCGTACTACTTCCTGAAATACGTTTTGCGCCATGACAAAAATTCTGCGGTAGTTCATGATGATTATTTACTGTCGAGCTGGTGGTAGTCCATAAATCAATTTACTGTAGGGATCGCAGGTAATTTCCGCAACTGTACTATTTTTATCTTTAACTGGTTCAATTTGACAGGATCTTTTCAGGTAATACTTACTTGCATTAGCACTAGGTCCTGCCCAAATACTGAGTATATCTAGTCTATACCCAGACTTATTATTAAATATACGCGGTTCTATCCGCCATAGTTTCTGCTCCCCAGATTTGATCATATTTTTTTCCACTACCTTCTTACCCAATTTGTCCACGCGCTGGTGAGCATCTAGTAGCCATCTTTCTACCTGTGACCAAGGTTTGGAAGCTATTTGCTCTTCTACTAATGGTTGAATTTCATTCAGCAGCATCAGACCATTTTGGGGGACTTTGTTGGGAGATTCTATCTTTATGACAAAGGTACTATGTTGAAAGTTGTCTTTATCCGCTAGTAAAGTAGGATATTCTGTTAACCATTTATCTAGCACGAAGTAAAACTGAATCCAGCAGCTGAGAAGCATACAACAGCCGACCAAAATGATAATTTTCTGTCGAACTTCTGGCTTGGGGATCTGTGCTTTAGCTTCTGTGCCAGTTCCTTCTAAAAATTCCGGGATTGCAGTAATTAGTGCGGCAATTATTGGCCAGATAACTAAGGTTCTAGGCGTAATTACTTGCACCCCATGTCCAAAGGCAAAAACGCTGAGTAAGAACCCGGTAACTACTGCTCCCACTGGCATAAATGTGCCGGGAACTCTTAAAGGGTCGTCAGTTGTATACCAAATTGTGCCGAGGATTAAGAATAGCCAACCACAAAATGCAATCAGAGTTTTGATTAAATCTGTGGCAAAATAGGAAAGTATCCAAGAAAATACACTCAAATAAATTAGTGTTTGCCAAGAGAAAGCTTTGGGTGGCTGCAATAACTTTTGAATCCCTAAGAAGAGATCTTCAAAGAACTTAAATATTCCCGATAACTCTTTCAACAATACATCCATAAATCTGCACCACTTCTCCTACTTTTGATGGATTAGTAAAATTAAGGTAATGGCACTATAGCTTAATGAATTGGCAATTAATGTAGTCGTGACTAAATTGGTATTTTGGATTTTATTTTTGTCTGTACGTTTCCGCCTACTCCTTTCCGAGGTTTGGGTTTCTTCTTTTATTGGTATGCCATTTAGGGTGATTAATAGTACTTTCAAGAGGCTGAATTTTATTAAGAAAGTAGTAAAGAAAATGACCAATACGGTGAAAATTAATACTGTTTCTATATTAGAGTTTTGGAAGGTACTAAAAAATACATAACTAATTAACGCTGCTCTCCATTGTCCAGGTAAAATCGGTTCAATGAGGAAGAAGATCGTCCAACCAATGACACCAGAAAATAGGTTCATAGAGATGGCATAAAAGATACTAGATTTTTTGTCAAAACCTAGTCTCATATTGAGAATATATGCCTCTATGGGAATAGCCACCAGTAAAAATAAGATATTGAACAAAACTACACCAATAGGCAAGATTTTGGGAATGGAGAGTTCTTCTGTCATAAGGAAACTCGGTAAGTGGGAAACGAGCGTGGCTTTAGAGAAAGAGAGGGAAACGACGCGGCGACTTTAGTCGCAGGGAATCTTTTTCGTTTACCATTACCGCCTTGGGGTTGTTCGGTTTGGTGTACCAATGTAATTGTACTTTCAATGGGACAATTACCATTCTAAATCTTACAACCCTGTACGCATAATGGTTTCGCTCCGAAGAGCCTCCCTTTCGGGGTAATGTTAGCTATTGACCGGTTATAAGAGCTTGTTGGGACCAGCAGCACTGTCTCAGGGACCGAGCCGGGGATAGCTTAGCATCCCAGGGTGTCGTGACTCAAATAACGTTTACCTATTGCTAGGTGGTCTGGTCAACACAGCTTGCTTGATTTCTCTTACAGGGCTGGGTTGCTGACAAGGGGACGATACTCAGGGTGAACTAGGACTGTAGGGGTAATGGTGGCAATTATCTCATTATTTTCCTGGCTATGCCAGTATAACCGCAGGCGTAGAGGGCTATGGCACGAAGATTTATCCCTTGTCCCTGTTTCTACCGAGGAAGGTCAGGGCAAAATTCATTAGAAAAGGATGGAGTTATATTCTTAAGTTACTCAAGTTTTGTTAAGATGTATAAGCTAGCAGTTCCTGAGCAAGAGTCACCTATCCAGGTGTAGAGAGAAAAGTCGCTGGTAGCAGATATTCGTAAAGGTCAAGCTATGACTACCTACATTTTCTTTGATGATGTCTTACGGATGCTTACAAATGCTTACTTGATATCAATAATTCTGTTAATAGCGGGGTCAAGTATAGGTTTGGCTTTAATTGAGACAATTGAGAAGGCCAGAGAATCTTAGATTGGGAACTGGGGAGTCCTGTCGGTGGAAGGATAAGATTGCCAAATACCTGCGGCAAACTTAGGCTTCTAATGCCTCTAACCCTTATAAGTTCTACATTTCAGTAAAACGAATCGAGAACACATACCGAAAAATCAAATCTTTTAATCTGCTTTTTTGGGGTTCCGGCAAGATTATTGTTCCAATTGTTTAACTAGGGTTGCGTTGGCGTAGCCGCAGTTTCTGCATGACGTAACGCCCATCGCTTAACGTGAGAATGAGCATGACAGCCTCTGGCGCAGCAATGTTATCGTTTCACCGACAAGTTCTGAGTTTTTCCAGATTATATAATGTACCTTAAAGGTTATAAGATGTAAGGAATTTTGCCACTATGGCCATCACGGGAGATGTATCCGGGTTTGGCTTGTGGAATAAAAACATCAATAATATATGCCTAGTTTGACAACTGTATCCCAACTCATCGAGATTCTTAGTGCCCAGCCTGTAAATTTATCTACTGCAACTTATACTGAAGTTAGTTGTGGTATCCAAACAGATAGTAGATTACTCCAGCCAGGAGAAGTGTTTTTGGCTTTACGAGGGGAAAAGTTCGATGGACATGATTTTGTCCCCCCAGCAATGGCTAAAGGTGCCCTAGTGGCAATTGTGGATTCAAGCTACGCAAGTCAAGACTACCCCCTATTACAGGTCAAAGACACCCTCAAGGCATATCAACAACTTGCTAGATGGTGGCGCGATCGCCATCAAATTCCGGTAATTGGGGTGACAGGTTCTGTGGGGAAGACCACAACTAAGGAACTGATTAGTGCGGTTTTGGGAACAAGGGGGAAAGTTCACAAGACTTACGGGAATTTCAACAATGAAATTGGTGTCCCGAAAACTCTGTTAGCTATGAGTGAAGAAGATGATTTTGCTGTGATTGAAATGGCGATGCGGGGTAGGGGACAAATTAGCGAACTGACCCAGATAGCTAGGCCGACCATCGGTGTGATTACCAATGTTGGCACAGCCCATATTGAGTTGCTGGGATCGGAAATAGCCATTGCTGAAGCTAAATGTGAGTTATTAGCTCAAATGCCTCGAGATAGTGTGGCGATTCTCAATCATGACAACTCCCTATTACTGGAAACAGCCAGGAAAGTTTGGTCAGGAGAGGTGATTACCTTTGGTCTTGGGGGTGGAGATATCCAGGGGGAGCTAGTTGAACCGGACATGATGGAAGTTGGTGGCCTGCGGTTGCCCTTACCGTTGCCAGGTCGTCACAATGCCAGCAATTTTTTAGCAGCCTTGGCAGTAGCCCAAGTTTTAGAAATTGATTGGTCACACCTTCAAGCTGGGGTAAGGGTAGATATGCCCACCGGACGATGCCAGCGATTTACTCTACCCAATGATGTGTTAATTTTAGATGAAACTTACAATGCTGCCCCAGAAGCAATGCTAGCAGCTTTGCACTTGTTGGCAGATACCCCCGGCAGGCGTCGCATTGCGGTGCTAGGGGCAATGAAGGAATTAGGGGAGAGATCAGTACAGTTACACCAACGAGTTGGGGAGATGGTGCAACGGTTAAATTTAGATGGGTTGCTAGTTTTAGTGGATGGACAAGATGCTGAGGTACTTGCCAAGAGTGCTGAGGGTATACCAATGGAGTGCTTTGCTACCCATGCTGATTTAGTAGCTAGGTTGAAAACCTTCGTCCAAGCAGGCGATCGGGTATTGTTTAAAGCTGCCCATTCCGTGGGATTGGATCGGGTTGTTAATCAGTTACGGGCGGAGTTTCTCAATTAGGTGCATACTTAGGGCTTGCTGAATATCTGTGTAAGCCTTACACATAGTAGTTTGAAGTTTTTTTTGAATCGATAAGTGCAAGGAATTAGGCTCTGAGTACAGTAAAAACCTTGATTTTACGACAAACAACCCTACTATATAATGTGTTAATTTTAGATGAAACATTCCGTGGCATCCGAACAAAACTTACTTTAAAGGAGCCACCGCCACCGAATGACTCAAAATCATTAATTGGGAAAACCATGGCTATAACCACCATTGATCCAAAGACTGCTCTGGTCGTCATCGACCTGCTGAAAGGCATTGTTGGTCTCCCCACTGCACACCCAGCTAGTGAGATCGTAAAGCAGGCAAGTACATTAGCTGACGCATTCCGCAGGCATGGTCTGCCAGTTGTGCTCGTCACGATTGGTGGGTTTCCACCGGGACGAACGGAACAGGCTCGCAGGATGGCACAGTTTCCCGATGGTTGGGATGAGATCGCCTCCGAACTGAACCAGCAGCCTGAAGACTACATAGTGACGAAGCGGCAGTGGGGAGCGTTCACGAACACGGACCTCAAAGAGCATCTGAAGAACCTGGATGTTACCCAGGTCGTTATCGTCGGCATCGCTACCAGCATTGGTGTCGAATCAACCGCACGCCACGCCTACGAGCTCGGGTTTAATGTCACCCTTGCTGTAGATGCCATGACTGACATAAACCCTGATGCTCACATCAATAGCATCACGCGGATTTTTCCTAGGCTGGGTGAAACTGGTACAACCCAGGAGATCATTGAGATCCTGAATAACACGCGGATTGCAGATTCATCAGTGGTGTGAGCAAAGGCACCTTCCCTGTCCTCAACGGCTTCAACTGTCGTGTGTATCCGCAGGGCGATTGTGTCCAATTTTTAGATCGCATTCTGTTGATAGAAGCTTGTTTAATGAGCCAGTTTGGGAGAAAGCATCAACAGTTATCAGTTATTTGGGGATATCTGTTTCGTGGCAATAATCAAGATAATGTCCCCAATTTTCCTAGGTTTGAATTTGACTGCTGAACAGATTTTTCAGGCTGATGTAATTGACTGACTGAGTAACTGCAATGTAGCAAGTTCCTGTGAAACTTTTGTACTGGTTGCAGCGCCACAAATTAACGACTGCACAACCCAATGCTCATTCTTTGAGATATACCTTGCTTGATTTCTTAATCAAGAAGCGTCTCTACATGCATCTTGCCCCAAAGTCAGATTATTTGTTGGTGCTAGAGTCCGAAATAAAACTGCTCCTAAATTAGCTACCAAACAAGTAACTGCTAGGGATAACAGGATATAAGTCGGGAGCATGACCACGCCAATAATAAACCAGGTGTAGACGTGTATTACCATTATAAAAGCTAAAATCGCTGCAATTCCCGCAGTTTGCCATACTTGATGTTTTGGACGACGTTTTAGGGTTAAGATCATGGTCAACAGTGTGGTTAGCAAGGTTGCTGGTACAAGGAAAGTACAAACATTCACACAGTTGGTGCGGGAAAACTCAGCAATGGTGGTTAGGTCGAACATCAAGTTATAGTTCTTTATCGTTTACTTCACATTCTATCACTCAAATTTACTGTCCTTAGCATATTCAGTAAGTTATGACTTAATTAAAGTAACATAATTTAAAGATATAGAACCCCGATGTGATTTGGGGAAACTACTTGTGTAGACTCTTACTCTCTTCCCACTGTAAGAATATCACCAGATGTTATTTGTATAAGTAGGAAATATGGGACTATTGACTGGGCGAAAGGCGTTAGGGGTGTACGGTCTTTTTTCATCAAATCGGAATACTTGTCTTTACTAAGTAATTTTATACTGGGGAGGGAGTAATACGGAAGAAAAAAGGCCATAGGGATGTACTGGCTTTGTTCTAAAATCAAATATCAATTCTGTAAGTAACCGAGCAGAAATATTTACAAACTAATATCTAGTCTGATCTCGACTGGATAAAGGATTTCAGCCCAGAGTTTGTGTAATTAATTCTGCTCAAGTACTTATCAGAGTGAATAGATGGGTAGGTTATTAACTGCTTCCGAAGTTCGAGGAAAATGCCTGGAATGCTGATTTTATCGTTCTGACCTTCGGTCGCTTGCTGGGTAAGGCTTTGCAGCTTTTTGGGGAGGTGGTTTTTGTGTTTCTAGCGGTCATTTTTGCTGACCTTCGGAAAGTGCTTCTGGACTCCTTACGGGGTAATGGTTTAAAATGTGGCTATCCCTACTCGCTAGGGATATTAATTGAATGGAAACTTAGCTTTCTCTTCTGTAACTGCAGTAGGCTCTAGGGATCCCTACTCGCTAGGGATATTAATTGAATGGAAACGAAATACTTTGTCTCAGATCAACACGACAAAGAGATTGAATCCCTACTCGCTAGGGATATTAATTGAATGGAAACTGAATTAATTTGGTTGTTGCGAACGAACTGTTGACAATCCCTACTCGCTAGGGATATTAATTGAATGGAAACTTGAATAAAGAAGGAGGTATAGTTCACCTAGATAGAATCCCTACTCGCTAGGGATATTAATTGAATGGAAACAAATGTGTATCATTAATAAAAGCTTTTTCAAAACATTTAAATCCCTACTCGCTAGGGATATTAATTGAATGGAAACTTCCCCCAGTGTTGCAGGGAGGGAGTCAGGATCGAATCCCTACTCGCTAGGGATATTAATTGAATGGAAACTGTACGCGGTACAGGATAACCCACCACGAATGGTTAAATCCCTACTCGCTAGGGATATTAATTGAATGGAAACTACCCGATACAAAATCACCCACCAGCTGTGGTTGAATTGATCCCTACTCGCTAGGGATATTAATTGAATGGAAACCTGCAACTGGCGCGGCTTCCACTGGGGTTTCAACTGATCCCTACTCGCTAGGGATATTAATTGAATGGAAACTCTGTCAAAACTAATACTATTATTGGAAATATTAGTTATTATCCCTACTCGCTAGGGATATTAATTGAATGGAAACCACTGAGCAAGCGATCGCCGTTCTTCCAGATCCAATATCCCTACTCGCTAGGGATATTAATTGAATGGAAACACCTGAAAAGTGGTTCCCCCTCCCAGTACTTGGTAGAGGATCCCTACTCGCTAGGGATATTAATTGAATGGAAACTTAAAGCGGGAATCAAATGGGTATATTCCTCTTTCCAGATCCCTACTCGCTAGGGATATTAATTGAATGGAAACGACAATCGACGCCATTCGGATTTAGTCACCTCCTTAACAATCCCTACTCGCTAGGGATATTAATTGAATGGAAACATAATTTACCTCAGTTTGAAATGGGTTTGGATTAAATCCCTACTCGCTAGGGATATTAATTGAATGGAAACTTTGACTTTGACTAATGCTGTAATTTTATCGATTAATCCATCCCTACTCGCTAGGGATATTAATTGAATGGAAACGGTCCTTCGCCAGTGCGAAGGTAATGTGCGGCAAGGTCATCCCTACTCGCTAGGGATATTAATTGAATGGAAACAATACATCAGCAAAGTTGAACTCGCTGAGTGTATTGCCGAATCCCTACTCGCTAGGGATATTAATTGAATGGAAACAAGGTTGTCATTCAAAGAAGAAAATTCAGTTGTTGTTTTGATCCCTACTCGCTAAGGATATTAATTGAATGGAAACAACAGGGAGGAGCTAAGTACAGCTACCTCCCTTTCTTAATCCCTACTCACTAGGGATATTAATTGAATGGAAACATAGCTCTATACCCTGCCATCCCATCAGGTCCATAACAGAGAACAATTATCATTGTCATCAAATTTTTTATCCTCCTTTAGAGGTATTGACACCGTTCTCCCTGGGGATTCAACGACCACAGCCTTCCTGCCCCATCATTCAGTGACTTGAAAAGCGATCGCCATAACAGATGAAGAACAAAAACAACTCATTGAAAAGACATCTCCGATAATTACAGCTATTTTCAAACTAATGCACCACAGTGATTTAACCAACCGACGGCATCATCACTATATTTTGTGGTTTGTTTGAACGAAATTGTACTTAGTAACCGGAACACTTACAGCATGGTTTGACTTAGAAAGGGAACTGCTTAACAGCCCAATTTAACAACATAGCAGTTGGTTAAGTTGTAGGCATCCTTGCAACTTATACAACGGAGACATAAAGTGAATACTCACTCCCTGACTTTAAATCAAATTTAACCAGGATTACTCCCCAAGTAAAGTAGAAGCACCCAAAACTCAAGAACTACAGACTACACCTTCCTACCACTGACAATAAAACCAGTGAATGCGGCAAAAAACTTGCCGACTTTGTGCGCTTTTTCGAGTTCATTTTTCCACCAAGATAGCTCAGACTCAGATATTACGCCTGTATCAGTCGCCTTATTTAAAACTCCGTTGTAAATAAAGGTGAAAAACTCGTAAGTTGGCAATAAAGTGTGGGGGACAATGGTAATTTCATCTAGCCCGGAATCCCGAAATATTGCTGGGAGTTTAGCACCTATTGTACCATTGGGGAAGCTATCACTTAAATAGTGAACAATTCTGCGAGTTAAGTTTTGGTCTCGTGAGTCAATCACCATAGCATCCAGATAAAAATCGAGGATAACTATATGTCCCCCAGGACGTAAAACTCGAACCATTTCAGCCACAGCAGCTTGTGGGTTGCTCAGATATGAGAAAACACGTTCAGAACGGCAACCAGCAAAACTATTATCGGGAAAATTCAGTGCTTGAGCATCACCCTGATAATACTCTATTGGTAAATTTAATCCCTCTGTTCGTTTTCTTGCTTCCTTCAGCATGACTTCACTGTAGTCGAACCCCACAACCCGACCACTACTGCCCACGATTTGGGCTAGTCGTCGCACCTCATGACCTAACCCACATCCCACATCTAATATATGATCACCCGCCTTTACTTGTAGTAATTCGAGCATCCTTTGTTTACAGAATTGAAACGACTCAATCTGATCTGCAGTATCTAAAATGTGAAACAAAAACTCTACATCATCAGTAAGATCAACATTTTTAAAACCCTGTACTAGATTTTGCATAACTCTCCTTATGCATTCCTAACTAGGTGACATATTCTGTGCCACTGGGCGAATAATCGCCTGTGGTGGTGTAATTTCTGGTTGAAAAATTGCTTGCAACGCTAATTCCAAAGTCTGCGCCATGACAATTCGGTTTTCATAAGCTACAACTACCCGCACCAAAGTTGGCAGACTATTCTGCGTTGCTTCTAGATAAATTGGCTCAACATATAGCAAAGATTGCTCAATTGGAATCACCAATAGATTACCCTGAATAGCCCTCGATCCCTTGCGATTCCAGAGAGAAATTTGCTGAGAAATTACTGGATCTTGGTTAATCCGTGCTTCAATTTGTTCGGTTCCAAAAACTAGACGTTCTTTTGGGAATATATACATTACTAGCTTACCATAGTTCTCCCCATCCGATCGCGCTGCCAACCAGGCAATTAAATTAGTCCGCTCTTTGGGGGTATAGGGTAAAATTAAGACAAATTCTTCTAGGGAAAAAGTGGGTAAACTAGTAATTAAATAGTATGCTTCCAACTGTCGGGTCTGATTCCCATAAATCTCATTGGGAATCTCCCACTGGTCTTCCCGGTTGTAAAATACTTGGGGATCGGTCATGTGGTATGTCATCAATCGCTCAGATTGAATATTAAAAAAGTCCACCGGGTAGCGGATATGGTTACGAAGATTGACTGGCATTGCCTCCAGAGGCTTGAACATCTGGGGAAATATCTTCGACCACTTCACAATTATCGGGTCCCCAGGATCGGCAACATAAAGGTTAACGGTGCCATTGTAGGCATCTATCACCACCTTGACAGAGTTGCGAATATAGTTAATTCCTTCCATCCCCGTATCTGAATAGGGATAATGGTCGCTGACGGTATAGGCATCCACAATCCAATAAAGATCACTTTTATGCCCTGGAAACTGTTCCGAACCAACATCCTCTGCAACTATGTAGGGATTACTATCAAAGTGTAAAAAAGGGGCAATTGCCCGAATTCGTTGGTTAATATTGCGCCAGAATAACACCTTAGTATCAGGCAAAACTTCCCGCGACAGTAACATTTGCCAATCTCGTAAATACACCGCAAATAGACACCTGCGCCACAGGGAGCGAATTTGAATTCCACCTATTCCATCGTAGATGTTGTACACATTATCACTACCACTGGGATAATCTAACTCCCTCACCTTCGTACCAGTCATGATATGGTTGTCAGTAATCTCGCCGTAATAGATTCGGGGTTGGCTGATGGGGATACTCTCCCGAATCACTTGACTGGAAGTAGTTAAGGCTTGATGATTGCCACCTGTAATATCCTTGACAAAGTATTCTGGCAACCCACCGGGATCGGCTGTATTCACTGGATTTACAGTAAAACCATAGCCGTGAGTATAAATCAGATTCCGGTTAACCCAAGTCTGCGCTTGCTTAGGTACGGCACTGTAGTCTAACTCCCTTGCCGCAATGATTACTTGCCGTTTTTTTGGTTCCCCAGGGGTTTTGATAGTGTACCGATCAATATCTGCACTGGGAAACTTGTAGTAAGGTCGGATCTGTTGTAGCTGACGATTAGTTTGTAATAAGGGTTGCTGATCCCAAAGACGGATATTACGAATTGTCAAGTCATTGCTTTGGATATCAGCTTTTGTCAGTTTTCCCTGGGGGTTGAAAGTTATTGTCTCAATTTTCTCCAGATTAAATGCCTGCCGAGTTAGAGCAATAGTGCGCTGGATATAGGGTTTTTCCCGTTGCAATTCATTGGGTTGCACGATTAAATATTGCACCAGTTCGGGTAGGACTATCCCACCAACAACCATTAGCCCGAGATAAACTTTTAAGCTATAAACTATGATGCTCCTAGCTTGGTGTTGCCAAACAAATGCTCCCCACAGCAGGTAAACTGCTAGTACCGCTGCGAAAACAGATAAAATGCCATAGGCAGGCAACTGGACTGTGACATCAGTATAGCTGGCACCAAAACTTACCCCACGGGGAGAGTACACCAGTTGGTAACGACTCAACCAGTAACTCCAAGCTACTACCAACAGCAACAAACCCCCCAGACCAATTAAATGACGCTGCTGCGAGGGTGGAAATCCTGGGAAGTTACCCCGACTCAGACTGTCCCCCGATAACAAATAGGTGAGAGTCACGGCAACCAACCCATACAGACATAATCCCGTCAGCCACAGTTCTATAAGTTCCCACACTGGCAAGGTAAAGATGTAGAAGCTGATATCTTGATTAAGTAAGGGTTCTGTGATGTTAAAAGCAGTGGGGTGGAAATATTGTAGTACCTTAATCCAGTGGTGAGAGGCAATGAACCCCACACTAATACTGAAGACAACAGCGATCGCTCTGAGCCAAAATTGGGTGTAGGTGAGTAAAGCCATCGACAGTCCCCCAACTAAGCCGCAATATCCAACTTGAGTCACAACTTTTTTGGCTATCTGCCAAACTGTCTGGGGACGGAAGAGGACCGGAACAGCCAGACTAGTCTGGTTCAGGGGAAATTTCCAGTAATTAAAGGCAATATCCCCATAGTGTATGAGTATCAACTCTATTAACAGGCTCAAGCCTAAAGCCAGAAATAGCAGCCAAGGTAATCTTAATGGTTTCCTAGGAGGACTTAATGTGCTCCATCTGGGGTACTGGGGACTGAGAAAGTTCTTAATCTCGCTGCCCAATCTTAATTCTTCTACCTTCTGAGATTGGGGATACTTTAAGTGTTGAGCTAGGGAGAGGTTCCCCAGTAAATAGGTAGCGGTTATACCAGTCACAACTACCCACACACTACACTGAGTTACCAGCCTCAACCACAATACTCTTACATAGCCGACTTCTTGAAACCAGAAAATCTCTGCTCCTAGATGGCAACTAACATCCAAAAGGAACCATAACACTAAGACTACGATAAATAGTCGCAATATCCATTTCTGGAACATTTTTGGTGGGGACTAGCTAATATACTATCTTAGCAGGGGGCAGGGGGCAGCCATGTATCCCCATAAATAAATAACGCTGTTGGCGAATTCATAGGGGGTAACACTCCTCACGCCCATTTTATCTTACTCAGAGTGCCTTCCTTGGTGCTTAGTAGCAAATTACCACACCAGTTCCCAGTAGAAAAAACAACGCCAAATCAAAGGTTTTAGGGTGGGGGTTAGACCCATCATTAATTCGCCAACAACATCATAAATTTGGGGGCAGATATGGCTCGGTCAGTGATATACTCATCGGAGTAAGACTATCGTTTGCAAATCATCCCAACTTGACCAGTAGTTTACTTATAGTTACTATATTAAGTGACAAGTAAATCAAGTATAAATCAATACAATAATTTATTTATGAGTTCGGTCTCAGGGAATCTAGCCCAACGTATCTATCATAAGACTCGAATTACTGGTTCTTTTCAATTGCGATCAGGAGCATTGAGTCAAGAGTATTTTGATAAATACCTCTTTGAGGCAGATCCTGAACTTTTGCGGGAAATTGCACAAGCACTACTACCCCTTGTTCCCAAAAATGTAGAAGCACTTGCAGGTCTGGAAATGGGAGGTATACCAATTGCCACTGTGCTATCTCAGCTTAGTGGAATACCAACGCTTTTTGTTCGTAAAAATGCCAAAGAGTACGGGACTTGTAAGTTGGCTGAAGGTGGTTCTGTTCGGAGGTGACTAGTAATTGTTGAAGACGTGGTGACTTCTGGTGGACAAATTATTGAATCAGCACGCGCTCTTAGGCAGGAAGGAGCGCAGATAATTTGTGTGCTTTGCGTCATAAATAGAGAAGCTGGGGGGAGTGAGAATCTTCAAAAAGAAAATTTAGATTTGAAGAGTCTATTTACAATCTCAGATCTACAGCAAATTTCGACTAAATGAAGTACAGATGAACCTTTAGTTTATAGAGTTTATAAGCATTTATGTACCTCATGAGTATGAAACTTCTTGTTAAATTGTTAGTGTCACGAAGTTTTCGCCAGAATGAAATGGGGAAAATAAAGTTTAAAGGAGCGAAAATGGAAGGAATGGAAGGGTAAATAGCCAGAAATATGTCTTTAGCTTGATTAAATGCTTAGTATATTTAGTTAGGGACTTCCAACTAAAAAAATATCGAATTCCCAGGGGAGTAGAGGGAGTAACAGTCGTGTTGAGTCCATAAATTGGGATAATTTAATTTCTGGAAGTCCCTTATAACACGTCGTTCGCGGAGCGTGTGCTTTGCACATGGCTCACATTACCCCGAAAGGGAGGCTCCTCGGAGCGAACCATTATGCGTACAGTGTTGTGAGATTTGGAATGGTAATTGTCCCATTGAAAGTGCAATTGCATTAGTACACGAATCGAACAGCCCCAAGGCGGTAATGGATTAACAAGAAAGATTCACTGCGACTAAAGTCGCGGGGTCGTTTCCCTCTCTTTCTCTGAAGCCGCGCTCGTTTCCCACTTACCGTGTGTTTCTATGAACAATCAAGAACTAGAGCAACAACTCCTCAGCCTCGATTTGGCCCAAAGGATTCGCATCCTCCAACTTTTGGCTCAAAGCCTGACAGTACCCTCAGCATCACAGCCATCCCGATTCTCTGACGAACTTGAAATAAAGCGCGATCGCGAAGCACTACCGCCTACGGCAGATCGCAGTCCTCACCATCCCCTACGTAGAATCCCCATTACAATTCCTCCAGATTTTGACGAATCCATGCCTGAATTATGGGATGCAATGGATCAATGATTTTACTTGACACTCACGTTTGGCTGTGGTGGCTTCATAAGCCAGAACAGCTTTCCGACCGTAGCCGTACCCTGTTAACCATAGGCGAAAACCAAAACACCCTCATAGTTTCTGCCATTTCTGTTTGGGAAATTGCCGTCAAGCATAGTACAGGAAAACTACCACTTCCCCTTACCATCGATGAATGGTTTGCACTTGCCAAAACTCGATCTGGAATCACCATAGAACCACTTGATCCACTGGATGCTATCGCCAGCACTCAATTACCCGGCGACTTCCACAAAGATCCAGCCGATCGCATTATTGTTGCGATCGCCTACCGCCGTAATCTAGAACTCATGACCTGCGATCAAAAAATTCTCAACTATCCACACGTCAAAACACTTTGGTAAGTGAGTTAGAATAGTCTGGTTTTTTTGGTAATATTGTTCGAGCTAGTAATTTAAGTTGTAACGCACCTTTATGGGTTGCTTTGGTGTTAAGGTGTACTAAAAAAAGAGTACATTTACGACTGTAACGTTTGTGTGGCAGGGGTTTTAACCGTGTCGCTTGGTGGTTGTTTGAGGGTGGAAGCCTTTTTCGAGCGTTGTTTTTCAGCGAGAAGGCGAGCCGTGGAGACATGGGGACGATGGGGTTCTCGCGGTCTTTGGGGCTTGGGGCTGTGGTTTTTTTGGACCTCTAGGACTAGACGCAAAACGTTTGAGGTTAACTTGTGCAACCAATTGTTTTAATAGCTCGATAAAAACAGGTAAACTCAGAGTTGAGATAAATTGCCATTCAGGTTCAGGAATGGCAATCATCATACCTGTATAGGTACGTTGCCGGGTCGTTTCCCTCTCTTTCTCTGAAGCCGCGCTCGTTTCCCACTTACCAAGTTTTCTTATGAAATTGCCCAAAACCATCTTCTCGTGAGCCAGGTTCCCTTTTATCGATATTCGCTTCACTCTTTTCAGAGTAATCGTTTCTTTTTATGGGCCAACTAAAGTGGCAAAGAACTGACGAGTCTACCCATCTTTACCATTTTCCAAATCATCAATAATTTTATCTCTTCTATTCATTTTAGTGCCGATCAAAGACATCTGCAAGAAATATTTCCAGAATCACGGATAATCGGAATAAAGTTTTGAAGTTTGGTGTCAAGTCTCAAATTAAATTGGTTATGACCAACTTTTGGTGAAGCTGAGTGACCGAATTTTAGATTTTAGATTTTAGATTTAGAAGATAACAGATCAATATTCTCCCTTTTGCCCTGCTTCCTTTCTACTACTTCTCTCTAATCCAAAATCCTTGCATTGAGTGACAGAATAATTGCTGTACAGAATGAACTGGTGAAGAAGCAGAAGAACCCGCTCAAAGCGATCGCCAGGAGTTGGAAAAATGGAGGATTGGTATCACTGCTGATAAGCTGTTCCATATTTAAATTGCATAACCTGAATGGGCAAGATGCCCGTCTCACAAGACTTTAATGCTATTGAAATATGCAAACTAGATGTGCAACAGCTTATCAAGAGGGGAATGAGCTAATGGAGGGGGTGAGGTAGGGTTGATATCAGGTTTGATATCAAGGGTGGGCGGAAAATATGTCTTTACCGACATCGACTCGAATGTGACTACCGCACCCCGGACAGCCGATGATTAGGGGCTTATGGGTGTGGGCTACTTTTCCACTGCTGGCTAATTTGCTACTAAGCACCAAGGAAGGCACTCTGAGTAAGACAAAATGGGCGGATGCGTCGGGAGAATCAACTAGTACAAATGAAATAGGTGAATTGATGGGTGAGTCCCCAGTTAGGGATTAAGTTTGAGACGGGATTTGGCGAGTTAGTGATTTACCGTCCAGATGGGGAGAGGTTTTCGACACCAGTACAATTAAGGGTAGAGTTGGAGCAATAACGACAACAGGTTCTAGTTGAACGGCAACGGGCAGGATCTGGAGGGCAAAGAGCCGAAAGCTTGGCAGGGTATATGCGCTCACTTGGATTAGATCTAGATAATTTACCTGGAGGTAACTAATATCCTCAAGATAAGTTGTCCCTGTTGTCAAAATTTGAGTTTGGAATTGCTATCATCCCTGTTAAAGTTGAACATAAGATATAGGTATTCTTCGGGTACATCTATTTGCTATCTAGCTAATCATGATTTGGAATTTACTTTGTAACTATGCTAACCAGCATCGACCGACTACTGTTTGTTCGACGAGTACCAATATTTAAAGAACTGCGCGACGATTTTATTGTTCGGCTGGCTTCAGTGATGCATGAATTGTCATACCCAGCTAATCACACCATCTTTCAACAGGGAGAAGAGGGGCGATCGCTCTACATTGTCGTTTCCGGTCGAGTCAAAGTTCACATTGGGAGGACAAAATTAGCAGAGGTAGATCGAGGAAAATACTTCGGAGAAATGGCAGTATTTGATATCCAACCCCGTTCTGCTACGGTGACAACCCTAGAACCTTGCGAATGTTTGGAACTGACACAGGAACAACTTTACGATGCGATTGAAGAAACACCAGAAATTGCTGTGAATATTATTCGGGAGTTATCTCGGCTAATTCGCCGACTCAACGATAATATTAACGCCACTAATTAGTTATGGGGTTGGTTGGTGGATGACTCACCTATCCCGAATTTCTCACAAGCCGAAGCGTTAGCGTAGCCACAGTTTCTGCATCGCTATGACAAAACCTTTGTCCTGCATAGATTTGGCGCGTTTTAGACGAGCGTACAAATCATGACAGGATTTTGACGGGTATTTTACCTCAAGTCCAGATAGCATAAGCATTTTGGGCTTTTTGTTAAAATCTTGGTGAGAAATCCGGGCTATCCCCGCAATTCCTCTCAACACTGATCCTGCGGATTCCCTGAGCTACCCCACGGATAAATCCACTTGGTTCCAACTTACTACGTAAGTTTCGTATACCCTTTGTGGTTCCGACTCGTGTAAACCTACTACCTATAACTAATTCGGCAACCCTTCAACTCGCAACAAATCTAAACCCCGCTCAAAAATCTCCCCTATGGGCAACATCTCCCCAGATGTAGTCATAAATTTATGGTCCTTGGTTGCCCGAATCACTGAACCGTCTTCCAAGCAGTACTCAAATACTTCCTGTTCTCCCCGATGATGCCACTGGGCTATGGGTTGAGTGTAAATATTCCCCTGCTGATCTACACTATACACACTGCACTCAACCTGTTTAGTGACAAGTTCCCCAATAGGCATAAACCCATATTCAACAGTCAAAATTTCTGTATCGTAGCTGAGGCAATACTCGGCAAACTTCAACATATCCTCAAATAACCTCTCAGCTACTTGCTTTTTCACCCCATTTTTAGTTGCCCCATCGATAAACTTTTCCTGCTGCTTTTGCATCTCCGAAACTTTCTTTTTCCCCATTGCCCGTCTGAGCAAGTCAGCTTGTCCTAGGGAGTAGCCTGCCATATCTTGAGCAATTTTCATGATTTGCTCTTGATACACCATGATGCCGTATGTTTCACTTAATATGGGTTGTAGAATCTGCGTTTCATAATCAATACTCTCTCGTCCATGTTTCCGGTTAATAAACTTAGGAATTAGCCCGGCATCCAATGGACCTGGACGATACAATGCTAAAATTGAGGAAATATCTTCAATATTCGATGGCTTCAAATCTCTAACTATCTGCTTCATCCCCGAAGATTCTAACTGAAATATCCCCTCTAAGTCTCCTGCTTCTAACAGTTCAAAGGCCTTTTTAATATCATTGGGTAGACTACTATGTTCTCCCTTCGCTAAGATTTTCTGAGCCTTCCTCTCCTGACGGGTAATTTCATCGGGGTCAATGCGGTAGCCTTTAGTTTCTGCAATTAAATCAATGGTCTTTTCAATCAGGGTCAAATTCCGCAACCCCAAAAAGTCCATTTTTAACAACCCCATCGATTCCAAATCTTCCATGAAATACTGGGTAATTACCGAACCATCATTATTGCGCTGGAGGGGGACAATTTCATCTAAGGGGTCGGCAGAAATCACTACCCCAGCCGCATGGACACCAAAGGTTTTATTTGTGCCCTCAATTCGCATCGCCATATCTAGCCAATGGCGAACTTTTGGGTCACTATCATATTTAGCTTTAAATTCTGGTTCCGGGGTTTCATCAGAAATCATCACCTTGAGTTTGGTGGGTTTACCCCGCACCACAGGGATTAATTTAGCCATTTTGTCGGCTTCCCCGTAGGAAATATCTAACACCCTGGCAACATCTTTCAAAACTGCTTTGGAAGTTAAGCGGTTGAAAGTAATAATTTGCGCGACTTTATCTGCCCCATACTTATTAGTCACATACTCAATCACCTCATCCCGTTTATCAATACAAAAATCCGTATCAATATCAGGCATAGACTTCCGTTCTGGATTCAGAAACCGCTCAAATAGCAACCCATGATGTACCGGATCAATATTCGTAATTCGCATGGCGTATGCCACCAAGGAACCCGCAGCAGAACCCCGACCGGGACCAACAGGAATATTGTGATCTCTAGCAAACTTAATGTAGTCCCAAACTACGAGAAAGTATTTGGAAAAACCCATCTGCTGAATCATTTTCAGTTCATATTCCAATCTTTCCTTGTAAACTGAATCTACTTCTTGACGATATTTGCGATTTAGCCTTTCCAAAAGACCTTGCCAAGCCACTTCCTCGGCGTAAGTATCAGCTGTATGACCAGAGGGTATGGGGGGAGTGGGAATTTGCGGGTCCCCCATGATATTGTAACGCTCAATTTTGTCCCCCACTTCTACAGTAGTAGCCACAGCCTCGGCAATCACATCCTCCGGTAAATGGTCCCGAAACAGCTGTTTCATCTCTGTTGCAGATTTGAGGTATTCGGTACCGCTATAACGCAACCGATTATCATCAGCAATCAGCTTCCCCGTTTGAATACACAATAAAGCGTCGTGGGCTTCCACATCAAAGCAGGATATGTAATGGGAGTCATTGGTAGCCACAAATTTAATCCCCAACTCCCGGGCAATTTTAACTACCTCCACATTCACAATCCGGTCTTCCTGGGAACCATGATCCTGAATTTCGAGATAAAAATCCTCAGCAAACACATCTTTATACCACTGGGCCACTTTCCGGGCCGCATCCGGTCTACCACTGAGGATCGCTTGGGGGATTTCTCCACCTAAACAGGCACTGGTGACGATCAAGCCATCATGATACTCTTTTAATAAATCTTTGTTGATACAAGGGCGAGAAAATATCCCCTTACCTTGCACACCTTTGAGGTGAGAAATTGTAGTTAATTTAACTAAATTTTTGTAGCCTTGGGTATTCTTAGCCAAGACTACCTGGTGATATTTAGGGCGCCGCTCTTGTTTTTGGATATCACCGTTAATTACATACATTTCGTTGCCGAGAATCGGCTTAACATTGTGATTACGACAGATTTTAATCAGTTCAATCGCCCCATACATGACGCCATGATCGGTCAGGGCGATGGCATTCATCCCTAGAGCAATAGCCTGTTCTACTAAATCCGGTAGTTGACTTGCTCCATCCAGTAGACTGTAATCACTGTGAATATGTAAGGGGACAAAGGACATACGCGCCTCCAAAACAAGCCTTTTCAGATTAACAGCTTTTAGCTAAATTCCGGAATGTTCCCGGCTACAGATGATATTTATCTAGTCATATATTGGGATCTAGGATGAGCCTACGAGAACAAACTAACTCCTCAGCAGAAGCTATTCCTTGGTGGCAAAATATCCCGCTCACCTTCAAAATTGTCATCGCCCTGATATTGGCAGTTGGCTCAGGTATTGCCCTAGGTGCAGGACATCCCAACCCCACCAATGCTGCCTTAATATCTAACTTAGCAGTTCCGTCAACGTTGGTACTGAAGGCTCTGAGTACCCTTGCCACACCACTAATTTTGATGGCAGTACTGCATACCTTCCTCACCACAAATATCCCTGGAACTGCTGGACGACGTTTGGCAGTGCTACTGTTAACAAATACCACCGTAGCCATCCTCATTGGACTGCTGGTAGCCAACGTTTTGCACCCTGGTACCTGGAATCACATTCCCGCATCTGGGGACACAACTAGACCCACGGAAAGTTTTGACCCTTGGGGACTACTCAAAGGAGCTGTTCCAGACTCCATCCTCATGCCCTTAGTCAACAATAACGTCCTCCAACTAATCGTGATTGCGCTGAGCTTTGGCATCGTTCTCCGAGGATTAAAAACAGAACAAATTGCCCAAGGCAAGAGAGGATATCAGCCAATGGAGGACTTAGTTGAAATCCTCTTTGCTGCTATAGTTCGACTCCTCAACTGGGTAATTGCCTTAGTCCCCTTAGCAGTCTTTGGGATTGTGACGAAAATTATCGCCCAGAAAGGCTTTGCACCATTTCAGGCTCTAGGTGCTTTTATCCTAGCTGTACTCTTAGCACTGTTACTACAAGCTTGTTATTACATCACCAGAATCAAGCTCGGCTCCTGGGTAAACCCCCTGAAGTTCCTAACTGGGGCATCAGATGCCCTACTGATGGCATTTTCCACTGCTTCCTCCACCCTAACGATGCCCGTCTCCTTTCGGGTTTTACAGACCAAAATTGGCCTGAGAGAATCTTCCGCATCCCTAGGCATTTTAATTGGCACAAATTTTAACCATGATGGCACAGCCCTCTACGAAGCTATGTCTGCATTATTTATCTCTCAAGTATTGGGGCTACATTTGAATTTAGGACAGCAGTTAGTTGTTGTTCTCACCTCTATCTTTGCATCAGTTGGGGCAGCAGGCATTCCTGAGGCAGGTCTAGTGACAATGAACCTGGTATTTAGCGCCGTCGGCCTACCTAAGGAATACATTGCCTTACTACTAACAGTAGACTGGTTCCTAGATCGCTGCCGGACAGCCATCAACGTAATGGGGGACATGACTATCAGTGCCTTACTGGACGGCAGAAACCCACGCCCAGAAAATAGGACTTAACATTTATCTGACTTTTCCGGTTAAGTCTGAAAACCCCTGCACTCCACTAGAGGCAGGAGGCAGAAGGCTCCAGGGCAGGAGGGACAAGAAGAAAAAGTACTGAAACTCCTATGGCACAAGGATGATCAAATTAACCATTTGCAAATATGTGATGCTCCCCAAACTGCTGCCTCCTGCCCTGGAGCCTCCACACGAAATTATCCGCGCCGCGGTAGCCCCTAGATTCATCTATGGGGGTAAGGCGCGGGAAGGGGAAAAGTCAGAATAATGAACTACCCACCCCAGCAGAGTTGGATTTTTGACGCTTCATTTGACCTAGTTGCTTCCTACTTATTTACATGAAGTAGAGCTAGAATCATCCGCGTCTACGAGGCTAGTTCCTAACCCCGGCAGAGTTTTGAAAAATGATTTTTTCATTGCTGCCATGCTATTACAGCTAAACATTGTGCAGCCACGAAAATATCATATACTCAACACGGTCTTTTGGCAACTCCTGATACACACCATTCGCCCATCAACCTGTGGTTGATGTTGCTCAGGTGTGCTGCTTTGTCGTTGCCTGCTCCCTATCCCCACCCTCAGCGTAGCAGGGTGGGGACTTCCACAAAACGTTAATGTTGTTGATGTCCCTCCTTATCACATTTTTGCTGCCAACATCGTTCTAAAAGTTGAGTTCGCCAGACAAAGGCGAAGCGCCGGGGATTCAAGATTAAATGAGTATTCCGTTTAAAGAGCGACTGGTTCAGATACTCCCAAAGAGGAAATTTAATTTTTGTGTTTTCTAAAGTCATAAAAGCAACAAAGTTTTTTCAAAACAGTTTGAATATAAAGCTGGCACGATTGTAGGGATTCCTATTGTTCAAGGTTCTTCCAGCCTTTTAAGCTGTACCTCCTCTGGCATGGAACATCTCAACCGTAGCTTTAGTTACATATTAAACGGAACAATTTCTTGATGTCCCGTGATAATTGCGTAACTTAGGGAAATTTAATTTTTCGATACAGTAGTGATACTGTTACTAGAAAAATAGTTATTTGGTATAACCTGCCCTTAACCCTTTTGTCGTTACTGAACCGTATCGTTTTAGGTTACCTGGTATAAATTACTATTAATTTGTGACTAAAGTAATAACTGAATTTGTGACTTTAGTCATGACTAATAGGTTCGTGAAACCAGTATAAATAATAAGTGAGGTGAGCAATCAGCTTACGATAAACAAACCTGAGATTTTTACCCCATACTTTTGTGCTAAGGAGCTAATTTGTGTTAGCTCCTTTTTTTTTAGCTAATGGGAGTTGATTATTTTTATAATTCCAACTCCCGCAGTACTATCTCCAGTAAATATGCGAATTCTCAAAGTTGTCCTAGAGCGCCGGTCCACTAATATATATTGACAAAAACGAAGGTATGTGTATTAGGAGAAAATGCTTATTTTGGGTAAAATATTTGGGTCTGGTTTTTAGCGATCGCACCCAAATGGAATACTGAAATTCCCGATTTTAACAACAGCCATATCTTGTGTTTTAGGTCAAGTACTTCTACTGGACCGACGCTCTAGCAGTTTAACTATTCAATGTTTCGCACAATTTGCTGTATATTTGGCACTTGTCTATCCAGTTGACTTTGGTTAACTGTGATCATTTTTCCTGATACTTCCTTTTATCTAGCAGTCAAGAATGAAATAGGCATATCCAGTGGGCTGGAAACGACTCAAACTGTACTGGCATCATTAACTTCATCCTGAAATAACTCCTTAAATTAATTGGTGTTGAAGAGCCTTGAGGATGAATACACAAACCCTGAAGATTTAATTTCCAAGCATTGCGTATCTCTTCTCTAATTTCATCAACAATATTTTTAAAGGCAGAAGCAGATAAACTATTCATTTGCGTCAGTCTGTTACCTATATACATATATATCTGAGGCAGATACATTCGATATTTTTGAGATTCAAGGTAAAATGGCTATCGTAGATCGCTGCCATGTCTTTAAAGTGCTATCAGCAGGAAATGGAATTAACAACTTCTCAGCAGTTGTTAGGGCTAACTCTGTGTAGATATAGAAATCCTATTTGATTTTTGAAAAAACTCCGTACACCTTTACTCCTCATTCCTGTGAAGAACCTACACAGATCATTTCTCTCCCATCAAACCGGATTCCTATATTACAGGCAATACCGCCTCCATCTTGGATGCAATAGCCTGTAATTCTGGGATATCCTTAAATATGTGAGAGATTTGCCAAATAAAAAGAATGAAACTGGCAGCAAGAGTAAGTCAGGTAACACCCTCCATAACCTTAGCCATCGCCGCTAAAGCAAAGGCGATGAAGGCAGAAGGGATAGACGTTTGTAGTTTTAGTGCCGGAGAACCAGATTTTGATACCCCTACCCATATCAAAGCTGCAGCCGCGAAAGCTTTGGATGAAGGGAAAACTAAATATGGTGCAGCCGCTGGAGAACCAAAGTTGCGGGAAGCAATTGCCCGCAAGCTGAAAACCGATAATGGTCTTGACTACAAGTCAGAAAATGTCATCGTCACCAATGGCGGTAAGCATTCTCTGTACAATCTCATGGTGGCGCTAATTGAGTCTGGTGATGAGGTAATTATCCCTGCACCCTATTGGCTGAGTTACCCAGAAATGGTAACTTTGGCAGGTGGAGTATCAGTGATTGTCCCCACAGATGCTGCAACGGGTTATAAAATCACCCCCAAACAACTCCAACAAGCAATTACACCAAAGACCAAGCTATTTGTCCTCAACTCCCCATCTAATCCCACAGGGATGGTCTACACTCCAGCGGAAATTCAAGCACTGGCACAAGTAGTAGTTGATGCAGATATCTTGGTTGTTTCAGACGAGATTTACGAAAAGATTCTCTACGACGGCGCTCAACATGTGAGTATCGGTTCTGTGGGGAAGGAAATTTTTGACCGGACCGTAATTAGCAATGGGTTTGCTAAAGTTTACTCCATGACAGGGTGGCGGATTGGCTATTTAGCCGGACCAGTAGAAATTATTCAAGCGGCAAGTACCATCCAAGGTCATAGTACCTCAAACGTGTGTACCTTTGCCCAATATGGGGCGATCGCGGCTTTGGAAAGTTCCCAAGACTGTGTAGAAGAAATGCGCCAAGCCTTTGCCAAACGGCGACAGGTGATGCTCCATAGACTCAATGCTATTCCCGGGCTGAGCACCGCTCAACCTGAGGGTGCTTTTTACCTGTTCCCAGATATCAGCAAAACAGGTCTTAAGTCCCTAGAATTCTGTAAGGCGCTGTTAGAAGCATATCAAGTTGCAGTAATTCCAGGAGTTGCTTTTGGTGCTGATCACAACATTCGCCTTTCCTACGCCACTGATATGGCAACTATTGAAAAAGGCATGGATAGGTTGGAAAAATTTGTCCGTTCTCGGATTTAGCTAAAACAGTCATGTTACTTATCACCTCCTCTTTGCCTAGGGAAAGGGGAGGTGAACTAATTTTTCACTAACATTAATATAGGAAACCAGTTTGATGGGCGAGAAAGGATCTGTGTAGGGAGTTTTTTTCCCAAATCAAATAGGATTCCCATAGTATCAGAATACACCTTTATATTTAAATTATTATTCAAATCTGAAACTAAAAAATACGTTTCTACCTCGAATACTCACAGTATCTTTATCAGTTAAAAAAGCAGCAAAATTTTGATGGGGAATGATCCCCGTGAGTTATAGCTCTGATATCATACATAATACAAGCTAAAAATCACACTGTTAGTAAGAGTATATCAAAATGCTAACTAGTAGACTCATAAAACAATTGACCTATCGTTCACTGATAGCTTCATTGCTGATGGCACAAGGAGGACATTCGGATACCTTTGAGCGTCCTAAAAGTCACCCCCACCTAGCCTTCAAACCCTTACAAGCATTGGCTAAACCCGTAAATTTAATTCAAACCACCAAAAAACTAGACAAAAAAAAAGCCCAAAATCTAGTTTGGAAACTGCCACAAGTACAACGTAAAGCTAAGGAAATTGAGCAACTCTCCAAAGGAAGCATCCGCGTAGCTTCAATTGTGGACAATTCTCCGACTCCTGAGGCACCTTACTATGCAGTCCGGGTGTTTGAAAACCATCCAGACAAATCTAAAATTACAATCTATTGGTTCCGTGTCTTGAGTCCTAGTGGTATCATAGAGCCGCTGGATTTGATCCAGGATGAATATATATCCTTGAAAAAGTGGAACCCTGAGAGATTGTAGGATCTATGTCTGAATCAAAACCCCTCAACCCTTGGAACTATAAACCTTGGTGGTGTCAACCTTGGTCTATCGTACTCACAGGCATAACGATAATTGGTGGTAGCTGGCTACTATGGAGAATCTTCTGGCTAACAATTATTGTGGCTATTCCCATATTGATTTGGATGGGATTTTTTTTATTAATCTGGCCCCAACTAATGATTCGCAGTGGTTTATTGGTACTAGATGAGAATCAATCCACTAAGATTTGACCTTTAGTCTCGATTACCCAAGGCATAAAAGCTAACCCTAACAGGGGAATAAACCCAATCCAAAATAGTACATGTAGACTACTATTGAGAGCATTTCCTTGGGAAGCAATTGCACCTACCAAAAAGGGACCAATAGCCGCCACCACTCGGCCGATGTTATAGCAAAAGCCTGCACCGGTTGCCCGAAGTCTAGTGGGGAATAATTCTGGCAGGTAGTAAGTAAAACTGCCAAACACGCCAAAAACAGTAATACCGATAGCAAAATATAAATAGAGCCGCACTTCTGGTGGAAGAGGTAGCCCAAATGTCACAAACACAGCAATAGATGAGAAGAAGAAATATATACTAAACATCTTCTTCCGTCCCCAATATTTCGCAGCGGGAATTGTGAGCAACGTCCCAATCAGGCCTCCCAAATTGAAGCTATTAGTTGCAATCACTTTCCAGTGCTCAACTAATGCCAAGGTGGCAGAGTGACTCAAACCTCGAGTACTGGCAGCAGTTTGGGCTAATCCTGTGACAATCACGGGGATGAAAGCATTACAACTCCACCAAGTCAGTAAAGCAGTCAGCGCCATCAAAAACCCACTCCTAGTTAAAGGGAAGTTTCGGACGTTGAAGAGTTCGCTCAGTCTCGGAGGTCGAGTCTTGGAGGCTTCTTTTTGCCAACGTTCTGGTTCCTTCACAAAGGAGCGGACGATAAAAGCTACGGCGGCGGGAATCAGCCCCGATAAAAATACATACCGCCAAGATACCTCTGGATTATTGGGAAAGAATACTCCAGCAACTTGGAAATTGACAAAGGTAGCTAGTAGTAAGCCAAAGGATGCAGAGGTGTACAGGAGCGCACCAGCTTCCACTCGGGATTTTTCTGGTACTACTTCTGCTACCATTGCTGCCCCAGCTGCCCACTCACCCCCAATCCCCAAGCTTGCCAAAATCCGACACGCCATCAAGAACCAAATATTCGGAACAAAGGCACAGCAGGTAGTTCCTAAAGCATAGGTGATCATCGTCAGCAGTAAAGTTTTGCTGCGCCCAATGCGATCAGCCATTTGTCCAAAAATTACTCCCCCTGCTGCCCAACCCAGTAGAAGTACGGAAGTTAAAACCCCAGTCCAAAAAAGAGTGGCTGTCTTAGCTGCAGGTGAGCCAATAGTTAAACCCAAAAGCGTCGGTACACAGTTGGGAGCGACATAATTGAAGAGAAGTCCATCAAAAATATCAAAACCCCAACCCAACCAGGCAGCTAGCAGTACGGTCCACTGGTAACGACTCAGATTTAGCATGTTGTTTTATCGCAGAAATTAGAGATGAAAGAGGTTTTCGGTGTAGGTTTTCAACAACCGAAATCTATTTCATAGCTAATTTACCACCTTAGTGCCGTGGGCACGCGGATCATCTTGATTTGCCACTGGGGCAACTGGGGCTGAGAATTTAGAGGCAAGTTTTCCCTGAGTTTGACTATAGGGGAGGGGAGTGCCTGCGACCAATGCCTCTAAGTTACTGCTGATGACAGTGCGGGGAATATCACCGATGGCCTCGGCAATAGTTTCTCCCTTTTGACTCAAGTAGACGAAATGGGGAATCCCATCTACCCGATATTTCAGCATTTCGGGTAACCACTTGGTATTATCGACGTTCAGCATGACAAAATTTAGCTTGTCGCCGTACTGCTGTCTGATTTGGACCATATCCGGAGCCATTTTCTGGCAGACGGTACACCAATCAGCGTAAAATTCTACTAGGGAGGGCTTGCCGTTGCTCACAGCTACTTCCATGGGGGTAGAAGTTGCTGCTAACTGGGGGAGAGAGGTGGAGGTGGTTTCCGTTCGCAGTCCTAATAGGAGGGCAGCACCCAGAACGATGGCTACCATAGCTATGAGGAAGTTTTTCATGCGTCTGCCAAATTTAGACTCTCCTTGGGTAGGAGAATTAGGAGGTGTATCTAGATTCATAACCAAGTTTGTTAAAAGATGTTAAGCACCATCATCATCTAGTTTAACCCCCTATGAAAAAACGAGTTACTATTACCTTTCCCAGACGAGCTATTCAAATGCCAGTCACCTACCGATTGGCTAAAGATTTTAATGTGGCAGCTAATATTATCCGTGCCCAAGTTGCACCTAATCAAATCGGTAAACTAGTGGTGGAACTATTAGGGGACATCGATCAGTTAGATGCTGCCATTGAATGGATGCGATCGCAGCATATCACTGTCTCCCATAATTTAGGTGAAATTGCCATTGATGAAGATAAATGTGTTCACTGTGGGTTGTGTACTGGGGTATGTCCCACGGAGGCTTTATCTTTGCATCCAGAAACGTATAAGTTGACCTTCACGCGATCGCGTTGCATTGTCTGTGAACAGTGTATACCCACCTGTCCTGTCCAGGCTATTTCTACTAATCTTTAGTCAGCAATTCCAAATTCAAAAATTTAGGAATTTCTGGACTTTTGCCTGGGCAAAAAAACTTTGCCTGTAACCTCAAGCGCGATTTTAAAAGTAAAGCGCCAAACCGTGCAGAGTATAGTTGGCTAGTCCAGGGACTGAGTTTTAGAGTATATAGCCTTTCTCAGCCAAATGAGGTACACCTTAAAAAGCTGAAACTCTTAGGAATTAAGGAGTATATGTACCTCACTAGATTAGGAAAGGCTATAATGTTCCCTGTTAAGCCCACCAATAATAGAAAATCACCAGATCAAAGTGAATTCATTTGGTCAAAGACCATCCGCACTTAAGTAATATAACTCAAAACCTAAATAATTCTTCTGTAAGAAATATTGCGTAGTTTACCCTGCTTGATTTCATCAAAAATGGATAAAACCGAGCCAAGATTTTAGCCCAAAGAACATAGAAAGTTGACACACCTTGAAAGGCTAGATATTATAGAATTGAGCTAGGGAAAATATCCAAATTTTCGGATTATGAACACACATGCCTGGCAACCATATCTAATTATTGGTATTATTACATTTGTAGCATCTATCTCGATGGGATTTCAAAATGTTTACCCAACATCAATCCCCTATATAGACAATCAGATTGATTGTGATAAATTCAATAGGGCGTGGAAGGATGGAAAGTGCTGGGATAATCAACATAATCCACTTTGGTAATAGCTAGAGCATCGGTCCAGTAGAACGAAATAAGGACGTTTCAGCCTGTGAATCCGGGAGCGTGTCAACTTTGCAATTGAGTATTTATACTCATATATCAAAACGCTCTACATTCGGGCTTTCAACTACCTTATTCCCAAGGCACTCAAATTATGCGCCTTCAAAAGTGACATGCTCCCAACCATTATCAGTAATTTCCAGCAGTACTCCCAGGGTTTGAAAGACCCGATAGTCAAAAGAAGGAGGCTGCATCCGTTGATAGATATCATCACGATAGCCATCCTAGCGGTGATAGCCGGAGCGCAAGGCTCTTAACATATTCAGGAATACGGCATCAACAAGCAGGAATGGTTAGAGCAGTTTTTAGAACTGCCCGAAGGAATACCGAGTCCAGATACATTTAGAAGGGTAGGAGAATTTTAGATTTCGGATTGAGGATTGGTAATTTTAGGTTTAGGCTACAATTAATTAAGGAAAAATACCAATTCTAATTTGTCTTCTTATTAATCCAAAATCCAAAATTGAGCGATTCGCTCTCTCCACAGCCCACAAAACTTTGGTGTACTCCGTCGGATTGCACTGAATGCCACATTTATAAAACAGAAATACCGGAAACGGATTGGGAGCAGAATCCAGCCAGTGTCAAAGGACGGATGGAGGAAATTAGGCAGCTGATAGAAGAATTAGAAGAAAAATTGAATCTGGACGTCAAAGAACTCATCATCACCACCATCAGTATATCCACTCAATGTAGAAAAGAAAGTAGTAAAGAAAAAGAGTGGTCGTCATATAACTGGGTAGGGTTAGGGCAAAGATACCTCCCCCATCCTTACTCCCCCAAGTCCCTACTGCTGATTAAGTAATAAATATTGCTGAGATCTGCTCTCTCTCACAAGATTATTTACCTATACCCCTCAGAGAGGAGCTTTTGGGCTTAATTCCTGTAACTGCTTTACAGATTACTTTTCTGGATTTGAGTCCTTAATTACCCACTGTGAACGACTGCTTTGTCAAGCACGTTTGAGACGCGCTAACCTTGCACTAAAAACCGATTGTGACACCCTAGGGTGCAGAATGTGGGATGTATTTCTCCTCTTGATGTATCCAGTTATTTCATGATAAGTAAAACTCTATTCTTGCTATTAGAAAATGGATATTTCACTTATAGACTCAAGCAGCTATGATGGGAGTATTGAATCAAGCGAAAGATGCCTTCCACGAATGATGAATGTCAAATACCACACCCAGTATTTTCCTATTCATCATTCCATATTTCCTCTTTAATTTTGACTGGTAACTTAACTAAATCTGGTAACTTTAACACCTCTATTTGTGCTTCTTGCTTCTGGATATTCAAAGGCAACTGTAACGGTTGCCGCTCCTCAATCCAGCAACTAGCTAACGGCAAGGTTAATTCTAGCTCATCTAAGGGTCGAGGAATCACCATGACGGAATTCAACTCCCCAATTCGCTCTGCTTCGTACATCCCTGCCTCTACTGCCACTGCCACATTAGCCACAGAGCCGCGAATAATAGCTGTACACAAACCTGCACCAATTTTCTCATAAGCTGCTAAATGGACATCAGCAGCTTTGAGCATGGCATCGCAGGCTCCTACCATTGCTGGAAACCCTCGTGTTTCCACTAAGCCAATGGCTTGGTTACTCAGCCGACTGTGACTGCCTTCTTCCATTAACTTGGTCAGATGGCTGGTAATTGGCAGCACTACGTCAAGGTTAGGATAGGGTCTAGGAATCACTAAGCTAGAGATCAATTGACCAAACTGTTCAGCAGTTTGTACTCCTGCTTCTACAGCTAGACGCACATCAGCAATTCCACCCCGGACAATGGCGGTGCAATGACCACTACCAATTTTTTCGTATCCCACCAGGTGAACTCCTGCTGACTTTAGCATCATATCAGCTGTCCCCACTATGGCCGGAAAGCTGCTGGTAGATACTAAGCCCAAGGCAGTGTCTTTGAGATTGTCTAGTCGATAGGACGCTTTAACAGATATTTCCATACCTACAGGATAGCTCTAAAAATAGGAGAAAGTCCATTTTTGACTTGCTTACTCCCCTGGTTCAGAGTTGGGTTTGCCTAAGGACTGCCTGTGGGGAAACAATGTAACCAACAGCCTGTTAACGCTCCCTTGACCGTAAATTTGCGTACCGAAGCTATTGGGGGGTTCAGGCTGACTGGTTTCTGGGGAGGTGGTGGGAGGTTGATCTTTGATTTCTACAAAGGCTGAAGCTGAGATTTGTGTTGTCCGAATCATCGGCTCTGTTTCCCCTGGCTCTTGATTAGTAGATGATTCTGCCATCTTAACTTGCCGACTGGTATCACCTAAAATCGACCCCGGTGGAACCACCTGCCCTGGTTGAACGGAACAGTAGAACACCGTAGTTCCGGCACCAATACAGGCGTTTGCTCCAATTTTGCCGTTGCCGACCATTAAAAAACCTGCCCCTAGATTTGCTCCTGCTTCCACTTCCAAAGTGCCTTCATGGACTTGGAGAATTGTCCCCATGCCAATACAGACCCCCGCACCGATGATGATCTTGCTGTTTAGGATTGCTTGGAGAATCACCCCTGGCGCCAGTACCGCACTAGGATGAATAGTCACCTCACCACTAATGTAAGAATCAAAGTTGTTGCTGAGGCGCAGTGGCAGCACAGACATGGGATTTGTTACCTTAGGTTGTTATGGGCGTTGGATAATTGCTTCCAATACCCGGCGTTTAGCTGCGGGGTCAATCCCAATCAAGCGCACATACTCTCCTGGGTATTCCCTCAGGTATCCTTCTAGGGCAGCGATAGCTTCTGGTTCGGATTTAGCTTGGATTTGACCTGCACTCGTCCATGTGCCAGTGCGGAACCGTCGCTGATCTACGTGTTCGATACTAATCTTGTAGCCTCCAGCTAATAGTTGCCGTAGTTGGTCTACCACTTCCGAATTTAAGGAAGTTTTACTAACTGACACCTCTCGTGTTGTGGCTACTGATTTCTGGCTTGACGCTGGAGGTACCTGACCATTAGGGCGTTGGATAATTGTTTCTAGTACCCGCCGTTTGGCTTTGGTGTCGATGCCAATTAACCGTACATACTCACCTTGATGACTGACTATACATTCCTCCAAGGCGGAAATCACTTCATTGCTTGAAGTAGCTTCTATGGGCTTGCAACTGTGCCAAGAACCAGTACGGAATCGTCTCTCGTCTACGTGTTCTGAGCCAATTTTATAGCCACCTGCCAAGAGTTGGCGGATTTGGTCTATAGTTTCAGAACCAAGTTTGCCACTGCTGGTGCTATGACCGTTACTGTGATAGTTGACCTTAGCCTGACTAGTAGGAGGTTTAAAGCTGGCTGTTGCCGTCACCCCTCCATCTGGACGTTGGATGATTGTTTCTAACACCCGTCGTTTGTTATGGTCAATGCCAAAAAGTCGGACGTACTCCTCGCTATGTTCTGCTAGACAGGCTTCTAAAGCAGCAACTGCCTCCCTTAAAGAGCGAGTTTCAATCGGTTTGCAACTGTGCCAAGAACCAGTGCGGAACCGTCTTTGGTCTACATGCTCTGTACCAATCTTATGCCCTTGCTCTAATAGATAGCGCAACTGCTCTACTGTTTCTGCACCCAAGCTATTGCTTGCCACTTCACTACTCCTTTCCAACCCATTAAAACCATTACTTGTATAAGATTTACCGATTCCCTCCCGAATGGGGGCAATACATTTTTGATCAGCAGCGCAGCGATAACCAGTGCGTAAAGCCTGATTAATCCCGACCACATGGTGGGCAAATTCCTGATCCTGTGCTTGCACGTCTGGCAATCGGTCGGCCTGTTGCTGGCTAGTAATTATTGCTCCTGAGGGAACATACTTACCTGGGGGAATTTCTACATCCTGGATTAAAGCGTGCATCTTCACGATACAGCCATCTCCCACTTTGGCATTAAATACCGTAGAGCGAAAGCCGATAAAGGAATTCTCCCCAACGTAAGCAGGACCATGAATGAGAGCCATGTGGGTGATGGAAGCATTTTCTCCAATCCAGACCGAGTATGGTTTTTGGTCGTCCCCCGTTACTCGGCCTTGCTCTAACCCGTGAATGACCACACCATCTTGAATATTCGTGTTTTCACCAATATAAAAAGGTGTACCCTCATCAGCTCTAATCGACGTTCCTGGAGCCACAATTACATTTGCACCGATCAGCACATCCCCAATAATGTTGGAAAAAGGGTGGACAAACGCAGTTTCATGGATTTTTGGTTCAGCCAAACTTCTTGACCAGGGAGTTGGGGGTGCTGCTGTGCTGCCGACTGCCATTGCGAGATTCCTCCTGAGATAATTTCGTCATTTAATTTTAGATTTTGGATTTTAGACTGGCTTTCCTATGGGCAATCTCAAATCGGCAATCTCAAACCTAAAACTGCTAGTGACTATGGATATTGGTTTTTTTTGCTGTAAATGAGGCGATCTTCAACGTGAATGGTGTCTATTATCGCCACCACTGCTGCATCTAACGGACGTTGTTCGTTGCCTAGGACTTGACGCGCAGCACTGCCACGACTGACAAGTACCCATTCATCTACTCCTGCCCCCACACTATTGTCAGATGCTACCTCGTATTCTGGCAGGAGGTTGCCGTTTTCATCCACTAACTGCAACAGCAGGAGTTTGACACCTCGAAGACTGGGATCTTTTTGCGTGCTGACTACTGTGCCACGAACTTTGGCAATTTGCATTATCTAGTTATGGTCTTCTGCCACCGAAGGGACGAATTGCATTAACGTTTTCCCGGAACTGTTCTACATCCTCTGTATACCGTATTGGTAGGACGTATTCTAGGTTTTCGTGGGGACGAGCGATGATATGGGTAGATAGTACCTGTCCACCATTAACTCGCTTGACTGATTCAACTCCTGCTGAGACTGAAGCTTGGACTTCAGAAACATCGCCCCTAACAATTACTGTCACCCGACCACTGCCGATTTTTTCATACCCCACTAGGGTAACGCGAGCAGCTTTTACCATTGCGTCAGCAGCTTCTACAACTGCTGGAAAACCCAACGTTTCAACCATTCCCACTGCAATAGACATTAGTTTTGAGCCTCAAATTCAGTGTTTCTATAGATAAGTGAGCCAAGGAACGCTCGAGATAGCATCCCCGTTAAACTATGCGTTTGTTTATAGCGGTTCTAGTGCCAAAGCCTAGATTTAAAGATTTGGGAGCAGGTTAGAGCATCTATTCTAACCTAATACAACCAGTCCCCAATGCTATAAACGATTGTTAGGTGCGGAACTGTTCCACCGCTTCTGTATAACGAATCGGCAAGACGTATTCTAGGTTTTCATGGGGACGAGCAATTATATGGGTGGATACCACTTCCCCACCATTCACTCTTCTAGCTGCTTCAATACCAGCTGCTACTGAGGCTTGCACTTCAGATACATCACCCCGGACAATCACGGTAACACGTGCGCTACCAATTTTTTCATATCCTACCAAAGTTACACGGGCGGCTTTCACCATGGCATCAGCCGCTTCTACAACCGCTGGAAAGCCCTTTGTCTCAATCATTCCAACTGCAATTGGCATCGCAGAACTCCTAAAAAAATAATCCAATCAGTACTATGGGAGAGAAAATTTTGACGGGGACTCTATCTTGAGCTGACAAAATACTCCTAAAATAAAGCATAGGAAAGCTTTGCATCCTTGGCAACATAGATCACTATAATAGTTTGTGATAAAATACTTTTAAAAAACTTAACAAAAGTTAATAAGCTCTCCTAGACGATTAAAGTTCACGGTTTCCTAGAGTAGTCGCTTATGCTTTATAATTTTTTTATTACATTGGTAAAATCACATTCATAACCAAAGTGAATCCTGTCTGTCCAGGAAACAATAGAAGCTGCAAATTCTGCTGTCTCTAGCTTTCCCTACTTTTTCTTATCTATTCAAGGACTACATGAACAATATATAATTTTTACTAATCTATAGTATAAATTAAGTAAAAGTGCAACCGCCAAAACTAAAGACGTGAATGCTTTTACTTGTGTAAAGTTATATTTGACTTAACCTGATAAAAGATAGTTGAAGTAAAAATGCTTAGGCAAGTTTAGGTAAAAACATAGTTAAAAAAAACATAATTTTTAGCAAACATAAATTTTTGAGCAAATGATAATTTTGATGCTGTTTATAAAGGAATCAAGGTTGAGACTTCAAGGAAAAATTAAATGAATCAGTTCCTATTTTCAACAAGTTGGTACGTACCTTTTTATAGTTTATTGGGCGCAATCTTCACCTTGCCGTGGGCAACAGGGATGATTCGGCGCACAGGCCCTAAGCCTGCGGCATATATCCACCTATTGACGACCCTGCTAGCTTTTGCCCATAGCCTATTCGTCTTTCAAGGTATCTGGGAGCGAGATCCAGAAGTATTAGTAATTACCTGGTTCAAGGCAGCGGATTTAGACCTATCTTTTGCTTTAGAAATGTCCCCGGTCAGTATTGGGGCAACGGTTTTAATTACAGGATTAAGCCTGTTGGCCCAAATTTATGCCCTAGGTTACATGGAAAAGGACTGGTCATTGGCTAGGTTTTTCGGGTTGATCGGATTTTTTGAAGCAGCACTGAGTGGTCTAGCCATTAGTGACTCCCTATTTCTCAGTTATGCTTTATTGGAAGTCCTCACCCTTTCCACTTACTTACTAGTGGGATTTTGGTACGCTCAACCCTTAGTAGTAACGGCAGCCCGGGATGCCTTCTTAACTAAACGAGTGGGAGACTTGCTACTGCTGATGGGCGTAGTAACCCTTTCTACACTAGCCGGCAGTTTGAACTTTTCCGATTTATATGAGTGGGCGCAAACAGCATCCTTGAGCCCCATGACCTCAGCATTACTAGGTTTATCTTTGATTGCTGGACCTGCGGGGAAATGTGCCCAATTCCCCCTACACCTGTGGTTAGATGAAGCAATGGAAGGACCTAACCCAGCTTCAGTTATGCGAAACTCCCTGGTGGTAGCAGGTGGCGCCTATGTACTCTACAAACTCCAGCCACTGCTAGCACTATCACCAGTGGCATTGAACACCCTTGTATTTGTAGGTGCAATTACCGCAGTGGGTGCAAGCCTAGTTGCCATTGCCCAAATCGATATAAAGCGTGCCCTTTCCCATTCCACCAGCGCCTACATGGGATTAGTATTTTTGGCAGTAGGACTACAGCAGGGAGGTGTAGCCCTAATGTTACTCTTGACTCATGCTATCGCCAAAGCCCTATTATTCATGAGTTCTGGTTCCATCATTCACACCACCCATAGCCAAGACCTGACGGAAATGGGTGGTCTGTGGTCGCGAATGCCAGCTACCACCACTGCCTTTATTGTTGGTTCTGCCGGCATGGTGACACTGCTGCCCTTGGGAAGTTTTTGGGCAATGCTAGCTTGGGCTGAGGGCTTGGTATTAATTAGTCCTTGGGTAATTGGAATTTTAGTCCTAGTCAATGGCTTAACAGCACTGAATCTCACCAGAGTATTTAGATTAGTTTTTTGGGGGACACCGCAACAGAAGACCCGTCGGGCCCCAGAAGTCAGTTGGCCAATGGCATTCCCCATGGTGACATTGACAATAATCACACTGCTACTACCCCTGATGTTGCAGCAATGGTACTTACTACCTAGCTGGGAAAGCCTTGACTGGTATGTCCTTATAGTGTTGATTGCTTCCACATTTACTGGGGTAGCAGTTGGTTCAACCATCTATCTGCACAAAGCATGGTCAAGATCCAGAGTACTGGCATGGAGATTTATCCAGGATTTGTTAGGTTATGATTTCTACATTGATAGAATTTATCGTCTGACAGTGGTAAGTGCAGTTGCACTTATATCAAAAGTTTCTGCCTGGAGCGATCGCTTTTTAGTCGATGGTCTAGTGAACTTGGTAGGCTTTGCTGCTATTCTCAGTGGACAAACTTTGAAATATAGCATTTCCGGTCAATCCCAAGGTTATCTGTTGACTATCCTCGTAGTGGTCAGCACCCTGGGATTTTTCATTAGCTGGTCATTGGGTTTGTTCAATTCACTGTAATTCGCTTATGCTCAGTTTGTTAATATTCATCCCCCTACTTGGTGCCTTATTAGTAGGATTTTGGCCTACTAGCATCAATGGAAAACTCCCTCAGTGGTTGGCTTTAAGTTGTGCTAGTCTAGGTCTACTATGGACACTAGTTTTAGCAATTCAATTCAATCTAGGGCAAACCAGCCAACAATTTGCCGAGTCTTGGCCCTGGATTAATAGCATAGGCTTGAACTATAATCTAAGTATAGATGGCATATCACTACCACTGTTAATGTTAAATGCACTATTAACTTGTGTAGCGATTTATAGCACTGATCCAAGCCTACAACGTTCGAGATTTTATTACTCCCTCATCCTCGTTCTTACTGCTGGGGTAAATGGAGCTTTCATTGCCCAGGATTTGCTACTGTTTTTCCTGTTCTACGAGTTAGAGTTAATTCCTCTATACTTATTGATTGCAATCTGGGGTGGAGCAAAGCGAGGTTATGCAGCCACAAAATTCCTGATTTATACTGCTATATCCGGAGTCTTAATTTTAGCTAGTTTCCTCAGCATAGTGTGGCTGAGTGGTGCTAAAAACTTTGCCATTACCAGTTTACATTCAACCTCCCTACCCTTGACAACGCAACTTTTGCTACTAGGAGGGATTTTAATCGGTTTTGGGATCAAGATTCCCCTAGTCCCCTTTCATACTTGGTTGCCAGATGCACACGTTGAAGCTTCAACACCAGTTTCAGTTCTATTGGCAGGGGTGTTGTTGAAGTTAGGGACTTACGGCTTACTCAGGTTTGGCATGAACCTACTACCAGCAGCTTGGAACTACCTAGCACCTTGGCTGGCAACTTGGGCAGTCATCAGCGTAGTGTATGGTTTATCGTGTGCGATCGCCCAAACGGACATGAAAAAAATGGTAGCATACAGTTCCATCGGACACATGGGCTACGTGCTATTAGGCGCAGCAGCATCCACACCCCTGAGTATCTTAGGTACGGTGATGCAAATGATTAGCCACGGCTTAATTTCTGCCTTGCTCTTCCTCTTAGTAGGGGTTGTGTATAAAAAAGCTGGCAGTAGAGACTTAGAAGTACTCAGGGGACTACTCAATCCAGAACGGGGAGTACCTGTAATTGGGAGTTTGATGGTAATAGGAGTCATGGCCAGTGCCGGGACTCCGGGAATGGTAGGGTTTATTTCCGAATTTATAATTTTTCGAGGCAGCTTCCCAGTTTTCCCCGTGCAAACACTACTGTGTATGTTGGGAACAGGTTTAACAGCGGTTTACTTTCTAATTTTAGTCAATCGAGCTTTTTTTGGGCGTCTATCAGCACAGGTTTTAAATATGCCACGAGTATATGCAAGCGATCGGGCTCCAGCGATCATCTTAGCAGTGCTGATTGTCATACTTGGTATTCAACCTGCTTGGTTAGTACGTTGGAGTGAACCCACAATCACAGCAATGGTAGGGGACTGGGGGCGAGGAAATTCTTCTAATCCCCACCCCTTAGTGCCTAACCCTCAACACCCAACCCCTTTTATTGGAGAACTGGCCAATGGTAACTATGGGAAATAAACATCGTAATTATCCCCTACCTGAGTATATTAAACGCCTGCAAACCGGAGGGGCATTACTCTCCGATACTCCAGAGAATTTGCTAGAAGTAGTAGGAATTCTCAAAAGTTATGGCATAGTTTTAGATGCTTACTCCAAAAATCTTATTTATATTGCCAACGAGCAATTCTTAGTATTTTTCCCATTTTTTAAATACTTTAACGGAGAAATTTCCTTTGCCAAATTACTCCGGCACTGGTGGCATGACCGCATTAACTTTGAATATGCAGAGTACTGTATGAAGTCGATGATGTGGCATGGTGGTGGTGGACTAGATATTTATTTAGATACAAAAGAGTTTCAAGATAGGGCGCAAGCTGTAATCGCGGCAAAATTTAAAAATAATCCCTTAATCTTAGGACTTAATCAACTATTTCCTGATTTTTTAACAGAACAATTGCGCGTCTATACCTATTACACAGGATTGGGTCAATTTTGGCGCGTAATGTCTGATATTTTTTTGAGTTTATCCGACCTATATGACAAAGGCGAAATCAAATCGATTCCCCAAGTTGTAGACCACATAAAAGAGGGGTTAGTAGTCAATGCTATTAATCCTGTAACCTATGCAGTTAAAATTAGGGGTAAAGTCTATGAAATTATCCCTAAATCAGTGGGTTTGACGTTTCTAGCAGATACGGCAGTCCCCTACGTAGAGGCAGTATTTTTCCGGGGGACTCCCTTTCCCGGCAACATTTCCTATAACGCTCAAGCCTATCAAGTTCCCCCAGATCAAACCCGGTTTCAATATGGTGCTTTGTATGCTGATCCGTTGCCAATTGGTAGTGCTGGAATTCCCCCCACTTTACTGATGCAGGATATGCGCCATTATCTGCCAGAGTATTTGCATCGCATCTATCGCCAAAGTCGTCGGGGTGAAGACGATTTGCGAGTCCAAATTTGCATGAGTTTTCAAAAGTCGATGTTTTGTGTAACGACAGCCACAATTTTGGGGCTAATGCCCTATCCTTTGGATACCCAAGATCCATCAGAGGAAAGAGCTAATCAAATTTATCTAGGAAAGTGGATGGAACGGTTGAAGACGTCGGAGTTGTTGAATGTTGATAAGTAACCATTGATGTCAGTGCTTCAAAAGAGAGAAGCTCTACTTTTTGAAAACGAAAATAATATCACCCAGTGCTAAATTTTATACTAAGTTCCTCTGGCTAACAAAACTTTGTGCTACGATTAGGTAAGCTTCTACTAGCATAAAAGTCAAGAGTTGGGAACATAAAAAATCGGAAAATGGAAAAAGTTGTTGTCGGTCTATCTGGAGGAGTTGACAGTTCCACTGCTGCCGCTATTCTCCACCATCAGGGCTATGAAGTCATTGGGTTGACCCTCTGGTTAATGAAAGGTAAGGGTCAATGTTGCTCTGAGGGAATGATCGACGCGGCTGTGATTTGTCAAGAATTAGGCATTCCCCATGAGATTGTGGATATTCGGGATGTATTTCAAACAAATATTGTCGATTATTTGGTGACTGGTTACAGTGTTGGGATTACACCATTGCCCTGTTCTCAGTGTAATAAAACAGTAAAATTCGGACCAATGGTACAGTATGCCCGGGAACAATTGGGATGCGATCGCATTGCCACAGGTCATTATGCCCAAATCAACTATGACCTAACTACTGGAAGGTACCAATTACTCAGGGCAGTAGACCGCAACAAAGACCAGTCCTATTTCTTATATGATTTATCCCAGGAGCTATTAGCTGCTACCATATTTCCCCTGGGTGAATTGCAAAAAGCCGACACCCGACGCATCGCTGGGGAATATGGACTCAAAACAGCCAACAAGCCAGAAAGTCAGGATCTATGCCTAGTGGAAAGTAACGGTTCCATGCGGGCCTTCCTGGACAAATACTTAGCCCCCAAACCTGGGGACATTGTAGATACCAATGGTAAAGTTGTGGGACAACATGATGGTGTCCATCACTACACCATTGGGCAACGGAAGGGCTTAGGCATTGCTGCGGCTCAACCCCTATATGTAATAGAGTTAGACGCAGTAAATAATCGGGTAGTAGTAGGCGATCGCACTCAAGGCACCCAACCGGAATGCATAGTCAGCGGAGTAAACTGGGTATCCATTGCTGAACCATCCAGCCCAATTCAAGCAGAAGTGCAAATCCGTTATCGTTCAACTCCGGTACCAGTAACGGTAATTCCCCTGCCAAATGCCCGTGTGCAGTTAGTATTTGCCGAACCTCAGTTCAGTATCACCCCCGGACAGGCAGCAGTGTGGTACCAGGGAGAGAAAGTCCTCGGTGGTGGGATTATCGAACAGTTTGGTGAAACCAAGACTTAGGTAAGTAGTTAAGCAAAATTATTTGCACATCTTATTTAGCTCTGTTCCTTGTCCAAACAAGGATACAGATTTTTCAAATAGGAAATTAATTTTGCACAGGTACTTAGGGTCTGCTGAAAAACTCCATAAATCGAATCTAGGTGACACACAGCGCCGAAAATGGGGACTTCGGGGGTTGGTTTTTCAAATTTACCCCACGATTTTGCACCCAAATGCAGG